>Ga0193954_1000326_pt1 | contig 28283 bp, 24 predicted proteins | sample BB_5_MG_FD_140340 | JGI IMG/M metagenome (GOLD analysis project Ga0193954, IMG submission 140340) | Microbial mat bacterial communities from the Broadkill River, Lewes, Delaware, United States - BB_5_MG | ecosystem: Environmental > Aquatic > Freshwater > River > Microbial mats | place: USA...
CGATGATCCGTACCTACTTAGAAACGCGCGAAACATTGTGTGTGGTGGTGATGCTGTTTGATGTGCGCCGCGTCCCGCGTGATGAAGATTTGCAGATGTTGGATTGGCTTGAGGAATTTAATATCCCGACAATTCCTGTCATCACTAAAGTTGATAAGGTCAGTCGTAATCGTCGTAAGAAACAGATCGAACCGATTCTTAAAGCGACTGGTTTGCCTGAAGATGCCTTCGTTCAGTTCTCGGCACACAGTAAAGAGGGGCGCGACGAAGTGTGGGAACGGATTGAAATTGCTGTGGAATCGTTTTCAACAGAGCTTGACGATGAGTGTTGAAGTCGTTAAAGTGCACGTGTGCTTTAATAAATAAAAAGGGGTTTATTGATATGGGTGTCGTCTATGTTGTGGGTGCAGGAGTAGAGGGGCAGGAGGGCTTTAGCGCTCGGGCGTTGACATTGGTACGTCAAGCTCAGGTGATTTATGGTGCTAAACGTTTACTTGACCTGTTCTCAGAGCTTCCCGCAAAAAAAGTGATCATAAAAGATCATGATGACCTATCTGCCATTGTAAAAGTACATGAAGGTGTCACGGTGGTACTCACCTCTGGTGACCCGTTGTTCTTTAGCATTGGTCGCAGCCTGCTACGTAATCTGCCGAAAGATAAATTGGAGTTTGTTCCTAATGTTAGCTCGGTGCAGTTTGCTTTTGCACGGATTAAAGAACCGTGGGACGACGCCGTTTTTATCTCCACCGAAGGTCGTTCGATGGCAGATATTATTGATCGTGTGGTGGCTAATAATAAAGCGGCGATTTTGACTGATGAAAACAATACACCTGCCGCCATTGCAACGGAGCTTTTGCAACGGGGGCGCGATGGCTATACCGCCTATCTGTGTGAAAATCTCGGTAGTGAGCAAGAGCGTATTGTTCAAACCAGTATTCAAGAGTTACCACAGGTTTCCGCAGCTGAACTCAATGTGTTGATTTTGATCAAGTGCTACGATGGTGATGCTCGCGGTTCACAGCGCACGTTTGGTTTAAGCGATGATTCATTTGTTGCGCTGAAAAAGCAAATGACTGGCGAAGAAGTTCGAGTGGTTGCGTTGGCCAAATTGCAATTAAGTCGCGATATGACCCTGTGGGATATTGGTGCTGGAAGTGGTTCTGTAAGCATTGAAGCTGATTATTTACTTCCTGAGGGCCGAATTTATGCGATTGAGCGCAATGACGAATATTTAGAGTTGTTGCGGCGCAACATGAATACGTTTCAGTCGCGTAATGTACGTGCTGTACAGGGTGAGGCGCCTGTCTGTCTCGAAGATATCCCCGATCCTGATCGAGTTTTTATTGGTGGAAGTGGTGGCAACCTTTGGGAAATTTTGTCAGCTGTTGATGCCCGACTTGCTCCCAAGGGACGAGTTGTCATCACTGCGACAACGTTAGATACCCTTGTTGGTACAACAGACTATTTTGAGAATTCAGGTTACCGTGTGGAAGTCTCGACGCTTAATATCGCTCGTACGAACAGCGATACCGATTATAAAGTGTTTGAGGCGCGGAATCCTGTGTATATTATTATGGCAACCAAGGCCTTTGAGTAATTGATTATCTTGTATGTGTTGGTGTTTGGTGAAATGCCAAGCGAAACACTGAGGAGCTGATATGGAGATAAAAGAGCGTCGATCAAGTGAGCGATTTGCTACGTTGAACTTTGTATATTACACTCAGCCAGGATGTGAAGAGGGTGAGGTTGAAAATATGGGCCGTACTCTTGATGCCAGCGAGCGCGGTTTATTGATTCAAACCCATGTGCCGTTGCCGATCGGTCAAAGGCTTATGTTAAGTGTCGGTCTTGGTGACAATATCGTTGAGCTTGGTGGTGAAGTTGTTCATTGTGTTGATGATGAAAATGGGATGTCGCGTAGTGGTGTCGAATTCGATTCTCTCGATGCCGATCAGGCTGAAAAATTAACCACCTTTCTCGAAGTCTTTGCCGCGGCGAAAGCTCCATAACGGATTAAAAAGATAAGTTTTTATGCAATTACCTTGGCTTGAGGGGCATGTTCCCCTCATGTTAGCTCCGATGCAGGGGCTAACCAATCGTGCTATGCGTGCGGTTCAGCATCAAATTGGTCGACCTGATGTTCTCTTTACGGAGTTCTTACGGATAAAACAGGCCACTCATCATCGCATCTCCCGCAATGATCGTCGTGAATCCGCGGCGCAAATCTCCGATACCCCTTTGGTTGTTCAGCTTATTGGTCATACTGCAAACTCGCTCGCCGAGGCAGCACTGATGGTTCAGGACCAAGGTGTTCAACATATCAACATAAATATGGGTTGCCCCTTTGGCCGCACCACCTCTGGTAAAACTGGTGGTGCGATGCTTAGTGTCCCAGAATTGTTGCCAGAATGTTTGGCTGCTGTGCGCAAAGTCGTAACTGGAAGTTTTTCGGTTAAATTGCGAGCGGGATACGACAATCCTGAGCAGATTTTCGAATTGCTGCCGATGTTCGAAGGTGAAGGGGTCGATTATTTAGTTCTTCATCCTCGAACGGTGGTGCAAAAATATGAAGGTTACGCCGACCATTCAATTACCCAGCGCGTTGTTGCCGCGACGCCGTTGCCAATTATCGCCAATGGCGACGTAGTTAATGCTCAACAGGGCTTGGATTTGCTTGAGACAAGTGGTGCTGCGGGGTTGATGATTGGTCGTGGGGCCATTGCCGATCCGTTGATATTTAAACGGCTGAGAGGGCAGGAGCCTGCTCAAGTGAGTGCTGCGCAGAAAAAAAGAGACGCTTGTGTCTATCTTAACCAGGTTTTGGTTGTCTATGAGGAGCTGTTTTGTGGTGATCAGCAAGTTCTTGGCAAGCTGAAGGGGGTGGTGTCTTGTTTCGCCGACCCTTCACTTCAGCATTGGGTTAGGCGTTTGCGGCACTGCAAAACCTTGCCAGCCTTTGTTGCTGAATTAGAGGACTAGATCGATTTTAATTCGTGTGAATTTTTTTGTAAATTTACATTTTAACGTAATAATTTTCATTCTTATAATTGTCGACAGTATACAATGTTTAATTGACTTGGGTCACTGTTCATGGTAGTAAGCGTAGCACTGTATAGACAAAATATACAGTACCGCACGGTTTTAAAGGAAGACGTGCGGGTTTATTTCTTTGCGCGAGCGTGTTGACCACTGTAAGAGAGGTCACTCGCAAGCAATCTGCTGAAGTAAGGAGTTTTTTGATGGTGAAAAAGGTATCGCGTTGGATGTTATTGAGCACATTGACAGCACTGTTGCTGTTTGCTGGTGCTCAAAGTGTTCTGGCAGATATGGAAACCTGCCTCGAGTGTCATGATGATGTCATCGTTACGAACGAGTTCATGGCTTCTGTTCATGGTGAAAATGAGATCGGTTGTCTTGATTGTCACAGTATTGATAATTTAGATGCTCACGTAGATGATGGTGTTCTTCCTGGGCCAGTTGATTGTGCAGGCTGCCATGATTCTGTTGCTGCTGAACACGCTAATAGTGTCCATGCTGAAAATGAAGTTGGCTGCGCAGAGTGCCACACCTCAATTCATACACTCACACCTACAGCTGATGTAAAGCAGTCAGTTGTTGATAGCTGTAATAACTGTCACGAAATGGACGGTTATGCCGAGTCAAGTCACGGTATGGCAGTTGCTGCAGGCAACGAAGATGGTGCTTCATGTGCTGACTGTCACGGTCTGCATGAGATCATGAGCCTTTCTACTGCTGATGTGAAAGATGCTCGCATGTTCCGTACTGACGCCTGTATCGGTTGTCACGGTGATGAAGAGATGATGGAGCGTAACGACGTTTACAGTGGTGCGGTTCATACTTACATTGAAAGTTATCACGGAAAGAGCTACAGCTTAGGTTATCCTGAAATTACAGCAACCTGTGCTGATTGTCACGGTAGCCATGGTATTTTCCCTGAAGCAAATCCTGCTTCGATGGTAAACCTCGACAATCGTGCTGAAACCTGTGGCGCATGTCACGAAGGTTCAACTCGCTTGTTTAGCCAGTTCTATTCTCACGGCGACCACTCAGACTTCGACAATTATCCTATTCTTGCGATCACCTTCTGGGCTATGACATCGTTGCTCGTTGGTACGTTTACTGTGTTCTGGCTCCACTCCATCCTATGGATGATTCGTGGTCTTGCCGAAAACAAAGAGAAGAAGGCCGCTCTGGCTGCTGGTAAAGCTCACATCGAAATTCCAGATGGTCATCGCGTTTATAAGCGTTTTGAAAACTACCATATTTTCATGCACTTGTTGGTTATCACCAGTTTCTTGATCTTGGCTCTTACCGGCCTGCCTCTGAAGTTCTACAGCCAGCACTGGGCTCAAGTGATGGTGGACTTCTTCGGTGGTACTGCAAATGCAGCCTTCGGTCACCGTATCGGTGCTTGTATTACATTTGTCTACTTCGGTATGGCTCTCGTGCTGAGCTTCAACTTCCTCTTCCTACGTAAAGATATTCCTGGAATGTGGTTGCAGCGTCTGTTCGGTCCCGATTCGTTGATGCCGACACTGCGTGATATTAAAGACGTGACTGGCATGGTTCGCTGGTTCCTCTGGAAGGGTCCAAAGCCAACATTTGAGCGTTGGAACTACTGGGAAAAGTTTGACTTTATCGCTGTCTTCTGGGGTATGTTTGCCATCGGTGGTTCTGGTTTGATGTTGTGGTTCCCTGAGTTCTTCGGTTTGTTCCTACCGGGCTGGGTATTCAATGTTGCAACAATCGTTCACTCGGATGAGGCGTTGTTGGCAACAGGATTTATTTTCTCTGTTCACTTTTTCAATACTCACCTTCGCCCAGAGAAGTTCCCAATGGACTTCGTTATTTTCAACGGTGAAATGCACAAAGAGGAATTTGTTGAAGAGCGTGGTGATCAGTGGAAGCGTTACGAGCAGATGGGTATCACTGAGAAGTTCTACAAAGAGAAACCTTCTAGCCCACTTTATGGCATCTTGCTGAAAACATTTGGTTTTGTAGCAGTTGCTATTGGTGTTGTGTTATTTGTTCTTATGGCTATGTCCATCATAGGTGGTAGTCACTAAGCACAGTGAAGTAAATTATGCTATAAAAAGGGGAGTTGCTTCGGCAGCTCCCTTTTTTATTGGTCATCGTAACGTTTAAGCGTGTGCTGAGGAGCTAAATGTGAAGAAATATGCTATTTCATGTGGTGTCATTGGTTTAATTTTAAATGTCCTTGGTGGCGTTGCAACCTTGTGGGGAGTTTATCTTATCGCCTTTATGGAGGGTGTAGAGATGTTTGGTTGGGGCGATGCAAAGACTTTTGGTTATCTGTTCTTTTGCGTGGGATTGTGCTTCGTTTTTGCTGGCGTTTTGCTGGCGCGTTATGCACGAAGCCGTTGATCAATTTTGTAAAGTGTGTGAGTATGCTTCGTCTGTATACGCTTAGTAGCTCTTATAGCTGAAGTTAGTTTTTTTGTTTAAAGGTTTTGTATGTCGTTGCGTCACTCATTATTAGTGAAATTTATGACTGTTATTAGTGCGGTATTGCTGATAACGATGTTTATTTCTGTTGTGGTGAACGTGCGCTTTCAACGTCAAATTACACAAGAAAACTCTCTCCATGAAGCTGATTATTTTAGCGAAACGATTTTGCGCTCCACTTACTATCAGATGCTCGAAGATGATCGTGAGATGCTGTATCAGATGATTGATGAAGTGGGGGCGATGCCAGGTATTCGCCGTATTCGCTTGTTCAATAAGGATGGAGTGATCAATTTTTCAACGGATAAGCAAGAGGTCGGTACGGTTCTGCAACACAACTCTGAAGGGTGTAGTATTTGCCATTTAGATGCTGGAGCGCCCCTCGCCTATGCGCCAACGGCCGCCCGTGGTCGGACATTTTATGACGAAAGTGGTGAAATGTTTCTCGGTGTTACTAAGGCTATTTACAACGACCCCAGTTGTTATACTGCCGATTGCCACTATCATTCTCAGGATCGCGAACTTAATGGTATTCTTGATGTTCAAATCAGTCTGAAAAATAGAATGGCTCAGGTTGATGTCTTTCGTAATTACTTTGTGATTTTGACCTGTGTGTTATTGGTGTTGTTATTTGTTGCTCTGTTGCTGCTGACCAAGCGACTGATTATTACCCCTGTCAATGTTCTGCTCGAACATCAACGGCGGATCTCCGCAGGAGACTTAACTAGTTGTATTGAAGATACTCCACGCGATGAATTAGGGGAGCTAGCCCGTGGTGCCAATGAGATGACGCGAAGCTTGAAGGCATCTCAAGATGAAATTCGTAATTGGACCAATACCCTTGAAGCACGTGTTGGTGAACGTACCGAGCAGATTCAAAAAATGCAAAGTACTTTAGCGCGTTCTGAGCGTTTAGCGTCGCTAGGTAAGCTCGTTGCTGGTATTGCCCATGAGATAAACAACCCGTTAACGGGAATTTTGATGTTTTCGTCTATGGCGGGTGAAACACCGGGGATCGATCAGCAACTAAAGGATGATTTGTCAACGATTACCCGCGAAACGGAGCGTTGTGCTGGTATTGTAAAGGGCTTGCTCGATTTCGGTCGTGAGTCTATTCCGCACAAGACGTTTACGTCGGTTAATTCAATTTTAAACAAGACCTTAGCTTTAGTAGAGCATCAGACACTTTTTCAGAATGTCAAAATCATTCGTCAGTATGATTTTGATTTGCCTGAACTTGAGGTTGATCCGAATCAGCTTGAGCAGGTTTTTATGAATATTTTTATCAATGGCTCTCAGGCGATGCCCACTGGTGGTGAACTGTCGATACGTAGTTGGTTGGAGGAGCAGTGGGTGATGATTAAAATTTCAGATACTGGCTGCGGGATTCCAGGTGAAAACTTAGAGAGAATCTTTGACCCATTTTTTACTACAAAAGATCAGCAAGGTACTGGACTTGGTTTATCGGTGTCGTACGGTATTGTCGAGAATCACGGTGGGGATATTCGTGTAGAGAGCAGTGTAGAAAAAGGGACAGCGTTTACTGTTCGGCTGCCCCTTGCTAATAATAAAAAAAGTGATGATGCTGAAAGTGATCCAGCATAAGTCAACATAATGTTGTGGTGTTGTTAATCGATCTTGCGATCACGAGCTGATACGTGCAGTTTTTTCATCAGCGCTTGGAAGTTTGGCCGTAGCATGCCCACATCTCCTGCTGCGCGAGTAATGTTCCAGTCATTGCGTTTGAGTGCTTCGAGAACAAAGCTTTTCTCAATAGGGATAACAGCTTCTTCGCGTAGTCGACGCTTTACCTCTTTCAGCTCCTCCGTTGTCGAAGGAACATAGGTTTCGTCACCACAGCGAGCCAAAATCTCTTCGTCGCACAGTCCTAAGTCAACAGGTTGAATCATCTCTTCAGAGGCGAGGACCACAGCCCGTTCTATCATGTGTTCTAGTTCTCTTACGTTGCCGGGGAAGTCATATTCCTCTAGCAGGTTCATTACTGCAGGGCTAACCCCTTTAATATCTTTATTGATCTCATCAGAAAATTTACGCAGAAAAAAACCAATTAATAGTGGCAAGTCACCACTGCGTTCACGCAATGGCGGCATGTCAATAGGTATGGTGTTGAGGCGGAAATAGAGGTCTTCACGAAAATCACCATCGTTGGAAAGGTCGCGTAAGTTTTTGTTGGTCGCTGAAATGAGGCGGATGTTTATCGGTTGTGGCTTGGTGCCGCCAATGGGCGTTACGACGCGCTCTTGGATCACCCGCAGCAATTTTGCTTGAGAACTCATGCTGATATTGGAGATCTCATCGAGAAACAACGTGCCGCCATTGGCAACCTTAAACAAGCCTACTTTTGTGTGACTTGCACCAGTAAAAGAACCTTTTTCATGGCCGAAGAGTTCGCTTTCCAATAAGCTTTCAGCCAATGCGGTACAGTCGATGGCGACAAAGGGCATGTCCTTACGTGAGCTGTTTTCATGAATGGCTCGAGCGACGAGTTCTTTTCCAGTGCCACTTTCACCTGTAATGAGAACGGTACTGTCGGTTGGGGCAACTTGAAGGATACGACTGTATACTTTTTGCATCGCTTTACTGTCGCCAATAAAACGATGGAAGCCATGATGGTCTTGGCTGGTATTACAGGTGTTGCTTTGGTCGTTATTAACTCGCTGATGGTCGATGGCCTTTTCGACCAGTTGCTTCACCTGTTGTGGGTTAAACGGTTTTGGTAGGTAGTCAAATGCCCCATTTTTAATGGCATCGACAGCTGTTTCAACGGTGGCGTAGCCTGTGATGATAATGACAGGGACGTTGGGTTGTAGGATCTTTATCGATTTGAGGACTTCCATGCCACCCATGCCAGGCATTTTCAAGTCACTAATAACGACGGTGAAATCATCGTTTTGCACTTTTTCTAGCGCTGTGTGGCCACTGGTCGCAGTAATAACCTCGTAGTTTTCCTGTTCAAGAATACGCTTAACGGCTTGGCGTATGACAGCTTCATCGTCAACGACTAGAATTCGTGGTTGGGACATGGGTTTTATCCTCCTGACAGCCCAAAGGCTGGGAATTTAAAGCAATTTTACTTTTTATACCACCAGCTCAATGTTGTCAAGGTTGCTTGCTGCTATAGCGTTGTTCTAAGAGCTGTTGTTTACTAATTTGTATTAAGTTGTTTTATACCATGCATAGCGAATCTATACAGTCTCTTTTATCCCTAGATTCGACTAGTTACACCATAAGCACAGAATGTGCTACTGTTCTAGGTGCTAATCTGTATGGAAATTGTATACATCTTAGTCTTCCTGTGGGAGGTGCTGCGAGGTATCTATTTGTAAATATTCGATCTTTTAAAGGGTTATGCAAGTTGGCATGTTCTCTGCTTGTTGTAACGTCGCATGCAATTGTCAGTCTTTTCGCAGTTGGGGACAGTGGGAATTGTAATTTTATTGTTATGTTATTGGTGAAATCATGGAGAAGGAGCTTCAGTACACAATGAAAACACACATTTTATTTTTGGCTACGTTGCTAGCCTGCCTCACGTTCGGTAGCCCTGTTTGGGCAATGGAAACCGATGAATGTATGGAGTGTCACGTCAGCGCCGACGATGTTGGTGAGGGGAATGCGATTGACGGTGCTTTGTTTGCACAAACATCACACGCTGAAGAGGGCTGTGCTGGTTGTCACGAGGTAAGCGAAGGGCACCCTGATGACATGCAGTCGCCTAGCATGGCAGCCAGTTGTGAAGATTGCCACGATGGTATTGCTGAAGTGTATTCAGCGAGTGCTCACGGTGAGAACGCTTCATGTAGCGATTGTCATAATGCTCATAAGGCGTTACCGCCAACGAGTTTGTCAGGTCTGCAAATGAATGAATCATGCCAAGGTTGCCACGAATCAACAGATGTTGAAGAGTCGCATTCACGTTGGTTGCCGCAGGCTGATGTACATATTCGCTCAGTTCCATGTATTTCATGTCATATCTCATCCGATAAATTTGTGATCACGTTGTATGTCACTCAGCGCGAAGGTAATCGTGCTTATGCTGATTATGAGCTGGTTGATTATCAACAGCTTCAACAGCGTGTAGGTGAGCAATCTGTTACGTCCCTAGTTGACCTTGATCAAAGCGGAGAAGTCTCTGTGGATGAGCTATCTGAATTCTATTCGGATAAGGATAAAAACGGTCTACGTCTTTGGGCGATGATGACACCTGAAGAGGTGGATCATAATTTTGAAACATTTGATAATCGTTGGGATTGCACTTACTGTCATGCCGCAGGGCCAGAGTCAATGGAGAACAGCTTTGTCGCTTTCCCAATGGCAGATGGAACCTATCAGCGAGTACCGATGGAAAAGGGCGCAACACTCGATGCATTGTTTGGCACGCCAGATTTTTACATGGTGGGTGCAACGCGAAGCAAGACCTTAAATATTGTTGGTCTACTTATTCTGCTCGGTGGCTTAGCTATGCCGATCGGTCACGGTTCACTGCGCTTTTTGACACGTAAAAATAGAAGGAAGGACCACTAACATGGACGTACAAGAGAGAATCTACCTAACGCCGACACCTGTTCGTATCTGGCATTGGCTTAATGCTCTTGGAATCGTAACGCTATGTGTCACTGGCGCTCAAATTCGATTCCCAGAAATGATTAATATTTTCGGTACCTATAAAGCAGCAATACGACTTCACCATACCGCAGGTATCGTTGTTGCCCTCTCATTTGCGTTGTGGCTGTTTTACTACGCGGTGATCGCTCGAATGCTGACCAAACTCTACGTGCCAACGGCAAAAGATCTCACTGGTGGTGTTATCAACCAAGTCCTCTATTACTTCTTTTACTTCTTTACTGGAACTAAAAGTAATCCACACGAGGAGTCGCCGACCAATAAGTTTAATCCCATGCAAAAGGGTGCTTATGTGGTGATCATGATGATCTTAGTGCCAATGGTTATTGTCACTGGCATTGTTTTGATGAACTTAGAGCCGTTACGTGAAGTGTTGGTTTTATTTGGGGGTGTGCGGGTCGTCGTTGGTTTGCACTTTCTCTTAGCCTGTGCTTTGGGAGCCTTCTTGCCGACACATTTTTATTTGGCAACGTTGGGGCATACACCTTTTGCTCACTTTAAGCCGATGTGGACAGGGTGGGAAGATCACTCTGATCATTAATCTGTACTGACTTGTAATCTTTATGCAGCGAAATGTGAAAACATTTCGCTGCTTTTTTAGGGGAACTCATCATGTCAAAACGGATTACAACACGAACAATCGTACCGGTCGCTGTGATTATGGCCGCATTTATTACGGTGTGTTTTATTCTACTCTATACCTATATTCAGGTGTTGATGGAGGATGCCGGCACAAAGCGCGTTGCCTGTATGGCTAAAACGGTTGTGCGATCCATTAGCTACGATATGCTTCAGAATGATCACGAAGCTTTAGAGTATTCTGTGACAAATATTGGCAGTAATCCCGGTGTTGTTCATCTGAGAATTTTTGATAAAAAAGGGGTGATCCGTTTCTCTAAAGACCCGAGTGAAATCGGCCACCTAGTAGATCATAAGGCGGAAAGTTGCAACGTTTGTCATACTGATGAAGAGGTTGTGTTCGGTGGTGATGGCTTAGAGCGGGTGCGCTTTTTTGAAGGTGAGGATAAGCACCGAGTTCTTGGTTTGTCGTATCCAATCCCTCGTCAAGATGGCTGTTCAACCACGCAATGTCATGTTGGTGAGTCGCAAAAACCTTTACTTGGCATTGTTGATGTGGGCATGTCGCAGCAGCAACTTGCTCACGATATGGAGGGGATTGTAAAAGTTCTAATCGGTTTTTGGTTTATGGTTGTTTTACTGTCAATTGGTTTAGTTGCAGCCATTCTACAAAAAAATGTATTGTTGCCCATCGATGCACTATATCGCTATGCAAAACAATTACGCCGTGGGATTTATACCGAACCAGAGCTTGAAGATAGCTATGAATTAGAATATATTGCTTCAACAGTGAAGGAGTTGGCTGACAAGGTTAAAAATCAAGAGCTCAAATAGCACGACTACTGCCTAGTTATTGATGTGGTGGTGTCGAGATAGGAACCCTTTATGCCTTTGGGGCACAAGTCAGAGATTGATGGCGACACAGGAGGTGTGCGTAGCTCACAGCAACGCTTAGCGAGGATGCAGGCCCATATTGATTCTTTGCATATTCTTTCTCGCCAAGGGCTGTGGGGCCTGTTGGTCTTTATCTTGATTAGTATGGTGGCTGTTTATTTTCAGGATAGTAACATTCTTGCTAATGTCTCGCAGGAGACACGCAGCTTTCTTGGTAAGCCACCGTCACCAAAAATGATTAATATTGCCTTGGCAGTTTATAGTTTTTCAGCACTTATTCTAACCCTGTCACGCCTGTCTGACCGTACAGAAGTTTATCGTGGTTGGGCGCACGTAGGTTACTTGACGGGCTTTTATATTTTTTATCTTCTTTCTAATGCGTTACGAGTCAATGCATTAGCTGTTTTGGTTGCTGGTAGTACAATTTTAGGTCTTGAGTATTATAGTATTCGCAGCTTTGCTAGCGATGCAATACGAAGAGAGCGGACGATTATGAAAAAATTGTTTCGATCTGGTGACGATGATGCCGAAGAGAAAGATGCGCTATAGTTTGTCTATTTCTATGCACTAAAAAGGCCCGTTGAGTCATGACTCAACGGGCCTTTTTAGTGCATTATCTTTATGTTGTAGTCGCTAAAGTGATAATTTGCAGTGGCGGCAGCTTCTCCCCCATGATGTACTCACTCCCTGCATGTGAAAAAGGTTGCCGCAACGTGGGCAACGGCTCAGGCTTACACGAACTCCAGCAACTCCTGCTGCAACAACCCAGCAGCCCGCAGTGATTGCAGGCCAAGTGTTGCCCTCCGTCATAGAAAGAGCGATGCCGATGGCTGGCAAGTAGCTGATAAATACCAACCATAGTTGCCAGCGTTTGCGTCGAATTAACCTTAATTGAGTTGTTGTCTCATCTTCAGTCATCGCTTTGCTCCTTGCATGCGCTCTCTTTGAGGTAACTGCCAGAAGGGTGTTTTTATCTGTTATATTATTTACTAAACACGCATCGGTCTTTCGCTGTCAACACTCTTGGTGCGGATTGGGGAATTTTTTCATCTTTGGGTGAGTTGGAATTGCCATGTATAAGAGAATTATACAATGGTTGTAATGCTAAAAATCTCTTTAGAGTTAAGCGGTTATCGTTGAATGTAAGCCTTGTTTAGGTTGTTGGTTCCTTCTGTGTGGATATTATATGTATACAGTCCTCCTTGTTTAATGTTTGCCTTGTTTTAATTAAGCTGGCTAGGTGTGTTTGTTTGTCGTTAAAACAGGTACTTACGTTGTTAAGTGCGGTGTATGTGAAATTTGGCACCTATAGTGCAAAATAAGAATATGACCAATCAGCGTTACAAATAGATATTTAAATTCAATTGATTGTATTGGAATCGAAGAACCAAAAGCGTCGTAACGGTTTTAGTAGATTGTGGAGGAAGTTATGAAACAAGTGATGATAACGTTAATTCTTTTAAGTTTTGGTTTGGCAACAAACTGTTTTGCTGCAATGTCTGCAACCCGAACAGGGGCAGGTTTTTTGGTTTGGCTGTTTGTTGGTTTCATCGCTTTGTTTGTTGTGTCTCAATTGATCCCCGGTATTATTTTAACGGCTGGTTTAATCAAGGGACTTTTTGCAAAAAAAGAATCACCTGCAATGCATCATGATCATAGAGCATAGACCGATGTGAACGATCATTGAGTTTGTTTTTATGACTTGAAAACAATTTTATACTGATTTGATGTAGGCCGAGACGATTGTCTCGGCCTTTTTTTATACAGAGTTATCAGACTTATCAACAGAGTTAACCACAGCCTTTAAACAATATGTTGTGCCTGTCTTGCTTTTTAATGTCTATATGTGGTGTTTTAACTTGTTCGCCCTGTTATTGTCATGGTAGGTTCAGTTCAGTGCAGACGTGTCGAGGTCTGCGGTTTGTAGAGCAATGCCGCTTATCACAAGGGAGAGCAACGTGTTGGAGTATATTCGTAAGCGTGATGGCCGGTTGGCGATCTTTGAAGAGAAAAAAATTGCTGAAGCGATTAAGAAATCTGTTAAGGCTGTCGGTGGGCAGGATATGGACAAAGCCGAAAGCGTTGTTCGGCAGGTTGTCGGCATTTTAGAGGTGATCTACAAAGATGATCGTGTTCCAACGGTTGAAAACGTGCAAGACCTTGTTGAAAAACAGCTTATTGAGAGTGGGCATGCTCAAACCGCTAAAGCGTATATCTTGTACCGTCGTCAACATGAGCAGTTGCGTGAAACCCGCTCTTTCATGCAGGAATCGATTGATGCCATCGATTCGTATCTGACGCAAGAAGATTGGCGAGTCAAAGAGAACGCAAATATGGGCTATTCATTGCAGGGATTGAATAATCATATTGCTTCTAATATCACCAGTAATTATTGGTTGAATAAGATTTATCCTGAAAAGATCTCCGCAGCCCATAAAAATGGCGATTTCCATATCCATGATCTAGGTATGTTGTCGGTCTATTGTTGTGGCTGGGATTTAAAAGATTTACTGCTTCAAGGATTTACTGGTGCCTATGGGAAAGTGCAAAGTGCTCCAGCAAAACATTTTCGAACGGCATTAGGGCAAGCGGTTAACTTTTTTTATACGCTACAGGGGGAGGCGGCAGGAGCGCAGGCTTTTGCAAGTTTCGATACCTTGTTAGCCCCTTTCATTCGCTACGACAACCTCAGCTATGAAGAGGTGAAGCAGGCGATGCAAGAGTTCATTTTTAGTATGAACGTGCCAACACGAGTTGGTTTTCAAACCCCTTTTACAAACATTACTCTAGATTTAACGCCGCCACGTAACGTCGCTCACGAAGCGGTGGTGATCGGTGGTGAGTTAAAAGATGATACCTATGGCGATTTTCAAGAGGAGATGGACCTGTTTAATCGCGCCTTTTGTGAAGTGATGATGGATGGTGATTCATCGGGACGAATTTTTACTTTCCCGATCCCAACCTATAACATTACCTCCGATCTCGATTGGGAAAGTGATCGACTCAAATTTGTTTGGGAGATGACGGCAAAATATGGCACGCCCTATTTCAGTAACTTCATCAATTCCGATATGGATCCAGAAGATGCACGTTCCATGTGTTGTCGTTTGCGTCTTGATAATCGTGAATTGCGTCGTCGTGGCGGCGGATTGTTTGGTTCGAACCCACTGACAGGTTCAACGGGGGTTGTGACGATCAATCTGCCCCGTGCTGCTTATGTTGCTGAAGATCAAGAGGCGTTCAATACTCGAATCTCAGAATTGATGGCCATTGCTGCCGAGTCGTTGGATATAAAGCGTAAGCAGTTAGAGCGTTTTACCGATGAAGGGTTGTACCCGTATAGTCGTTATTACCTCAGTGCTATCCACCAGCGTAGTGGTCGTTATTGGGATAATCATTTTTCCACCATTGGCTTGATCGGCATGAACGAAGCGGCGCTAAATTTAATTGGCGAAGGGATTGATACCCCTGCCGGGGCACAGTTTGCTGAACAGACTTTGTCTTTTATGCGTAAGCAGTTGGAGGCGTTTCAAGAAGAGACGGGGCAGTTGTACAACCTTGAAGCGACACCCGCAGAGGGGACAAGTTTCCGTTTGGCTCAGCGTGATCGGCAAAGTTATCCAGAAATTATTACCGCTGGCGACGATCAACCCTTTTATACCAATTCGACGCAGTTACCTGTTGGCACAACGGATGATATTTTTCAGGCGTTACAACACCAGGATCCGCTGCAAACTAAGTACACAGGCGGCACTGTTTTTCATGGTTTTCTGGGTGAGAAGCTTGAAGATTGGCAAAGCGCTCGTTTGCTCGTACGCCGAATTGCTGAAAACTTTCATCTGCCTTATTTTACCCTTAGCCCAACATTTACGATTTGTCCGGAACATGGCTATATCGCTGGTGAGCATTTTTCTTGCCCCCACGATCACAGTGATAAAGCAGCATAAATACTTAAATTAATTTATTGATGGCCTCGGTGAGGCGCATAAAGGAGATGGTTATGTCGAGCAAGTGTCAGAAAAAAACAGAAGTGTATTCGCGTGTATGTGGTTTTTTCCGTCCAGTACAACAATGGAACAAAGGCAAGCAAGAGGAATTTGTTCAGCGGCGTGAGTATGTTGTTGATCACAGTAGCGCTGAAAAGTAACATTTTATGTCGATAAAAGGTTTTCAGGGAACCAGCTTGCTCGATTTTCCTGGGCGGGTTGCTTCCCTTGTGTTTTACGGTGGCTGTAACCTCAGTTGCCCCTATTGTCACAATCCCTCTTTGGTTGAGACTCCTGAACTTTACCCCGATATCCCCGTTGATGAAGTGTTAAGTCAATTGCGCCAGCGCCAAGGTTTTATTGATGGTGTGGTGATCTCAGGTGGTGAAGCGACACTTGACCCCGCGTTGCCACAGTTGTTGCATCAGATTAAACAGCTAGGTTTGCAAGTGAAGCTTGATACCAATGGTTTACGTCCTCAGGTTTTAGCCGCGTTGTTGCAGAAACAGTTGATCGATTTCGTTGGTTTGGACATTAAAACTTCTCTTAGCCGTTATGCTGAACTGCATCGGAGCACGGTTGATGTGTCGGCGATACAGGAGAGTGTTGATTTGTTGATCGCTTCAGCAGTGGAGGTTGAGTTTCGAACCACCTGTGTCCCTGGCCTTGTCGAAGAAGAAGATATTCGTATGATCGGTGAAATCTTAAAGGGTCAAGCTGGGTGGGTATTGCAGCAGTTCGTGCCCGATTACGCTATGGCGATCCAGATGAGGGATCTTGCTCCCCATTCTGAAAGGAAATTGCAACAGTTAGCCGCTGTTGCTGGTGAGTATGTTGAGCAGGTTGTGATCCGTGGTTTGTAAAAAAACAGGTTTTGTGTAACGATCTGATATTTTACATATTAGTGGCTGCAAAGTTAATCGCCCAACCATCTTGTGATGAGTTGGGCTTTGTTGTTTTTTGCCTTTAATGTTTGTAGTAAATGGATTAATGTTGAATGTGGAAATTGTTCAGTTAGAGTATTGTTTCTCCCTGTTTTTAACACTTTTCCATATAACCCTTAGGGTGGAGGTTGCTTATGCACATAAGAAAAATTCGGACAAAATTACTGTTGCCTGTTTTTGTCGTTTTGGCCCTTACCTCCGCTCTAGGCGTTTGGGCGTTGAATGGTGGCGTGAGTGCGCTTGTGCTGGATCAGTTGACAACCACCAATGAGATATTAAACCGTGGTTTAGAAGAGAGTACTGCAGCAAAGATGCAGGCGATTAACGGTAATATCCAACGGATGAGCAATCGTGCGTTGGAGGAAGCTGTGATTTTAGCCAATATGCCTGGCGTTGCCGATGCTTATCGGCTGGCGCATGAAGGTGATCTAGATGATGAAAATGATCCTTTTTCTCAGCAGGCGCGTGAACAGTTACGACAGACATTTAAGCCTGTTATTGCCACATTTAAGTCGACAATGGGTGTTGATGAGCTAAAGCTCCATTTTCATCTGCCAACAGGGCGTAGCTTAACGCGACTATGGCGTAACGGCTGGCAAACCAAACGTGATGGTAAAAAAATTGATATATCAGATGATTTACGCGGTTTTCGCCGTACTGTTACCGCTATTGCTGACGAACAAGGAATCCATCTCGGTTCAGCTGAGGTTTTGTTGCCTTTTAATGATTTGGTGAAATTCTCCAAGACCTCCGATGCGCAAAATTTTGCTGTGTATATGAATGCTGATCTGCTGCCCATTGCAACGAAATTACAGGATTCAGCAAAATATCCTGTTCTAGATGGCCGCTACGTATTATGCGCAACAACAAATTCCGCCGTAACACAGCCCGTGGTTAATTCTGATTTTTTAAATCAGGGTACGAAAACACTGGTGTCTCGTCAGATTGATAATAGTTATGTTAGCGCTTTTCCGATCAATGATTATTCCGGTAAGCAAGCTGGTGTGTTGGTGATGGTTCAGGATGTTACGCAAACCCTTGCAAGTTTACACCACATTCAAACGACCGGTGAACAGTCGATTGAAAAAATGAAGCGCGATGCCCTGATCGGTGCGTTGTTTTTGTTAGTTCTTATTGGTAGCATTGTTTTTGTTGTCACCAGTTCATTTACCACACCGTTGCAAAAGGCGGTTGCCGTTACAGCTGCCATCGCCGAAGGTGACTTAAGTCAGCGGTTGCAAATTCATCGTGACGACGAGATGGGTGACATGTCTAAAGCTCTTAATACCATGAGCGATAGCTTGGGCAAAAAAGTGCAGTTGGCCAAATTAATTGCCGATGGCGATTTGACTGTCAAAGTTGATCTGGCTTCTGATCATGATGAATTTGGTGGCGCGTTGCAAAATATGGTCAGTGAGCTGGGTGGGCTGGTTAACGAAGTCAGTGAGGCCAGTGGACAAATTGTTTCGGGTTCGGCGCAGGTGTCGGATGTCAGCCAATCGCTGTCACAAGGTGCGACCGAGCAAGCGGCTTCGATGGAAGAGATTACCAGCTCCATGGCACAAATTGAATCTCAGACCAAACAGAGCGCTGAAAATACCAATGTTGCCTTGACCTTGTCAAAAGATGCGATCCATTCCGCTGAAGAGGGCAATAGTAATATGTCCGATATGGTTGGCGCGATGAATGAGATTAATGCCGCAGGGCAGGGGATCTCAAAAATTATCAAAGTTATTGATGAGATCGCATTCCAAACGAACTTGTTAGCACTCAATGCCGCAGTTGAAGCGGCTCGTGCGGGTCAACATGGTAAAGGGTTTGCTGTCGTTGCCGAAGAGGTACGTAATCTTGCGGCTCGAAGCGCTAAGGCCGCTCAAGAAACCGCAGCGTTGATTGAAGGGTCCGTTGTTAAGGCGGAAAATGGTACCAAAATAGCTGAGCGTACATCAAACTCGCTACAGGAGATCATGACCTCTATCACTAAAATGTCAGATCTTGTTTCAGAGATTTCGGTGTCGGCTAACGAGCAATCTGAAGGGATCTCGCAAGTTAATATTGGTTTGAATCAAATTGATAAAGTCACACAACAGAATACTGCGAGTGCCGAAGAGGGGGCTGCGGCAGCCGAAGAGTTGTCAAGTCAAGCCGAGCAACTACGAGGCATGTTGGCACAATTCAAAGTTGAGTCAGCGGGCAGTCTTCAACCTCAGCAACGAGTAGAGCAATCTGCTCCACCACAGATCGGCTGGTAAAATAATCCGTACTGTTAAGCTGTTCAATGTAAATGGGTGTTTAAATCACAAAAGCCACGATCTTCGCATCGTGGCTTTTGTTGTTTGTCAGCAATAGCGTTGAATACCCCCCATAAATTGTGCTATTTAACAGGGTCATCTTTATCGTTATCATTGCGTAGCTTGATGACCGAACAGTAAAGAATTAATCCATGAGCGACATGGCTCGTTTTGAATACGTTTCAGGAGGAAAATTAATGAAAATAACGCGCGCTGAAGTGGAAAAAGTAGCACGATTGTCCCGTTTAGCTCTAAGCGAAGAGGAGATGGAGACAATTACTGGCCAGATGGATGCGATTCTTGGCCATGTAGAGCAATTAAACGAATTAGATACCGACGATATTATTCCCATCGCACACGCCGTACCGTTAGAGAATGCCTTCCGTGCTGATGAGATCAAGCCATCAATCGGAACGGAAAAAGCGTTGGGTAATGCACCCAATGATGCCGATGGTTGTTTTGGCGTACCAAAAGTGATCGAGTAACGCGGTGGGACACTTTTGATCTCATGGTTTCATGGGATCATTGTCCAGCACTGGCTAGAATTTATTATACTTACAAAAAGCTGATCGTAGTGGTCAGCGAGTGGAGTTGTAGATGGCTTTAATTGATTTATCCATTCATGAGATGCAGCAGCAATTGGCCGCTGGTACCACCACCGCCGTTGAGCTGACGGAAGCATTTCTCAAGCAAATTAAAAAAACCGATGACAAGATCAATGCATTTATTACGGTTTGTGATGAAGAAGCCCTGGCAGCGGCGCGTGAAGCTGACGCTCAGCGTGCTGCGGGTAACGTGCAGTTGCTAACAGGTATTCCCATTGCCTTAAAAGATATTTTTGTTACCGAAGGGATCCGTACAACCTGTGCATCGAAAATATTGGGTGACTATTTACCCCCTTATGATGGTACCGCTGTCCGCAAGCTCAAAGAGCACGGAGCAGTGATTGTTGGTAAACTCAACATGGACGAATTTGCCATGGGCAGTTCCAACGAGAACAGTGCTTTTGGTGCTGTGCGCAACCCATGGAATACCGATTGTGTACCGGGTGGTTCATCGGGTGGTTCTGCGGCCTGTGTGTCGGCGCGTCAAGCAGCTGCGACCCTTGGTACCGATACCGGTGGCTCCATTCGTCAACCCGCATCACACTGCGGTGTTGTTGGTTTGAAGCCAAGTTATGGCCGCGTTTCTCGCTATGGCGTGATCGCTTATGCCTCATCGCTTGATCAAGTTGGTCCGATCTCTCGTGATGTGCGTGATTGTGCCATTATGCTCGGTGCTGTTGCCGGATATGATCCAGCCGATTCAACCTCCGTTGATCTGCCTGTGCCTGATTATCTTGCGAATCTTGAGCAGGGTGTTGCAGGTAAAAAAATTGGCTTGCCAAAAGAGTACTTTATTGATGGCCTAGATGCTGATGTGAAACAAGCGATAGATGCTGCCGTGGCAAAATATAAAGAGCTTGGTGCTGAAATTGTTGAAGTCAGTCTGCCGCATACCAAATATGCAGTGGCTTGTTACTACGTGGTTGCCACCGCTGAAGCCTCGAGTAATCTCGCTCGTTATGATGGTGTCCGTTACTGCCAACGTGTCGATGAAGGTAGCGGCTTGATTGATATGTATTCGAAGACACGTGCCGCAGGTTTTGGTGATGAGGTAAAACGGCGGATTATGCTCGGAACCTATGCGCTGTCATCTGGTTACTACGATGCCTACTATATCAAAGCACAAAAGGTTCGTGCGTTGATTCAGCAAGATTTTACCAACGCCTTTGAGCAGGTCGATTGTATTTTAACTCCTGTTGCACCTACAGCAGCATTTGGCCTTGGCGATAAAACATCTGATCCTTTACAGATGTATTTGTCTGATATCTTCACCTTGTCAGCCAACTTAGCGGGTATTTGCGGAATGAGCTTACCTTGCGGTATCTCTGAAAAAGGGTTGCCGATTGGTGTTCAGTTGCTGGGTAAGGCATTTGGTGAAGCGGAGTTGCTGCAAACTGCTTATGCGTTTGAGCAAGCGACAGATTGGCATTGTCAACAGCCTGAGCTTTAGGCCGTTGTTGAAAGGTTGAGATAAAATGAGAGAAAATTACGAAGTTGTTATTGGGCTAGAAGTACACGTCCAGCTGACTACCAAGACTAAGATTTTTTGTGGTTGCTCTATTCAGTTTGGTAATGAGCCAAATTCGCAAACCTGTCCCGTTTGCTTAGGGTTACCAGGGGCGCTTCCGGTGTTGAACCGTCAGGTGGTAGAAAATGCCATCAAGGCAGGCTTAGCCACCAATTGCCAAATTGCTCCGCGCTCTATCTTTGCGCGTAAAAATTATTTTTATCCAGACCTGCCGAAAGGCTACCAGATTTCGCAATTTGAATTGCCGATCTGTGAGCATGGTCATTTAGATGTTGAAACTGCTGATCGAGGTGCTCAGCGTATCGGGATTACCCGGATTCATATGGAGGAGGATGCAGGGAAATTGCTGCATAGTGATGACGCTGCTACAGGCTCGCGTGTTGACTTAAATCGTGCTTGTACACCACTGCTTGAGGTGGTTTCCGAACCTGACATGCGCAGTAGCGATGAAGCGATCGCTTATCTGAAGAAGTTGCACCAAATCGTCATGTACCTCGGTATTTGCGATGGTAACCTCGAAGAGGGTTCCTTTCGCTGCGATGCCAACGTCTCCGTTCGTCCGTGGGGCCAAAAAGAGTTTGGTACCCGTGCAGAGCTTAAAAATATCAACTCGTTCCGTTTCATCAAAGAGGGGATCGAGTTTGAGATCGATCGTCAGATTGATCTTATTGAAGACGGTGGAAAAGTCGTTCAAGAGACCCGTTTGTACGATAGCAATACCGGCTTAACCCGTTCTATGCGTGGCAAAGAGGAAGCGCACGATTATCGTTACTTCCCTGATCCTGATTTGGTGCCACTGGTGATTGATACGCCGTGGATCGAACGCGTTCAAGGTGAGCTGCCAGAGTTGCCCGAAGCGAAAAAAGCCCGCTTTATAGAGCAGTTCAGTTTGTCTGTTAAAGACACTGAAATTCTTACTGCAGAGCAAGCGCTGGCCGATTACTTTGATGCCTGTGCAAAGTTGCATAAAGATGCTAAAGCCTGTGCCAACTGGGTGATGGGTGATGTGCAACGCCGCCGCAACGATGAAGGTTTGAGTGTTGATCAGGTTCCTGTTTCACCCGAGATGTTGGCTGCGATGCTCGAGCGTATTGCTGATAAAACCATCTCTGGCAAAATTGCTAAGACCGTTTTCGACGAAATGTGGAACAGTGGCAAATCAGCGGATACCATTATCGATGAAAAAGGGTTGAAGCAAGTGACCGATACCGGCGCAATCGAAGCGATGGTCGATGAGGTTATTGCGGCTAATCCGGGCCAAGCACAGGAGTTTAGCGAGGGCAAAGATAAGTTGCTCGGTTTCTTTGTTGGTCAAGTGATGAAGTCCAGCAAGGGGAAAGCAAACCCTGCGATGGTTAACGAGTTACTGTGTAAGAAATTACGCGGTTAATTTTTTTAAAGGGGAAATTATGGCGATCAAGCCAATTTTATATGAAGATGGCGTCTGTCGAATGATTGACCAGCGGTTATTGCCAGCGCAAGAGGTGTGGCTCGATTACACCACATACCAAGGCGTTGCCGATGCGATCTACACCATGGTTGTTCGCGGTGCTCCAGCCATTGGTGTCGCCGCTGCCTTTGGCGCCTCCTTTGCGGCTAGTGCCATTGAAGCGACTGACTTTACCGATTTTGAACAACAATTTCTCTCCTGTTGCGATGTTCTTGCTGCGACTCGCCCTACAGCCGTGAACCTGTTTTGGGCGCTTGATCGCATGAAGCGGGTGGCTCGCGATCATCAGCACCTATCCTTGGTTGAGTTGCAACAACGTTTGCGAGACGAGGCGGTCGAGATTGCCGCGGATGATGAGCGGATCAACAAAGCTATGGGACAGCATGGCCAAGTGCTGTTTCCTCAACAGGGGCAAATTTTGACCCACTGTAATGCTGGGGCGTTAGCCACAGGTGGTTATGGCACCGCGCTAGGGGTGATTCGCGCGGCCATTGAAGCGGGTAAGGAGATTGAGGTCTTCGCCGATGAAACGCGACCTTTTTGGCAAGGCGCACGCTTAACTGCGTGGGAATTGCAGCAGGATGATATCCCGGTGACAGTGATCTGCGATAATATGGCGGGTTATTTGATGCAACAGGGCAAGGTGGATGCGGTGATCGTCGGTGCAGACCGAATTGCGGCCAATGGCGATGTCGCCAATAAAATCGGCACCTATACGGTGGCCGTTTTAGCTAAGGAGCACGGTATTCCGTTCTATGTTGCTGCGCCGTTATCGACTATCGATCTCACTTTAAGTGATGGCAGCCTCATTCCAATTGAGCAACGCGATGCTCGTGAAGTGACCCATTGCGGTGAGGTACAACTTGCACCGTCAGGTGTTGATGTGTATAACCCGGCTTTCGATGTGACACCCTCACGATTAGTCACCGCGATCATTACTGAGCAGGGGGTTGCACAGGGCGATTATGTTAGCCAATTAAGTCAGTTAGTGGCCAAAGGGTTTCAATAACGATCATCTCTTATATCGAGGTAACTATGACAGAAGTTGGCTCTGTTTTACTCCCCTTTTTACGTTGTTGTCCCGCTGAACAAAAAGATGCCTTTGAGCAAACCGTTGCGTCTGTTGGGTTCAGTGAACCAAGTAAAACAGTGACCAATTTAACTCTGTTAAGCGAATCATTAAATGATGCTGAACTGGTTGCATTATTAGCAGAAGTTGCCCTCAATTGTTCCGATCCCGATATGGCGCTCAATAATCTTGAGCGCTGTAGCGATGTGGTTGATTCGGATCATTTTCTCAGCTGCATTACCCACCCAGACCATTGTCGACAGTTACTGTTGATGCTCGGTGCCTCAACTTTTTTGACCGGCATCCTTTGTCGTCATTCAAATTACCTGTATGAACTGTTTGGCATGGGAGAGGTGGATCGTTGTAAAGATACCACGACCATGCAGGCCGAATTGCTCCAGCGCCTGCCCGTCGATGCCGATTTTGAACAATTGCAAACCTGTTTGCGTCAGTATAAATATCGTGAGGTTCTCCGAATTAGCGCTCGTGACTTGAGTGGCGTTGCTGATCTCGTTGAGATAACGGCAGAACTGTCAAGTCTTGCGGCGGCAACGCTACAGGTCGCCTGTCAGCACTGTGAACAGTTATTGCAAGCTGAATATGGTTTACCCCTCGAAGATCTTGCTGAGGATGCCCCTGCCGATTCAACACCGACTCAAGCGTCCTTTACCGTTTTCGGTATGGGTAAACTGGGTGGATGGGAGTTAAACTTCTCCTCTGATATCGATCTGATCTTTTTTTATTCCTCATCGCATGGAACAACGACTGGTGTTGCTGATCTCTCTGGAAAAATAAAAAACAAAATTGAGTTGCATAGTTACTTTGTTAAGTTGTCAGAGTGGTTAACTCGCGCAATTGGTCAGGTTACGGCGGATGGTTTTGTTTTTCGCGTGGATTTAGATCTTCGTCCCGAGGGGCGCAGTGGCGAGATGGCATGTTCGCTCAATGCCGCAGAGAGCTACTACGAAAGTTGGGGGCAGAACTGGGAGCGCTCGGCGATGATGAAAGCGCGACCTGTCGCTGGTTGCCTTGAGTTGGGGGAGCAATTACTTAAAGCCTTGCAACCCTTTATCTATCGTCGCTATCTCGACTACGGTATGGTTGACGACCTCAAGCAGATGAAGAAGAAGATCGATAGTCATCAAGCGCAACAAAAACAGTGTGAAAATAATCTTAAACTCGGTAAGGGCGGTATACGCGAGATTGAATTCTTCACTCAAGCGTTGCAACTGGTTTATGCGGGTAAAAACCCACAGGTGCGCGAACGTAGTACCTTAAGCGCGTTATGTTTGTTGCGCGATGAAGGGTATGTTCCTGTAGAAGATGCTCAAACCCTACGTCAAGCGTATATCTTTTTGCGCACTGTTGAACATCGAATTCAAGTGGTTCAAGAGCGTCAAACGCATAATTTGCCGATCAACGATGCCGAACTGTTGAACCTTGCTCGACGTTGTGGTTTTGATGATTATGCAACGTTTAAACAGGTGCTAGAGGAACACCGCGATCAGGTAACACGCATCTATCGTGGTCTTTTTTATGTCAGTGAAGATGAGTCGGTGGATGAAATAAAGCCTGTTATTCGCTTTTTACTTGATGAGGAAAGCGACAGTGATCTCGTTAAGGACGTTCTAGAGGAAAACGGTTTTCGCCAACCTGATGGCGCTTATGAGACATTGCTGCGCTTTCGTGAAGGTAAGTTTGGCAACCATATGACCAGACGGGTGCGCCGTTACTATGAGCGTGTTTTGCCACTAATCATACAGGCAATTGTCGATTCTCCTGAGCCGGATATGGCCTTTAACAATTTTGAAGGTTTTTTATTACGTGCCCGCGGACACGGAACGCTTTATGCGTTATTAGCTGAAAATGTTGCCATTATTGAGTTGTTGACCTCTCTGTTTAGTACCAGTACGTTTTTGTCACGAATTTTTATTCAACGACCAGAAATTTTAGATTCGTTGGTTTCTAGTTGCCATGTTGTCGGCGATAAATCGTTGGAGGTGCTGCATGATGAATTTGCTGCACAAATGGCTGATACTCTCGATTATGAAGATCAGCTCGATACCCTACGTCGTTTCCGTAACGAAGAATTTTTGCGGATTGCGCTAAATGATCTGCGTGGCGATATCATGCAAGGGCGCAGCTTAATGCAGTTAAGCAATTTAGCTCTGGTTTGTTTGGCGGCGGCGGTTGATATTGCTCGAACGGAACTGATTGCTCGCTTTGGTTTGCCGTTTTGTGAAAGCGAATCGGGGGGGTGGGACGAAGCTGAGTTTGCGGTATTAGGCATGGGGAAGCTGGGTGGTATGGAGATCAATTACCATTCTGATCTCGATATTATTTTCATGTACAGTGGTCAGGGGAAAACGAAAGCGGTAACAGGAACCGATGTTGATCGTTTCAAACAGTTAAGTAATCAAGAGTATTTTTCTAAACTTGCGCAGCGAATTATCTCGGTATTAAGTCTTTCGACGCGGGAGGGACGTGTTTACGAGATTGATACTAGATTGCGGCCATCGGGCAATCAGGGGCCACTTGTCACGAGTCTGACAGCCTACGAAAATTATCATCAAAATTCAGCACAACTCTGGGAACGACAAGCACTAACCAAGGCCAAAGTGGTTGTAGGTGGACCTGAGATCACTGAAAAAATCAACCGCATTAATCAGCGAATTACATGGGAAAAAGAGTTACCAGCTGAGTTGCAAGCCGAAATATATCGATTACGCCAAAGGATGGAAAAAGAGATCGCTCGTGAAGGCTCGAATCAATTCAATATAAAAACGGGTCGGGGTGGCATGGTTGACGTTGAATTTTTAGTGCAATATTTTCAACTGTTGCATGGTGCTTCCGTTCCTGAGGTCCGGGTGTGCAATACTTTGGAGGCACTGAATGCGTTACAGACGCAGAAACTTTTAGCGGATAATGAAGTGATGCAGCTGGCTGAGGGCTATAAATTTTTGCGCCGCCTCGAAAACAAGCTGCGCTTGGTACATGACCAATCGTTTAATCAAGTTGACACAGATAAGGCTAATCTACGTAAATTGGCTAAGCGACTAGGTTATCAAGGTGATACCGCTCTACCAGAAGAACAATTTATGGCAGAATATAGGCAAGTTACCGAACAAATACGGACAATATTTAATTCACATCTCTGTTCAGAGCAGTGTTCTTGATATTGGCTTGTGGTGAATTAATCTTTTAATTTTTTATTAACATGGAGTGGTGAATGTTTATTGTCAAAATAAGTGTGGTCTGTGCTGTTATTGTTTTTCTGACTGGATGTTGTCTCGATGTTCCGTGTTTGTAACGCTTAAGTCGACGGTTGATTATACGCCGATTTAAGTAGTGGGTCGAGTAGATGACGTGGTTGAACATTGGCCATAGATTTAAGTAAACTTTTTTTCAACAACGGGTTGTCTTGCTGTAGTTCAGTAATTAATTCTTTTATTTTTTGCCTCTTTTGGTCCCGCCGTGCCAGTTGTGGGCAGCTACAGTCAACTTGTGGTACCTGTTTTAACTGAGCCCACTGTTCAATCATCATCTCTTCAACATAAACCAACGGGCGGATAACGGTATGGATGCCGTTGTCCGCTTTTAATTTGGGGCTCATGGCGGCAATGGTGCCCGAATAAAATTGATTAAGAAGCAGTGTCTCAATGTGGTCATCAAGATGGTGGCCTAAGGCGACCTTGTTGCACCCGAGCTTTGCTGCTGTTGCATACAGGGTGCCACGACGTAAGCGTGCGCAAAAGGCACAATACGACGTACCTGATTTTAGGTGGCGGTCAATTCGTTCTTTATTCCGTGTCTTCTCAATATGACCAGAAAAACCATGTTGTTTTAGATGATCGAGAATGGTTGAGGTGTCGAAACCGTCAAATCCAGGATCAACCGTCACAGGTATTAACTCGTAGTGAATGGGGGCCCGACGGCATAGTTCTGTTAAAATATAGAGCATCGCCCAAGAGTCCTTACCGCCTGATAGGGCAACGAGGATACGATCATTGTCCTCAATTAAATCAAAATCGCTAATGGCCTGTCCTGTTAAGCGCTTCATCTGTTTGAAAATTTTTTGTTCGCTCATTGTTTCCTTTGAGGTCAATCCGACTTATCTCGCCGTTAGCTACTGTGGATAATGCAGTTATCTTACCGTATTGATGGTATTCACGTGGTTGAACCATAGTGATATGGTCGACTTGTTGGTACTCTGTAGCACTGATCGTACCTTACATTGGGTACTCGTAGGGGCAATTTAAACGCGAGTTGGAATCGTGTCAATAATTCCATAAAAAAAGGGACAGCCTTTTCAGACTGTCCCTTTTTCGTTTACTTAATGGAGCGTGTTACTTAGCGTTACCTGAACGGTAAGTGGTCGGCTTAGCTTTTTTATCAAGGCTAAGTGTCTCTTCCCACTCGCGCCAAAGTACAGCACCTGACATGGTACCGAAAGGCTTGTACCAGAGTTGAACGGTTACGTCCATCTCACGCTCTTCAGCAACTTGCTTGCCATCATCACCCTCAACTACTGGGTAGAAAATGTCAAAGCGCTCTTCAACTTCTTTACCTGGAGCGAGGCCCGTATCTTCGAGAATTGAACTCTTCTCGTAGGGACCACGACCCATGTTGTTACCACGTGCCATCAACTTAGGTGTTGGCATGTAGATTACTTCTTCTTCAAATAACTCATCATCTTCTTCAGTTTCCGCTTTTACCGACAGAACCAGTCGGTTAGGGGTCGGTCAGCCATCAGGGATAGCGTGGCCAGTGCGGTTTACCATTTTAACTTTAACAACGGCTTTAGGACGC
>Ga0193954_1000328_pt1 | contig 28261 bp, 19 predicted proteins | sample BB_5_MG_FD_140340 | JGI IMG/M metagenome (GOLD analysis project Ga0193954, IMG submission 140340) | Microbial mat bacterial communities from the Broadkill River, Lewes, Delaware, United States - BB_5_MG | ecosystem: Environmental > Aquatic > Freshwater > River > Microbial mats | place: USA...
ACTTCTCATAAAACAGTTATTTGATCTATCTTGCAAAGTTTGTACAGATTTTTCTCTTTTTGACCATGCAGGAAATGCAGTTGCAGTATCTAACCAGTTACTAATATGACCCTCTGAAGTACCTGGCTTTCCATCACTCCCTTTTAGATGACAATTTACACATGCGAGTTTATTTCCTACTAAATCTTTTGTGAGTGGATGGGTATTTGTATGTAAAATAATAGCTTCCCCTAATTTTACCATCTCCCCTACTTCACCTTCTGGATAACTCTTTGGTGCAGATCCAGCAAATAAATATGTTGCTGAGATCAAACTCAATATTCCTATTTGAATTGATTTTTTCATGTTAAACCTTTTATCATAATTTTTGATAGTGTATCCTATCTGTGTAACTGGTAAATAACAATCACTAATTTATTTTCTTCAAACTATTATAATGGAAATAATGTATACAATTATTTCTCCATTACAAATCAAAAAAATGATACAATTCCTTACAAAGGAAACAAATGCAAGATTTTATGCTAACATATAGAACAAATAGTGAAGATATAGAAAAATTTTTGATAGAGACGATTCGAAATACGGGACATTTAGGACAAAAAGAGGATACAAATTTTGAAAACTTATTTAAGGTCTTTCCCTCATTAGAACTTATTTATGTTTGTGAAGATAGAGATTTGTTACAAGTCTCTCCAAATATATACAGAAATAAAATATCAAAAACCCAAAAAGGAGATAATCGAAAATATATTTTAAACAAACTCGACTTTAATGACAATGACATTTCTATCTCTCAGCCCTATATCAGTAGTGCTACTGGCGATACATGTATCACTGTAGCCAAAAAAGAAAACAGAAAAATTTATTTTTTAGATTTTAAAGTTATTGAATTGTTACAAAGATTAGGTCTCATTGAAATACATAAAGAGTTTAATATTATTAGTAAAAGTTTTTATTTTGTTACATCTATGGTGATGATGATTTTAGCTCTATTTACTGTAGGATATTCAGCATATGAGTTTATTAATTCTGTATTTTTCAAATCAGGTTTATCCATTGAGTCTATTTTCAAACCTGTCATCGCTCTTACTTTAGGATTAGCAATATTTGACCTAGCCAAAACCATTATAGAGCAAGAGGTTGTCTTTAAGAATTATTCAAAAAATAGCAGCAGCGAATATAAAGTGCTTATAAAATTTTCAATTACAATTATCATAGCATTACTCATCGAATCTCTGATGGTCGTGTTCAAAATTGCGATTGATAACTATGCTCAGATGATACATGCTGTCTATTTGATAGGTGGAGTATCTTTTCTTTTTATAGCCTTAGGACTATTTATTTATTTTACTAAAAAAAGATAATTTATATCTTTTTTTAGCTATTTAACTCACGAGTTTCAACTCTTCATCATTCAAGTTTTCTTTTTGTGTTTTTGAATAAATATTTAACAATGTAATAGTATCATCTTCTATAACAAAAGTGATTACTCTAAATCCTCCACTTTTACCAGTAGGTATAGATGAATTTGCAACTCTTATTTTATATAAATTATTACCGATAGATATTCCTAAATTCTGATTTATCTCTAGTTCTGAAATTAAAGATTGTATATCTTTTTTTATGTTTTTATACTTTTTTGAAAGATTTTTCACATCTTTTAAAAAATCATCTGTAAAGTTAATCATCTAATCGATTCCACAATTCTTCTATTGGATATGTTTTGATTTTGTCTGTCTTAATAAGCTCTACAGATTTTAATGATTTTTGAATATGTTGTATCTCTTCATATGTTTCTTTTTGTTCTTTGGAATTTAAGTTTTTATATTCATCAATTTTACTTAATTCTGACATTAGAGTATCTTCAAGTTTGATACTATTTATCATAACATCTTTTAAATTATTTAGAATATTTATCACTTCATTTGTATAATTATCTTTTACATCTATAATTAACTGCATTTTATCTCCTTATTTATATATTTTATCATAATTTATACAAACATTATCTGCAACAACGCTTTTTGAAACTCTTTTTTTTGTTCTATTTTAGTATCTATTGAAGATAAAAAGTTTGCTATTTTTTGTTTGGTCTTACCCAAGATTCAACATTGTATTCTAAATCTTACAGATTTATTACTTAAATTTAATCTTCTAAAAACCTACTAACAAAGTATCCTAAATCTCTACTAAAGACAACTTCTCCATGTGGAATAATTAGATATTTCCACTCTTTACCACCATTATCTCTTGCATACAATGAAGCATGATTACAGTACTGTTGAGCGGCTCTTTTTTTATCTTGAACTTCATCTGTTTTAATATCATCAGCTTTTTTAGTTTCTACCATGTAAATAGTATTATCAGTTTCAACTATAAAATCAGGTTCATATTGCTTTGAATTATGATCCCAATATATTCTAAACTGATTCCCTGCTGGTCGTAGCCATTTAGTAGCTTTAATATCATTTTCTAAAATAATTGCAAAGTCTTTTTCTGTTTTTGAGTCAAACTTATAGAGATTATGACAAGCTTTTTTAAATCCACTAAAGACCTTTTGTCTAATTAATCCTGCTGGTTCAATAGTATCTTGTAGATCATGAATATTATCAGCTTTAAATTTAGTAAAATTATGTGGTTCAATTTTAACAAAAGGATTTACACTTACTTGTTCAAACTTTGGAGGTTCAAAATAAAAGTGTTCTTTCATTTGTGAATAAATTAAATCTGCTATCTCTTTAGTGTGGTATCCAACTACATTCATAACATCATCTTCTTCTAAATAGGTTTTAAATTTATCCAATGCTTGATTAGTCACTTTAAATAATAGTTCTGCCGTAGTATCATAATCTATTTCAGGGAAATTAATCAACTCATTTACAATCATATTGTCTGGTCTATCAAGGTTGATTCGACCTTTTCCTATAATGGTAGTTTGTTCATTTGTTCTCAATTTGTGTTTTAATATCTCTTCATCAACTTGCTTATAATTTAAACTTTTAGTATCTAAGTTAAAATCTTTAAAATATGCAATTATCTCTGCAGATGGCTGAATAGTAATCCTTGGTATCTCTATAGTTGTAGTTATAAACTCTTCTATAAGCTGATCATACTTCTCTTCTACTTGTTTGATTATCTCTTCTTGAAACTCTGGTAGTTGCTCTTTAAAAGCTTTATTTTCCTTAATTTTCGCAATGGTTTGCTTCTTAACTTCATCTTTTTTTAGGTCATTGATTTTAGTTACATTCACTTGTGGTTTTGTAAATGTTTCTATAATTGTTTTTTTAGCTTCTAGTATAATCGTAGCTTGTTGTTTCTCTTTAGGTTTTTCTATTTTTTCTATAGCTTCTTTTTCTTTTTGAAATTGCTCTTGTATTGTATTTTCAGAAGTGATAACCTCTTTTGGATTTGATAATTCTTCATCATCAATCTCAATGATATTTTCTTTTCTGATAATAGAATCAGGCTTGTTAGCTTCCTCTATTATCTGTTGAAACTTATCATGTGAAACGATTGTCAATGTATCTACCTTATCATCTCCAGTTCTTCTTCCATAAGGAAGTCTTAGCCCTCTACCTATAGTTTGTTCTCGTAGTGTTAAAGATGCTGCTGTTCTTAGTGGAATTATCGTATATAGGTTAGTAACATCCCATCCCTCTTTTAGCATATTTACATGGATAACTATTTCTGTTACATTATTAGGATCTTCTAGTTGTACTAGTTCTGCTATAATTTCATCTTTTTCACTTCCAGTTTTATTTGAATGTACTTCTATCACTTTACCTTGATAAGACCCATTAAAAAAACTATCTGATTCTATAAGTGTTTTTATCTCTCCTGCATGAACTGTATCTTTTGCTACAATAAGTACAAATGGTTTTACAATTTGTGTTTTAGAATTTCTAGCATACATATCAAGTGCTACTTTTGTATCTTCGTGGATTCTCATACCATCTTCTATTTTTATCTGGTCAAGTCTTGCTGGATTATCTTTGTAAACTGTAGGGTCAAAGTTTTTTCGAGTAGCAACACTTGGTTCTTTTACAAAACCATCTTTTATAGCTTTTGATAAAGAGTATTCATAGACTACATTTTTGAATTTTATAGATTTATTTGATTTTTCAATTTGTGGCGTAGCAGTTACTTCTAGCCCTAATATAGGATTCAGTTCATTTATAGCTTTCATACCTGCAGCTGCTCTATAATGATGTGACTCATCCATCAGTATTACTAAGTCATCAAGATTAGCCAAATAATCAAAATATGATTGCCCTAAATATTCAGATAGTCTTTTAATCTTTGGCGATTTCCCACCTCTTACTTCTGAATTAATTTTAGAGATATTAAATACATTGATATGCACTCCATCTTTATCATCATAAAGTCCACCTTGATATTGGTAGTTATCCCCTGTAATAATAGTAGGTGCTGTTATTGCAAATTCATGAATACCTCTAAATACATATTTTGGATGTGATGGACTTCCAAAATCTTCTATGAGTTTATTATAAATAGTAAGGTTGGGAGCTAATACAAAAAAGTTTTTTATCCCTTTTGCTCTCATAAGATATACGATAAAAGCACCCATAAGTCTAGTTTTACCGACACCAGTTGCAAGTGAAAAACATATAGATGGAAATTCTCTCTCATATTGTTCAAAAGTAGGATATAACTCTCGTATCTTTTGCATATTTTTTTCAAGGTCACTATCTTTAGACAGGTCTATAATATCTACTATCCTACTCAGTCTATCTAAGCTTTCACCTTGTGGTGATCGTAGGCTTAATCTGTTATTGATAATATTTGCAATGCTATTCATCATCATCCTCACTTATATCTTCTAAAATATTCAAACTATAATCATCTTTGCCAAATTCACACTTGCCAAGGAGTACTTGTGGAATCTTTTTGATACTAATATTTGTATATCTATTTTTACAAGTTTCTTGAAATGATTTAGCACAAATTAATAAGGCTTCATCTTCTTTCATTTCATCATGAATTTTATCTAAAAGTCCCGCTGTTACAAACTGTGTAGTAGTAAATATAAAATCATTCTCTGTAGAATACCCTTGCTTCCAAAAAAGCTCACTATCAGGATAGTATGTAAAAGCTTCTTGTTTAGCTAATGATGAAGCTAATAGTTCAGCATTAAATGTTGGTTCAATTATCCAATTGTCAAACTTATCTTTTTTTAGTAAGCTTGGGGCTAAAGTATAGAATTTAAAACCTCCACCACCTTGCCAATTAAATTCTTTACTTATTCCACCTTGATCATCTCCATTAACTACTTTTTTTAATCTTGAATGTACTAATGTTTTAGCGTGATTACCTAATTCAATTCCTATATATCTTCGGTTCATTTTATGAGAAACAGATGCTGTAGTACCTGAACCTAAAAAAGAATCAAGTATTAAATCATTATCTTCTGTCACAGCATTAATTAATGTAGAAATTAATTTTTCTGGTTTGGGATAATCAAAGGAACCTTTTCCAAATAATGCAATACTTTCAGCTGTTGCATCTTCATATGTTGACATATTAAAATGAGCAATACTTAATAAGTTTTTCATTTTTTTAGGTTCACCACCACTTTTTATATGATTAGGTCTAAATGGAACTTTACTTATTCTAATCTCTTCATTATTAGAAATTATTTCGTCTATTTTCTGTTGAGAGTATCTCCATTCTCCTTCGAGTGAAAAACTATTAACATTTACTTTGTTTTTTATCTCAACATTATCAAGTAATTTAGTGATAATTTTACCTTCTGACATATCTTGAGCTTTGACCATTGTATCTTTCATATTGAATTTTACATATCCTGCAGGAAATGTAATGACCTTAAGTCCATTACCAGCATTATTTATAGGATATTTTTTTCCTTCTGTTGTTGTTCCATAATAAAAATTAGGTGATGTAGGTTTATGCTTTGAATATGTCAAAATATTTTCAGTAATTCCTCCAAAATTTGATAAAAAAGAAGGTTTTTTCTTCTTTTCCCATATCAAGTTTCCAATAAAATTATTCCTTCCAAAAATTTCATCTAATAATACCTTTAAATAAGCCATTTCTTCATCATCGATAGAAATAAATATTACACCATCTTTTGCAAGTAAATTATGAAGTAATTCTAATCTTTGTTTCATAAGACTTAACCAAATACTATGCTCAACACCATCATCATAATGTTCAAAAGCATTACCTGTATTATAAGGTGGATCAATATAGATACATTTAACTTTACCTGCATATTTTTGCTCAAGTGCTTTGAGTGCTAAAAGATTATCTCCATGAATTATCATGTTTTCAGTATCTTTATCACCATAAGAGAGTTTACTATCTTCTATTAAAACTCTTGGTTCTAATTTTACTTCATCATCTTTACCTATCCATGTAAGTTCTAATTTTTGTTTTTTTGCCATTTAGTGTATGCTCCATTGTATTGTAAATAATATATTTGTTTTTATAAGTTGTTTGAGTTTATTAGATATTTTATCTATAAGTTCCTCTTTTTTCTCTTCTATAAGGTCTTGCTCATCGTAGAGTCTTCTTCTTAGCCTATTTCTCTTTTTTTCTATATTTGCAGTTTCTTTTTGAAATGTTACTTTTTCTTCAAGAGTTGCTATTTTTCTTGCTTCGGTTTTTCTTGTTTTTATCTCTTTTTCTAAGGCTTTTAGTTCAATTTCTAAGCTTAGTTTTAGATCTTCTGCCCACTTATCTAACTTGTCCATCTCTATATCAAATAGTTCATTATTCTTAATATCTATTTGATTAAATATAATTGTTTTAGTTAGTTCTATTTCATTATCTATAAGTTTGTTTATATTAGCAGGTATTTTGGTATTATTGTTGATTGTATTAGCTTTTAGATTAAAAAGTTTCTCTCCAAATTCACTATGTAGTGTATTTCCATTTTCATCAACTGAAATAATTATTAAATGTTCCTCTTTTTCTAGTGAATCAATAGATATTTTTTGTATAGTCAAATATCCACTTTTATTTTGATATGGTTCTAGCATAGATATTTTTGTAGTATGATTTGATAAATCAAAATCAAGATGAGTAGTTAAAAGCTCCTTGTTTAATGCTTTATTTACTACATATTCACCAAGCTTTGAGTTTATTCTATATGTATAAGCATTGCTATTTTCATTTTGTGAAGTTATTAATTCATAGTTACCCATAGGTACATCAATGATTGGTGACTTTTGCAAAAAGAAACTAGCTTTGCTATCGCTAAATTTTGCATTGTCTCTTAATTCAAATTGTGTTAGATTCCAAAAAGCTTTTTCAAATTTATCCATCTGCTTTTTTGATTCATCAAGATGAACATTCAATCTTGCATGAACATCTTCATCAAAGTTTTCTAGTAGTTGTTCTCTTGTTGAGAGCATCTTCTCTTCTATTTGACTTTCCATCTCATTTTGAAGTGTATCAAAAGCACTTTCTATCTCTTGTGAATTTCTACATGTTTGGTATATTTTTAATATTCTCTTTTCAAAATCAACTCCACTTTCAATAGAGCCAAGTACTTCATCACTTGCACCAAATACACCATCAAAAAGTTGAAATTTTTGAGAAAGTAACTCAAATACTCTTTTATCAGCTTTATTTTTAGTATTTACAAAATTTACAACCACTACATCAAACTTTTGACCATATCTATGACATCTACCAATTCTTTGTTCTATTCTCTGTGGATTCCAAGGTAAATCATAATTTACTACAAGATTACAAAACTGTAAGTTGATCCCCTCACTACCAGCTTCTGTAGCTATCATAATTGTTGCTTCATTTTTAAACTTATCTACAATTGCTTGTTTTTGATCAGCAGTTTTTGAGCCTGTAATCTTATTACTACCTTTATGCTCTTCTATCCAAGCTTTATAAATCTCTTGAGAATTACTATCTGCATTTGTACCATTAAATAAAACTACTTTACCTTTGTATCCATTGTTACTAAGATATTCAAAAAGATAATCTTGAGTTCTTCTTGATTCTGTAAATATAAGGGCTTTTTGAGCTGAATCTAACCCTTTTTGTGTTTCAATCCCTTTTTCTAATGCTAATACCAGTGATTTTAACTTTTCATCTACTTGAATTGATGAAATAATACTCTGATATTTTCTTAATTCTTTTAACTCTTGATTTATTTGTTTTATTTCTTCTGTAGATAATGTATTGTCCACCTCTTCATCCATATCATTTTCATCAAGATAGTTATCAATAAGCTCTTTTTCATCCAGTACTAAATCTAGTGAATTAAATTTTCGGTGTTCATCCAAGGCTAATTGAAGTCTATTAATTATAGTATTTAAAGTACCGAGTATAGCTCTTGATGATGAAGATAATAACTTTCTCATTACAAGTGTTATCAATGCTCTTTGTGTTGATGGTATAGAATACAAAGAGTCTCTTTGTAAAAATGAAGATATAAAATCGTAAACTTCTTGCTCTTTATTACTTGGAGTAAATTCTTGAACTATAGGTAGTCTCTTAGTATATTTAATATACTCTAATACATCTTTTCTTAGCGTTCTATGACAAACTGGTTTTAATCTTTCTTTTAAATCTTGAAAATCATTTTTAGACATATCAGAAGAAGCATAGTTTTGTTTAAAAGAGTTTAAATCACCAAAAACCTGATTGTCAATTATTGAAGTTAGTCCGAAAAGCTCTAATAATGAGTTTTGTAATGGTGTTGCAGTAAGTAAAATCTTTTTAGTATTTGCTAATGATCTTTTTATAGAGTTGCCCGTTTTATTCTCTTTTTTGTAAACATTTCTAAGTTTATGTGCTTCATCAACAATAGCTAAATCAAAATTTGCCATTAGTATTTTATCTTCATGTCTTGTAGCAAACTGATAAGAAGTTATGATTATTTTATTATCTTGTTCAAAAGGATTATGGTTTCCTTTTTTAATCTCTTCTTTAAAGGATTTTGCTTCTATAATCGCAGAATCTATAAAAAACTTCTCTTGAAGCTCCATACTCCATTGTTTTCTAAGACTTGCAGGAGCAATGATTATTATTTTTCTTTTTAATTCACTCCAATACTGACATAGAACTAGTCCAGCTTCTATTGTTTTACCAAGACCAACTTCATCTGCAATAATAGAACCATTTGATAGTGGTGACTGAAATGCAAAGAGAGCTGCTTCTATTTGATGTGGATTTAAATCTATTTGAGCATTAAACATGCTTTGAGATAGTCGTTCAATGGAACTTGAACTATTTTGTAGTGTTAAAAAATTGGCATAATATTTTGAATGGTATGAAGTGAAGTTAATGCTCTATCCTTTTAGTTATTTTATTATATGTATTCGTTTAGGTTAATCCGACAAAATAGTAAAAATTTTGTTATCAAATATTTTTATCAATGTTTCTCTTTAAGGTAGTTTATAATTATATCTAACTATTATAATCTAATATTGTTAAATACTAAGTTAATACCGATACTAAACTGCAATAAAAAAAGTTACATTTTATAAAAAAATTTAATTCTAAATTAAGGGTATACAAACCTATCAGTATATTTTTGCTACAATTTCCAAAACATTATGCTAGGCAAAGATTATGAAAAAGATACCTTACGGACAAGCAGACTATAAAGATATAAAAGAGAATAACTATTATTTTGTAGATAAAACAAAATTTATAGAGAAACTTGAAGATTTAAATGAAAGATATTTGATATTTTTAAGACCTAGAAGATTTGGTAAGTCTTTGTTTATAGCGATGCTTGAAGCATATTATGATAGATACTACAAAAATGATTTTGAGATGATGTTTGGTGATACTTATATAGGCAAAAATCCTACTAAAGAGGTAAATAAGTATTTAATCATGAGATTTGATTTTAGTGGAATTGATATCAATGATGTTGAGGAAAGTTTTAGAAAATATCTAATCTTAAAGTTAAACTCATTTATTAAAAAGTATACATTGGATGTTGAAAAAGAGAGTAACCCAATAATACTATTTAACAATATATTCTCATACGCAGAGGAAAATTCTTTAGAACTCATGATACTCATAGATGAATATGACAACTTCTCAAATAAACTTCTATTAAGAGAGAGAAGTGAATATTTAGGATTAGTAAGTGAAAAAACAGCATCTTTTAAACAATTCTTTACAACTCTAAAAACAGCAACTAGTGGGAATAATTCTCCCCTTAAAAGGATATTTATCACAGGTGTAACACCTATGACTATGTTTGATGTTACGAGTGGATTTAATATAGGGAGTAATATCTCAATGCACCCTGATTTAAATGATATGGTAGGATTCAATGCAGATGAAGTAGATGAGATACTTGAGTATTACAACCTTGATATTGATAAAGATATAGTAAGAGAGTGGTACAACAACTATAGCTTTAGTGAAGATACGAATCAAAAAGTATTTAATACAGATATGATACTCTACTTTATAAATAAATACCAAATAAGTAATAAGCTCCCAAAAGAGATGATAGATATAAATGTACGCAGTGATTATAATAAGCTTAGAAGTATAGTTTATACAAATAGAAAACTCAATGGAAACTTTGAGGTACTACAAGATTTAATAGCAGGTGATACAGTATCTGTACCAAATCTAGTTCAAGATTTTTCAGCTTTAAATCTTGAACAGTCCAATAACTTTAAATCTTTGATGTTTTATTTAGGACTTGTTACTATTGAGAGTAGAGAATTAACTTTAAAGCTAAAGATTCCAAATGAGACAGTTAAAAGAATTGATATTGATTTTTTAAGTGATACACTAAAATTAGAAAAAGTATTTAAACTCAATATAAATAAACTTGAAGTTCATCTTGAATCATTTGCAGTAGAAGGAAGTTTAGAAATATTTAAATATTTAGGTGAGATGATAAAAGAAAGTACAGGAATAAGAGACTATATCTATAAAGAACAAAGTATTAAGTCTATGTATATGGCTTATTTATCTTTAAGTCCCTATTATGTAATAAAAAGTGAATTAGAGTTAAATAAAGGGTTTGTAGATATTTTGATAAAACCTTTTAATCCTTATGTAAAATTCGTAGGACTTTTAGAGTTTAAGTATATAAAGCGAAAAGAGAAAGCCAATAAAAAAACGATAGAAAAACTCAAAAAAGAAGCTATTAAACAACTTGATATTTATGAAAACGATTCACTAGTCACCACCTACACAAACCAAGGGATACAACTCAAAAAAGTTGTTCTTATTTTTCATGGTTGGGAGATGGTTTTTTGTGGACAATCAGCATAATCAGTGATTTTTAGGAGTGTAAATACTTCACTTTCTATCTGGTGAAGTGAGGATTGACAACCATCGAAGTAAAAATAAAAACAATAAAACACCACAAAATATCAGAATATGAAAATTGATCGTATTACTGAGAAGTGTATCTACACTATTTATTTGAACTGAATTTATTTTTACAACATTGACAATGAGTTCTCGTAATGTCAATATAATAAAAGCATCTATCAAGATTCCTATTTTTACTCTTTTTTCTCTCAAAAAGCTCATGACAGCTCTGACAATCTCTAACATAATAATAAAGTATAATAGATAAATAATAATAGTAATCATACTATTTGTCCCAACAGCAACAACAAACAGTACTAACGCCAAGATCAACTCTATATAAAATTTGTTATAAAAAAAAGCTTTAAATCTTCCCATTTTATTCCCTTAGATATATTTTGTGGAAGTATATCCAAATTTTATTACTTTTAAGTCACATTTTCTGTTATTATTACTCATTCAATTTTAATATAAATTGAATACTTATTTTAGTTCTTTTTCATCTCTTTTTGTTAGAATAGAACTTATTATAGAGATACATAAATCAAAGGAAAAAAATTGGAAAAAAAAATTGAACAAGCAAAACTTCTTCTCGATGCACTCCCTTATATCAAGAAATTTAAAGATCAAATATTTGTGATCAAATATGGAGGATCTGCACAGGTAAATCCTGAACTCAAAGATAGATTTGCACAAGATATTATTTTGTTATATATGGTAGGGATCAAACCTGTAATAGTACATGGTGGAGGAAACAAAATCAATTCTGTTCTTGACAAAATGCAAATAAAAAGTGAATTTGTCGATGGTATGCGAGTCACAAATGAACAAGTGATGGAAGTAGTAGAGATGGTTTTGGCAGGAAATATTAACAAAGAGATCACAACCCTTTTGAATGTACATGGTGGAAAAGCTCTGGGCATCACAGGAAAAGATGCAGATTTTTTAATTGCTTCCCCAAAAGATGGTGGCAAATATGGTCTCGTAGGACAAATTGATACCGTAAATAAAGAAGTGATAACAAATCTTTTAGACGAAAAATTTATCCCTGTAATTGCACCAATAGCATCTGGAAATGCCGTAAATCATCCAGGATTTAATATCAATGCAGATTTAGCAGCAAGCAAAATAGCAGCTTCATTAGGTGCTAGAAAAGTGATCTTTATGACAGATATTGCTGGAGTAATGGATAAAGAAAAAAATCTTTTATCTACTCTCACTGAAGAACAAATTAATAATTACAAAGAAGATAAAACCATTATTGGAGGTATGATTCCAAAAGTAGATGCTTGTCTTGAAGCCGTTTATGGAGGTGTAGAAAAAGCACATATTATAGATGGAAGGATAGAACACTCTATTTTATTAGAGGTATTTACTAGTGAGGGTATAGGAACAGTTATCAAAAAATAGAACTGAATATCATAAAAATACAAAGGAAAACAAATGAATCAAAACGCAGGAAAAAAAGCACCAAAAGAGATACTCGAAAATATAGCCAAACTTATTAGTGACTATTATATATCATTTCCAGATATTCAAGATGATACACAAAAAGTTGCCTTTGGTACTTCAGGGCATAGAGGAAGTTCACTCAAGAGTAGCTTTAATGAAGCACATATTTTTGCAGTAACACAAGCTGTTGTAGATTATAGAAAAAAAGAAAATATCACAGGAAATCTTTATATAGGTATGGATACCCATGCTCTTTCTACACCTGCACATACAACAGCCCTACAAGTTTTGGGTGCGAATAATATCAATGTTCGTTATGCAAAAGATTTTGAATACACCCCTACTCCTGTTATCTCTCATGCTATTTTGAATGACAAAGGAAGTGATGGAATAGTGATCACACCCTCTCACAATCCCCCTTGTGATGGTGGATTTAAGTACAATGGATGTGATGGTGGACCTGCGGATACAGATGTAACCAACTGGATACAAGAAAAAGCAAATGAGTACTTAAAAAATGAACTTGAGGGAGTATTATCCGCTGAGTTTGATGATATTCTAAAATTAGAGTGTATGCAAGAGTATGATTTCATGACACCGTATGTCAATGACTTAGAAAATATCATTGATATGAAAGCGATCTCTGAATCAAAAATCAAAATCGGTGCAGATGCCATGGGTGGAAGTGGTTTGAGATACTACGATGCAATTAAAAAAAGATATAACTTAAATATGGATGTTTTTAACGATAGTGTCGATTTTACTTTTTCATTTATGCACTGTGATAAAGATGGCAAAATTCGTATGGATTGTTCTAGTCCTTATGCTATGGCTGGGCTTATAGATATGAAAGATAGTTATGATATTGCATTTGGAAATGATACAGATTTTGATAGACACGGTATCGTTACAAAAAGTAATGGACTTCTCAATCCCAACCATTATCTAAGTGTTGCTATAGATTATTTGTCTAAAAGCAGAAATTTTGATGGTTTGAATATCGGTAAAACACTTGTAAGTAGCTCGATGATAGATAGAGTAGCTACAGATAATAATAAAAAAGTTTTAGAAACACCTGTTGGATTCAAATGGTTTGTCAAACCACTCATAGAGAAAAAAATATTTTTTGGTGGTGAGGAAAGTGCTGGAGCAAGTTTTTTACGGTTTGATACAAATGTATGGTCTACAGATAAAGATGGTATTATCCTCAATCTTTTAGCAGCTGAAATTTTAGCCAAAACCAAAGAAGATCCTGGTATTTATTATGAAAATTTAGTACAAAAACATGGCAATCCTATCTATGCACGCATCGACGCTCCTGCAAACCTTGAGCAAAAAACAAAACTCAAAAATTTAACTCCAGATGATATCAAAGCAGATACAATAGCTGGTGAAAAAATAGAAGAGATACTTACAACCGCTTCAAATGGAGCAAAAATAGGTGGACTCAAAATCACCTCAAAAAATGGATGGTTTGCTCTGCGTCCATCAGGTACGGAAGATGTTTATAAAATATATGCAGAAAGTTTTATATCTGCTGAGCATTTACAAACTATTCAAAAAGAGGCACAGGCTATCGTAGATAGTTTATTTTAAAACAAATATAAAAAAGGAACTAGAATGTCAACAGTCATATTATTTATAAGCTATATTCTTATCGCTATGATATTTACATGGAAATATGTAGATTTTATCAAACAAAAACAGTGGGATATAAAAAGTGCCCGTATTTTACTCGCTATTTTTATTAGTATCATTGGACTTTTACTCCTCGCTGTTCGTGTTTCTATGTTGGGAGGAATTGAAGATGGTGAACAAAAAGTGGTCAGTCTCACCCTTATTTTAGGAACAGTGATCATTTTTGTGATTGTGATCCTCTCTATTTGGGTGATGCACCTTGTCCGAAAAATGAAATATATGCAAGTCACTTTCCAAATCCCTATCAATGACCCAAACAAAGGCTCTTTATCTGAAGAAAATATGACCTGTTTAGTAGATAGAGAACAAGTATTAAATGTACAAAAAGTATTTGAAAAACCTATGAAGAAAAAACATTTGAAAGAGAGTAATAAAAACTATCAAGTTTTAGAATAGTTATTACTCAAAAGACAATCATTTATTATGATTGTCTTTTTATCTCTTATAAGTATCATTATAAATATTTATTATCTCATTTTTCGTTAACTCAATCCCTTTCTTATCAGAAATTTCATTGATAATTTTACCAAACTCTATAGACTTTTCTTTTGACATATTGATACCCAAAAATTCATTGATAATAAAGCTAGCTCCACCCTTTCCTGATTGAGAGTTGATACGGATAACTTTTTCATAATCTCTTTTGATATCTTTAGGATCCATTGGCAAATAAGGAACGACCCATTTCTTTTTGTCACTTTTATTATAAAATTCCATCCCTTTTTTTATCGCATCTTGATGCCCACCACTAAAAGCTGTAAATATCATATCTCCTACATATGGATGTCTAATATGTGTTTTGATTTGTGTCACTTCTTCTATAAACTCTTTAATTTTATCTATATTAGACAAATCAATTTGAGGATCTATCCCTTGTGTATGTATATTAAAAATAACAGTTACCAAGTCTAAATTGCCAGCTCGTTCTCCATTTCCAAAGATTGTACCCTCAATTCTATCTGCTCCACCCAATATAGCCATCTCCGCTGAAGCAACTGCTGTACCTCTATCATTGTGAGGGTGTACACTTACGATCACATCTTTTCTTGATTTTAAATTTGTACACATCCATTCTACTCTATCTGCATATACATTAGGAGTACACGCCTCTAAAGTATTCGGTAAGTTGATAATGATTTTATTTTCTTCTGTTGGTTGAACGACATCTATCACTGCATTACAGATCTTCACTGCAAAAGGTAAATCTGTTTGAGAAAAACTTTCAGCAGAATACTGATATATCACTTCACCCTCAAAGTTTTGTGTTAATCTTTTTAACTCACTCATACCATCTACAGCTAAACGAATTATTTCATCATCAGTTTTATTAAACACTACTCTTCTTTGAAATTCATTTGTAGGATTATAAATATGAAAAATAGCTTTATTTGTACCTTTTAATGCTTCTACACTTTTTTGAATCAATTCTTTTCGTGCTGGTATCAAGACTTGAATATACACATCATCAGGAATCAAATTTTCTTCAATAATTTTTCTACAAAAATCATAGTCAGTATCACCTGCACTAGGATACCCTACTTCTATTTGCTTAAACCCCATATCAACTAAATGTTGAAAGTACTCAACTTTTTGCTCAATAGTCAAAGGATCTTTTAATGCTTGGTTACCATCTCTTAAGTCTACACTACAATAAATAGGTGCTTTTGTGATTGTGTTGTTTGGCCATTTTCTTGTGAAATTTTCCACTACTGGGTACTGATTATATTTTTTAAAACTCATGGTTTTTTTCCTTTAAGGGGGTATTGGTAATGATTTGTAAAAAGTACAAAAATATCCTATAAAAATAGGTGTAATTTTTATACTAAAATAGTTATTTTATGATTTGTAAATTAAAATGATATTTTAATTTTAGAGGTTTAGAAGGAGGAGTAAAGTAGTATCTTTTGTAGTTATACTAGTTTTGATGATAGTTTGTGTATTAAATCTATTTTTCATAATTACTCCTTTTTATTTCTATTGAAACTTTACAAAAGTTAAGCTTAATTTTAGTTGAGTTCAATAGTTCTTACTTTATCTCGCCCCTCTTCTTTTGCCTTATATAAAGCTTCATCTGCTCTCCCTATAATTGTCTCTGCTGTATCATTTTTGATATATGTTGCTACTCCAAAACTAGCTGTTTTGTTAGTAATAACAGGAAAATTATATTTTTTTACTACGATTCTTAATTGTTCGGCTAGAGACAATATTTCAGACAAAGAAGCATCAGCACAAACTATCAAAAACTCTTCTCCTCCCCATCTTCCTAATAAATCAACACTTCGTATATTCTCTCTTAGTATATTAGCAAATGCAACAAGTACTCTGTCGCCTACTTGATGTCCATGCGTATCATTCACATCCTTAAAATAATCAATATCTATTAATATTATTCCAAATTTAGTATGAGATGCTTGTGACTTTGCAATTTCATCATCTATTTTTTCATCTAACATTATTCTATTATAAATACCTGTTAATTTATCTGTAATTGATAAAAGTTGCAACTCTTTATTTTTATTTTCTAATTCTTTTGTTCTTTCTTCTACAACTTTTTCTAAATCAGTTTGATAAATATCAATAGATTTAGCCATACTCCCAAAAGCTTTTGATAATAAATCTATCTCATATACAAAACCATCTACAGGAATAATTTTATCAAATTCTCTATTTTGTACTTTTTCACTTATTTTTACTAAAAGTAAAATAGGTTTGACAATAATAGAAGCCAAATACCAAATAATTGGCAATAATATAATAAATAATATAATTAATATTGTATCTATTTCTTGGAATTTTTGCATAAATGGGGCTATCATCTCATCGAGTAAAACATACGAAACAAAATACTCTTTTAGATCATAATCGGTATCCAAAAGAGAAACTGTATATAAATATTCTTTTCCATTTATTAATTTGGTATTTTCTAGTTTTTGAGATAAATCTTTGGTTTCTAACTCTTCTAAAATATCAAGATACACTAAGTCTTTATTTTTAGTTAAAATGAAAGATTCAAAATCTTCTATAAATACAAATGATTCGAGTGTCTCCAATGATTTTATTGTATTTTGACTATTTGCTATTTTTGTAAAATCGCTATGTAAAACATCGATAGCAAATACATTTTCATTTCCTAAATCTACAGAATATGTAAACCCTTTTGAGTCTATATTAGAAAACTTATATGGTCCTATTTTGGTAGTTTGAGTTTTCTTTAGAGAAGATCTGTACCAAGGTCGTTGAGTGACACGATAGTCAGCTTTACTTATTTTGAGCGAGGTTCGTTTTAAGTCTTTGTCAAACAAAGATAATCTTGCATTCAAATTTTTATCTATATCAATAAGTAGCCATTTATCATCTAATGTTGCATTATATTGTTTTCTCAAATCTTTATCTATATCTAATTTGATAACTTCATAAAATTGATTATCTTTAAATCCTATATACATAGAATAAAAACCTTTTGTATGTTTTAATTGTGTAGTAAAATATTCAAGATATTTATCTTTATCAAGATCTTTGTATGTAATATTTTTCAAATAACTAGCATTTGCACATACGAGTGCATTACTTTGAGTATTTATACTATCTATGTTATGTTCTATTTTTGCTGAAATAATTTTAAAATAATCGTTCATAGTATTTCTTGCTAAATCTTTTCCAATTATTGATTGGATATACAACATAATAAGCATGATAAACACTGATAAAATTAAAAACAATCCCGTGACAGTTATACGAATAGGTAATTTCAATATTTTCCTTTTGTAATTTTAATATACTATTTTAACCAAATTCTATTTAATAGTTTCAATCAAAGATAATGTTACATAAATTAAAACTTTTATGTTTACTAAAGCTCAAAAGCAATAACTGTTATATCATCTTTTCTATCATTGTCTTCTACCATATTTTCATATTCAGTCATTGTCTGAACAAATATCCTTTTTTGCTCTTCCATTGATTTAGTATAATTTTCTTTTATAATATTTTCAAATCTTCTTTTGCCAAAAGAGAAGTCTTTTGTTCCACCAGTTTGATCTATAAAACCATCAGTTGTACAATAAAAATTCATACCCTCTTGCACATTAATTATAGTTTCTTTGTATAGATAGTTAGCATCACATTTTTTATACCCTACAGAGTATCTATTCCCTTTAATTGTATGTAATATCTTTTCTGAATCCGTATAAAATAGTGGTGTTTCTGCACCTGCAAACTTCAGTATTTGAGTTCTTCTATTATAGTAGATAATTCCACCATCCCAACCTGCATTTGACTTACTATCTTTTGTTTCTTGTTTTAATAATATTTTCATAGTTCTATTAAAATAAGACATTATCCAAGCTGGAGATACATCCATAATAGGATTATCTATGATTTTAGTAACAACTTCTCTCTCAATTGCTTTAACAATCATAGTGACAAAAGCTCCTGATACTCCATGCCCTGTACAATCTATAAAAAATAGTAGACATTCATCTTCATGTCGAAGTTCATTAAATAGCCATATATCTCCACCCACGGTGTCTTTTGGCACCCAATGAACAAAAAAATCTTTAAAATAGTAATCCATGAGTTTTTCATCTGGTAAAATAGCCCCTTGTATTAAAGCAGCATATTCTATAGAATCTCTTGTGTGTTTATAAGTAGTTTCTATCTCTTTTTTTGCATTCGCCAATTCTTTTGATGTTTTTTTGACTTCAGTTAATAATTCAATCTGTTTTCTTTCCCCCATTGTTACAATCCGAAGCTGTTTATTTAAATTCTTCGTTTTTTCTTTTATTTTATCTTCAAGATGGACTGTTAAATCTTCAACCTCTTTTTTAGAGCTTATATCCTCTCTTATTGCACTATAACTATGCAATTTACCCTCACCATCAAATTCAGGAGTTATAACAACATAAACCCAATAAAATGAACCATTTTTATTAAGATTTTTTATTTCACCTTTCCATACTTTACCACTAGTGATTGTCTTCCATAAATCTTCATATAATTCTTTTTTTGTATCTTTATGTTGTATAATATTATGCTTTTTTCCTATTAATTCATCAGAGGAATACCCGCTTATTTTACAAAATGCTTCACTTACATAAATTATTTTACCTAATGGGTCTGTTCTACTAGCAATTACATTTTTATCAAATGAAGATAGTAAATACTCTAGTTCTCTTTTTTTTATCTCTATATCTTCGGTTTTAACACTTACTAGTTTTTGTAATTTTCTATTATTCCAAAGAATAAACAAAATTAATATCAACACAAATATAAAAATTTTTCCTATAAAAATCCAGTCAGTCTCTTTTTGTACTTTTATTTCTGTCCATTTATAGATAATATCACTTATCTCTTTTTTACTAATCGTATCAATTGCTTTATTGATAATAGAAAGTACTTCAATAGGTATATCTTTTCTAATTGCAATTTTTAAATCAAGTTTTTCTTTCGTCTTAAAGGCTATTTTTAATTTGTCGTATCCTAGTATATTTATATAGTATTTTGCAGTGGTTGCATTTATTATAAATATATCTAGCTCTTTATTGAGGAGTTTGTCAAAAGCTATTTTGACTGAATGGATCGAAAGAGGTTTGAGATTTGGTCTATTTTCTTGAATAATACCTTTAATTGTTGAGTCTTTTAATACCCCTACTCTTGCATTACTTTTATATAATCCATCAAGATAATTTTCACCTTGACGACTAACCAAAACATACGGTGTAGAATAGAGTGATTTATCTGTAAAATTTAAGTATTTTAGTCTTTGGGTTGTTTCACCTATACCGCTAAACATATCAAGCTCTTTTTTTACAACTTTACTTACAGATTCTGACCAACTTTTTGTATTAATTGGTTTTAGAATTATTCCACTTTTTTCTTCTATTAATTTAATAAAATCAGAGATAATACCTTGATGATTACCCAAATCATCTGTCCACTCAAATGGTTTCCAATTGGGATCGTAAGCATACTGTATCACCTCTTTTTTATCTAACCATTTTTTTTCTGATATTTTTAAAACTAAATCTTTGTATTTAATATTATTGTTCCACTCCCGTTCTCTTAGTTTTGACAGCTCTATCTTTGGTATAGATTTGTATGCTTTGTTTATAATAGAAGCGAGTTGAGGATATTGATGATTTATACCGATAGAAACCTCCCCATATTTCTCATAAACAATTTTAACTAATTTCAAATTGTATTTGTCCAATAGAGTTTCATCAATAAAATAAGAAACTATCGCATCAGCCTCTTGTGTTTTAAAAAGAGATTCATACATAGATTCTATTGTTTTTTTGTCTATCACTTTTATAGAATCTGCTATATCATCTATTAATTTATGTGTGATTGAATTTTCTTTTAAATATACTGTTCTATTATCCAAATCAACAAGAGATTTTATAGAGGTATTTTGTTTTCGTACAATTAAATAACAAGGTGTAAAATCATACGCAGGCGTATAAAAAAAATGCTCCTTTTCTCTTTGTTTTGACAAACTAAGTCCCATAATCCCATCTATTTTCCCACTTGTGGCTTTGTTATATCCATCACTCCAAACATTAAACTTAATAGGCATGATATTTGTACCACCATATTTATTTATTAACTTTAACATTTCAGTATGTAAACTATTCCCTTTATCATCTTGTGGCCAATAGTTCATGACAGCAACTTTACTTATAGGATTAGATTCTAACCACTCTTTTTCCTCTTTTGTCATACTTAGTTTAGATGTAGGTTTATAAATAAACTCTTTTAAGTTATTTTTGTCATACTTGACTTTCTCACTATAACTATAAATATAAGCAATACTTTCTACTTTTGCTTGGTTTAACTCTCCATAATTATCACCAAATTCGCTCATTTTATATAATGTATTTGCTTCATATCTCAAGGCATCTTTACTTTTATTTAAAGTATTATATTTACTTTTTATGATTTCTATCATCTCATCAATATGTGTAAAGGCGTACTCAAAACCTTTTTTTGTAGCTCTTTTCATCTTTTCTACTAAAATAGGATTATTTTTAACTGTATTTTTAAGTGTAAATAATATATCACCATATCTTTCAAATCCATCATCACTTAAATTGAGTGTTCTTATATCCATGCCCATCTCTTGTGCTACATATGGTTCATTTGAGATATATGATATAGCTAAATCTATCTCTTTATTTTTAAGTTTTTTAAGTTTATTATCGATTGTTTTTTGTATAAAATTGATATTATTTATTTTAAGCATAGATTTTATAGCATTACCATTTACATCATCATAAATGGAAACTCTTTTTCCATCAATATCTTTGAGTGTTTTAATATTAGATGATTTTAAAGACATTAGAACATACGGTGACTGTTCATATATAGCCATCATCGCTGTAATAGGAATACCCTTTAATGCCTCTAACATCAAGGCTGAATCACTGACTGCAAATTGAATTTTTCCATTTATCATATCTTGAATCGTATCTGTTTTCTGAGTATATTCTAAAAGCTCTACATCAAGTCCAACATCTTTATAAAAACCTTTTTCCTTAGCAGCTATAAATCCCGCAAATTGAAACTGATATTTCCATTTTAACTGTACAGATACCTTTTCTATCTCATTTGCCTGTATAAAACTGCTCAATACAAATAATAATATTATTATGATTTTCATAATCAAACCACAACTTTTAAAGTATATCTCAATATATCACCTAAAATATATTCAAACTTAGTTTCAATTGGATTGATGATCTTCTGAGCCATTGTGATGAATCCCAACCCCGCACCATTTTTATGATTGTCCTTTTTTGATCTCATTTTTCCTATAAATATTTTGTTCATCGCTTTTTCATCTAATTTGGAAACTTCTTGAATTCTTTGATTGATTATATCTTCTTGTTTTTTATCAATTAAATTGGTGCTTATTATTGTGACTATATTATCTGCAGTGTTATATTTTACTATAAATACCCCATCTGCTTCATTCTTTTTATCATCACACTTCTTTTTACCATATGAGTATTTAAGTATATTTTGTAACATCTCAATACTTATTTCACAGATATTATGTATCTTTTCTTTCTCTACTTTGTATGCTTCTAGTTTATTCTTAATAGTTTTTACACTCAAGATAATACTCTCTTGTGATATCTTTGAGTCTAACTCATATATGATGATTTCATGTACTACGACTGATATATTTTGTATTTTCTTTGCTCTATCCATAGTGTCAATATTCCTATGTTACAATAGAATTTATATTTAATGATTCAAACTCATTACTAAATTCTTCATAATCTTTTAAAGTACTTTTATTATTACTGTACCAATTTATATGAAATAGTTTACTATTATTTTCTACTAATATATCAAATATATCAAACAATATTTGTGTAGTTGCAGAATTAAAATATGTTAGCTTAAAGTTAATCTCCACAGCTTTATCTTTTGTAAGATACTCTTTTAACCATTCTAAAATAGGCTCAAAAAATTCAAATGTATTTTCAGGATAACATTCACCCTCAAATTCTATTACTCTTTTTTCATAATCCATAATTACTTTTGGAGAATCATCACTTGCTACTAAGTTTATATTTTGCATATTTTTTCCCTTTATCTAAAATTCAATCCAATGATAGTGATATCATCAGTCTGTTTTATAGTTTTTTTAAATTGATTAAAATCATTAATTAACATCTCTTTTTGTGTATCGAATGGATACTTGTTTATCTCAATTATTTTTTTCTTAAATTGACCAATACCATATCTACTTTTATTTTCACCCTCTTGATCATATATACCATCAGTTGCAAGATATAACTTTGTATCTTTTTGTATCAATACATTATGTTGTTTGTATTTTTGATCAATCTTTGTTCTACAAAAACCTACACTCTTCATATCACCATTTACTATTTCTAAATGATTGTTATTTACTACATAAAGATCGGTTTTAGCACCAGCATATTTACACTCTTTTGTTCTTTTATTATAATAAAGAATACCTCCATCAAATCCTGCATTTGATTTTGCACCTTTTGTTTGGTTTAACATAGTTTTTATACTTTTGTTAAAATATTCCAATATATCGCTTGGATTTGCTTGTAGTTTTTTATTTGATATATCTGCAATAATCTGTGTCTCGATAGCTTTTACGAGCATTGTTACAAAAGCCCCAGATACTCCGTGACCAGCGCCATCTATCATCATAATCAATATCTCTTCTTTACTTTCTAATTCTATTATAAAATATATATCTCCACCAACGGTATCTTTTGGTTGCCAAAATACAAAAAAATCATCAACATAACTATTCATTATATCACTATGAGGTAAAATTGCTTTTTGAATAAGTGAAGCATAAGATATACTGTCATTAATATTTTTGTTTGATTTTTCTAGTTTTAATGAGGTCTGTTTAAGTTGCGTATTTAATATTTTAATCTTATCCGTTTTTGCTAACTCTTTTGACATATCATTAAAACTCATAGTAAGTTGACCGATTTCATCTTTTGAATAGATATCAAGTTGTTTCCCTAAATTTCCAGATGATAGTTCTTTGATTCCTTGTTGAAGATTTATAATAGGAGTTGTAATAGTTCGTATTAACATTACTGTAAAAGGTATGACTATGGATAAAATAATTATAAACACTACAAGCAAACTCTTAAGAAGCTCTAAAACATAATCAATAATTGTTTTTTCAATTTGTAAAAGTGCAATTACCCCAATAAGTTTGTCATTGTTATACAATGACAAAGTTTCTTGAATATAATTTGTACCTTCTACTTTCACTTTCTGATTTGTTGCATAAGTTTTAGACAATATCTTATATTGCTTTAAAGTACCTGTTGTTAAATAAATATTATTTTTATCAAATAGATAGATATTGATCTCTTTATTTGAAATAAATTTTTTTATTTTATCTATAAACAAATCATCCAAAGGGTTTTCTGTTAGAACAAATCCAACAGAAGAAGGGATCATTTTACCTAACGCTTTACTAAAATTTAGTCCTGTTATAGGATAAAATGATTTAATTGTAAGTTTTGAATCATTTTGGGAATAGATAACGCTTGCTTGATTTGGAATATTCTCTTTATAGTGAGCATTAAACTCATGGGATTTGACATTTTTTTTCCAAGGATTTGACAATGGATTGTTTAAAGTCTTTCCATTTGCAATCATAAATTCAGCGTTAGGAAAATTAAAAGCATACCCTTTCTTTGAAAAATCTTGTTCAATATGTGAAAAAGAGATCAAATCACCTTGATAGTCATAAATCATGGTTTTCCAAATATCTCCAGCTATTTTAGCTGAATCATGAGTAGCATTAGCTAGTTCGCTATACAATGGTTTGATATTTCGAGTATAGCTATTTTTATTACGACTTATATGTTTTATTTTTAAACCAAGCTCTTGAAGCTCTGCTGTTTTTTGAGAGGAGGAAAGAAGTCGTTTTTTATTAAACTCCAATTCACTTTCTATCATTTTCATATTGTCTTGTAATTCTATTTTTGATTTGGTAATATTGTTTTCAGTAAGAACCCAAGCGATTGATATAGTTGCTAAAATTAAAGTTAAAAGTATAATAAGAATACCAAAAAGATTTAATTTTGTTTTTATACTAACCACAATCGCTAATTTTTCATTGGACGGTTATATCCCTCATCCCATAATTTTGAATAATTTATATTAGGAGGATTTGTAATATAGTGTTCCAAAAAGTATTGAGCATTTTTACTAGTAATTAGTTCAGTTTTGGTAAAAAAAGCACGCTTTTCATGACTAAGTATTGATGGGTCAATTTTCCCTATATAAGCTTGATATGCAAAAGATAAGCCCATACCTGATTGCCAAAATGGATCTATCGAAACTGTACAAGTAAGTTCATTCTCAATAACAGATTTTACAGCTTCTCCTGTACCATCAACACCAGAAACTGCAATCTGTTTTTCGACTCCCATCTCTTTAAGAACCTCAATAGCACCCAATCCCATCTCATCATTTCCAGCCCATATAGCTTGAATATCATCAATCTTATATTTTGTAAACCATTTTGTCACAAGCATTGATGATTGGGTTCTTGACCAGTTTGCTGCTTGGCTATCTAGTATTTTTATATTTGGATAGTTTTTGAGAACATTTCTTAAACCCTCTAATCGTCTTGTATTCGTTGTATTATTAACCCTACCTTGAATAACTAATATATTCCCTTTACTATGAATTTTTTGAGCAATTCTTTGAGCTGTAATAGTTCCAGACAATAAAGAATCTGGAGTTGTATGTGTCACCCAATACTTACCAAAATCCCAAGGCCAAAGGTTTGAGGGTTTGTTAAATACTGTTGAAAAATATATACCATTATCTTTTGCAATATTTGCCAATACTATTAAATCTTTCTCATCATTCGCATCCATAAATAAAATAGCATTTGAACCTGTTTTTTCAAGTGTTAGTCTTAAGTCTTGTATCTGTTTTTCACTATTTCCATAATTAAAAAGTGATATAACTTTTTTATCTGCACCAATACTTTTAGCGAATAGTTTGGCACCCTCTACTAATGCCCTCATATATTCATTTGCATCTGTTCTAATTGAGATAATTACATAAGGCGATTCATTTGAGTCTAATGGTATGTTTTTTATTGGATTTGCTTGTACGAAACTAATCAATAAAAATAGAAATGATAGAATGATTTTCATAATATTTATCCTTTTTCTTGTAAAATATAATACATAAAATCACCTTACAAGTGGATGTAAATAAACAAAGATATTTAACTTTTTTAGGTCAATTCTATGCTTTAACTATCAAACCTCCTAAATAAAACTTTTAAAAAATTCCAAAATTGACATATATCAATAATTTTCATCTATTATTTCTATATTATGCCACATAAATTTAAAATATGGAGAATTTAATATGAGTATGTTTTGTTATCAATGTGAAATGAGTGCGCCAAATGGTTGTGGAAGTACAGGTGCTACAGTAGGTACATGTGGAAAAGATGAGAATTTAAGTAGATTACAAGATATTATGATCTTTGGACTGAAAGGTCTAAGTGCTTATAGAGAACACCTCAACGAATTAGCACCAGCACAAACAAAAAATGTTGATGATGTTATGAGTGAAACGCTCTACTTTACACTTACAAATGTAAACTTTAATTTTGATGACCATATCAAACAGCTTATGAAAGTAGGAAGTGCTGGAGTTGAAGTGATGGACAAACTTTCAAATGCACACACAAATAAGTTTGGTATCCCTACACCTGTAGTTGTTCCTCAAAATAAAGTAGAGGGAAAAGCTATTTTGGTAAGTGGACACAATTTAGAGATGTTTGAAGCTCTTTTAGAAGCTACAAAAGATACAGGGATCAATGTATATACTCACTCAGAAATGCTACCAGCACATGGGTATCCTGAACTCAAAAAATATCCTCACCTCAAAGGAAATATCGGTAAAGCATGGTTTGACCAAGCACAACTGATGAAAACATTTAAAGGTACTTTTGTAGTTAATACAAACTGTATCGTTCCACCTAAGAAAAATGCTACTTATGTTGATAGAGTTTTTACATATAAAATAGTAGGTATCGAAGGTGGTACACCAATCATTGATAATGATTTTACTGAATTAATCGAAAAAACATTAAGTTGTGAAGATACAAACATGGATGCTGAAACTACTCTTACTACAGGACATCACTACAAAACTATCTTGACATTAGCACCACAAATATTAGATGCTATAAAAACTGGAAAAATAAGTCAGTTTTTTGTGATAGCAGGATGTGACGCACCAGGGAAAGCAGGAAATTATTATCGAGAGATGGCTGAAAATCTTCCAAAAGATTGTGTGATTATCACTTCTAGCTGTGGTAAGTTTAGATTTAACGATATTGATTTTGGTGAGATTGAGGGGACAGGAATACCTAGATATTTAGACTTAGGACAATGTAATGATTCAAATGGTGCTGTTGAGATTGCAAAAGCAGTAAGTGATGCTTTGAATACTCCTATCAATGATCTACCTATCTCTATTGTTTTATCGTGGATGGAACAAAAAGCAGTGATAGTATTACTTGCACTTTTTAGTCTAGGGATAAAAGATATCTATCTAGGACCAAAACCTCCACAATTTGTAAATGAAGATATTTTTAACTTTTTAGCAGAAACTTTTAATCTTCATCTTACAGGAGATGCAAAAGAGGATTTAAAAAAACTTCTCATCAAAAAATAGTTTTTTAATAATATTAGGTGATTTATCACCTAGTATGCCCCTCCCCTTCCCTTTAGATAGCTATATTAGTTTTCTTGGCATCTCTTTATCCTTATCTTAAAGTTTTTATAAAAGACTCTTCAAGTCCTGTGATGAGATTGATGGTTTTATCATCTAAACCTTGAGCTATAGAGTTTTTGACTATATTTATTTTCTCTTGTTCTATCCCTTTTTCTATACCTCTCTCCATACCCTCTTTGATTCCTTTTTTATGACCCTCAATCCCACCAGCAACATATGTACTCTCATAAATACTAGCCTCTCTTCTGAGATTCTCTTGTCTTCTATCATAATCTATTCTTTCATCATCTGGCATATTGAGATAGTCCAAAGTTTCTTTGGCTTTGAGCAAACCTTTTGCTTTTGGGTTATCAGGAATAGTTTCATTTTTAAGGAAGTTTATCCATTCATCCAATGTATCTTTTGAATTATCATCAAAATTTTTAACTTTGATGATATAATATTCAGGATATATTTTATTTATCTCATTTGTTTTATAGAGATCTTTTTGCATCTCATTGAGATAGAGTTTATTATG
>Ga0193954_1000334_pt1 | contig 28172 bp, 18 predicted proteins | sample BB_5_MG_FD_140340 | JGI IMG/M metagenome (GOLD analysis project Ga0193954, IMG submission 140340) | Microbial mat bacterial communities from the Broadkill River, Lewes, Delaware, United States - BB_5_MG | ecosystem: Environmental > Aquatic > Freshwater > River > Microbial mats | place: USA...
AAAAGCAATTGAAAGTGGGGATAATATCTCATTATCAGGTCTGGCACGAATATATGAACAACAAAAGAAATATGAGAAAGCAGAAAGATATTATTTAAAAGCAATTGAAAGTGGAAATAATAAGGCTTTAAATAGTTTAGTATGGTTTTATTTTGAACAGTCAAGAAAAATAGATAAAGCTACAGAATTAATTAAAAAGAATTATTTTACTAAACCAAATTTTGAGAATATACATACTTTAGCCATCATAATGTTATGGAATGAAGAGTTAGAAGAAAGTTATAGTAAATTTCTTGAATGGCTAGAATATGATAATGCTTTAGAATCTGAAAATGATATTATTGTATACTTAAATTTACTTATTTCAAAAGGACAATTCTATAAAGCAAAAGAGTTTTTGGAAATGCCAAAATATCAACTTAAAGATAGATATAAGCCTATTTGGTACGCATTGATGACTTTGATGGAAAAGGATTTTCCAAATGAGATTAAAAAGATGGGTAGTGAACTAAAACAAAGTGTTGGTGAGATATTAGAAGTGATTGAAGTATATAAATTGAAGTATACAGTATAGAATACAAAAGGCAAAAAATGAAAATATTACATACATCAGATTGGCATATTGGTCAAAAGTTTATGGGGAAGAGTAGGCTAGAGGAGCATGAAGCTTTTTTATCTTGGCTTTTTGAGACAATAGAAAAAGAAAAAGTTGATCTACTTATCGTTGCTGGGGATATATTTGATACGGGTAATCCACCGAATTATGCTTTGGAGCTTTATTATAACTTTTTAAAGCGATTATTTTCTATTGAAAACTTGACTATTATTATCACAGCAGGCAATCATGACTCTGTTTCTACACTCAAAGCTTCAAAAGAACTGCTCGAAGTTTTAAATGTGCATGTTATCACTTCTGGTGATGAGGATGAAAATGAACTTATCTCTATTTATCATGATGGAGTTTTACAAGGTGTGGTGTGTGCTGTTCCTTTTTTGAGAGATAGTATCGTACGAAAATCTGTAAGTGGTGAAACGATAAATGATAAAGAGTCTTCTTTAAATGAGGGTATTAAACAACATTATATAGATGTATATGGAGAGGCTATCAAACTCACAAAAGAAAATAATCTGCCTATTATAGCTACTGGGCATCTGACAACTGTAGGCGGTCGTGCTAGTGAAAGTGAGAGAGATATCTATATAGGTGGTACACTAGATATTGGGAGTGATTTTTTAGGGAAGTATTTTGACTATGTGGCACTTGGGCATCTGCATATCAATCAAACTGTAGGAGTGGAGCATGTACGCTATAGTGGCTCTCCTATCCCTCTCTCATTTTCAGAAAGTACACAAACGAAAAAAGTCAATATTATTACATTTGAAGATAAGGTGGCAAAAGTCGAAGAGTTAGAGATACCACTCTATAAAAAGCTATTAGTTTTGAAAGGTGATCTGAAGTCTGTGAAAAAAGAGCTAGAAAATATCACGGACAAAACGACATGGATAGAGATACACCTCAAGGATGAAAATCCACTGTTTGCAAATCAGGCTATAAGAGAATATGCGGTTGAGTTGGAGCTGATAATATTGGCTATCAAGATAGATAGAACAGAAAAAATATTACGAGCGAAAGAGCTTAATGTGATGAGCTTGGATGAGTTGAGTCCGATAGAGGTATTTCAAAGAAGAATCAATGTAGAAGAGCTGGAAGATGTGGAGTTTGTAGAGGAACTGAACTTAAAATTTAAAGAAGTTGTAGCAAAGGTGATAAACTCATGAAAATACTCAAAATAAAAGCATTAAATATAAACTCACTCAAAGGTAAAACCGAGATAGATTTCCGTACTTTTTTAGAGGACAATGCTCTTTTTGCTATTACAGGACCTACGGGAGCTGGTAAGAGTACTATACTAGATATTATTACTTGTGCTTTGTATGCAAGAACACCACGACTAAAAAATCCAGATGAATTGATGTCTCGGCATACTGGAGAGTGTTATTGTGAAGTGGAGTTTGAGATAAAAGAGAAAGTATATCGTTGTTCTTGGACACAAAAGAGAGCTAGAAAAAAAGCTGATGGGAAGTTTCAAAGTGCGAAGATGGAACTATCTGATGTACAAACAGCTAAAGTAATTAAATCGACACTACGAGATGTACCTAAATATGTAGAGGAATTATCTGGACTTGATTTTGAGAGGTTTAAGCAGTCTATGGTTTTGGCTCAGGGTGGGTTTGATGCATTTTTGAAAGCAGATGAGAAAGAACGCTCGACACTTTTGGAAAAGATGACTGGTACTGATATATATAAGAAAATATCGTTACAGATTTATGATACACACAAAACACTCAATACAGCTATAGAGATGGATAAAAAGATACTCAATACCACAGAACTACTTGATAATAATGCGGTGGATGAGAAAACAAAAGCTTTAGAGAGTAGTAAAGTAGAAAAAGAGAGTTTGGATAAAAAAGTCCTAGAGTTTAACAATATAAAGAACTGGATAGAAACTAAAGATAAATTGGAAAGTGAAGAGAAGAACTATACTGAACTTTATGAAAATGTAGTAAAAGAGAAAGAAGATAAAAAAGAGGATTTTGAAAAGTTTGCACTTTCAAATAAAGCTCTTAATGTAGAGTCACTTTATAGCCAATATACTACTATAGAAACCACACTAGAAAAAGATGCAAAGAACTATGCAAATCTTGTGGATGAGGTGGGGCGATTGGATGCATTGCTAAAGACACAAGAGTTAGACTATAATCAGAGTAAAAAAGCTACTCTCAAAGCTAAAGAAATTTTCAACAGTGAAACGAAGAAGATAAAAGAGGTAAGAGTACTAGAGACACAAATAGATGAAAAACAAAAGAGCCTAGATATACTTACTCAAAGTATAGAGACTACACAGCAACAAAGTACAAAAGAGACTACTATACTCAATACACTTGATAAAGAGTATACAAAGATACAAGAAAATGCTACAGCTCTCAATACATACATAGAAACACATAGTAAAGATGAAAAGCTTTTGGAGATATTGCCTCTTATAAAAAATAAGATAGAGGAGTATACTACATATAATACTACATTAAAAGGACTTGATAATACTATAGCACTATCGCAAGAAGATATAAAAACAAAAAAAAGTATCTATAATACTATAGAAAAAGAAACACAAGCGTTAAAAGCACTTTATGAGACAAAAAATCAAGAATATAAGGAGATAGAAGAGTTATCTAAAAAAGATACTAATACTGAAGAACTCTTAAATAATGCCATAAAAAAGCAAGAATTAGTCCAAAAGTCATATTTGGGGTATATGGAGTACTCAAAAAAACAAGAAAATGAAGAGTTGGTCAAATCAAATCTTGAAAAAGAATACTTACAACTTCAGCAAAGATTGGAAACTAAAAAATCTTTGGTAAAAGAGCTAAAACTTCATATAGAGACATTGAGAGAGAAAAAAGAGAATGAATTACTCCTTAAAAAGTATGAAGAGGATAGAAAAAACTTAGAAGAGGGTAATGAGTGTTATTTGTGTGGGTCTACAACGCATCCTTATATAAATAATGCTAAAAATACAAACGATACAGATACAACTATAAAGCTTATAGAAAAAGAAACACTTTTGGATAAAGAAGAGAAAGAACTCAATAGTTTAGATAAGAGTCTTACACTCGTGAATGCTAAGATAAATGACACAAAAGAGGAACTTAAAAAAATAGAAGAGTGTCAAAAGAGCCATTTTGAAGAACTCCAAAAAGAGTCTGTAGAGATTACAGATGAAACTCAATCAGATATAGAAAATGAGATAGAAACTCTTCATACAAAATTTCAGAGTATAAAAAAACGAAGAGAAGAGAAAGAAGGAGTGTTGAAACAAAGAGATCAGGTACATACAAACTATAATACTCAAAATATAAAATGTACAGAAATGGAGAAAGAACTCACAAAACTCACAAGTGACATATCTCACCTCCAAACAGAAAAAGAAAAGTCCACACAACTCTTGGACAGACTTAGGACTGAACTCATAAAATATTATCATCAGTATAATGTAGAGTTTGAAGAGAAAAGCTACAAAGAAAACTATGAAGTACTTAACACTCAAAAAGAGTTATTTGGACAAAAACTTGCTGATAAAAAAGAGCTAGAAAAAGAGCAAAACAAAAAAGAGTTAGAAAAGAAAGAGATAGAAACAAAACTCATATCGCTTAAAGATTCGCTAATAGCAGAAGAGGAAAAGAAAAAAGGCTATCAACTCTCTATCCAAGAACAAAAAGAGAAAAGTACAAATATCTTAAATGTAGCGAATATCTCTAAATATGAAGAAGAGGTAAATAAGAGTTATAAGAGTATAGAAGAGATAGAAACAAAACACTCAGAAGAACTCACAAAAAGTAAAACGAAACAAGAGGAACAGTCTAAACAAGAAAAGAGTTTAAAAGAGGAGATAAAAGCCAATAAGATTATCTTTGAGCAATTGAAAGAAAAACTAGATGTTAGCATTGAAGTAAATGGTTTTGAGAATATAGAAGCTTTTATAAAAGCTATCTTAGGAAAAGAGCAAAGAGAAGAGTTGTCTATACTTTGTAAGAGTATAGAAGAGAAGTATGATAAGTACAAAACACTCCACATAGACACTTCTAAAAAACTGGAAGAGCATAAAAAGATAGAGATAAAAATCATTCCGATTGATGAGGTAATCGACGAACTCAAAGAACTCCATATAAAAATAGAAGAACTTCAACAAAACATAGGAGCTATCTCTCAAACACTCCAAAGAAACGAAAAAGATAGAAAAAAGAACGAAAACAAAATCAAAGAGTTAGAAAAAAAACAAGAAGTATTTAAAATATGGGTAAAACTAAATGATATGATAGGTTCAGCAGATGGAAATAAATTTGCCAAATTTGCACAAGGTATCACCCTCGATCAGCTTATAAGCCTAGCCAACAATCATCTCATCCATTTATCGAGTAGATACGAGCTACAAAGAGGCACTGACCCCAAACAACTTTTAGAGATAGAAGTGTGTGATAGTTTTCAAGGTGATGCTGTACGCTCTGTGAGTACACTCTCTGGTGGTGAGAGTTTCATAGTGAGTCTTTCACTTGCTCTTGGGCTTTCTGAACTTGCTAGTCAGAAAATTTCAATAGATTCTCTATTTTTAGATGAGGGTTTTGGGACGCTAGATGAAGATAGCTTAGAAACAGCACTCAATGCTTTAAATTTACTACAAAGTAGCGGTAAAATGGTGGGAGTTATTTCTCATGTAGAAGCATTGAAAGAGCGGATACCATTACAGATAAAGGTTATGCCTAAAGGGGATGGGACTAGTTTTGTGGAGCTTGGGTGAGGATTGTCAGTTATAGTTCATAGAGAATACAAGAACTTAAGGTCACAATTTGTGACCTTAAGTTTAGATGTAGATACTATTTTGGGAAAACATATGAAATGATTAATGTATAACAAGATAATTTTGAGATATAATTAAAGGATTAGTTGAAAGGTTCTGATAAAATTTGAGAGGTTAAATATGGATAATATAATAGCATTAAACGAAGATACGATAAAAAGTAAAATCTATAACATCAGAGGATTATCTGTGATGTTAGATAAAGATTTATCTGAATTGTATGGCGTAGAATCAAAAAGATTAAATGAACAAGTAAAAAGAAATATAGAAAGATTTCCAGAAAATTTTAGATTTCAACTTACTGAATCAGAGTACAAAAACTTAAGGTCGCAATTTGCGACCTTAAAACATGGAGGAAGAAATGATTTGCTTTTTCTAGGTTGGATGTTGGGTCTTTTGATGTTTTGAGTAGGTTAGAAAATATCTAAAGAAAGAATATTTTAGAGTTTTTAAATATGATATAATAATACTAAGGTGGAATTGAAAATGTTGATAATAGATGATAGATTTAAAGTTTTAGAAAAAGATGGTAAAAATCGTAAGTGTGGTGAAGGAGGAATGGGTGTTGTTTATTTTGTAGATGATTTAGAAAATGAATTTGATTTTGAAATAGTTTTAAAGATTACAAAACCTGATAAATCTGAATATATAGCTAGATTTAAAAAAGAGATAAAAATTATGAATAAATTATCTGAATCTACGAAAATAGTTAAAATATTATATTCAAATTTAGATATTGAAAATCCATATTATGTTATGAGATATTTTAAAAATGCTAGTGTAAGTAAGTTTTTTACTTCTATGAGATTAAAGGATGACATTGCACTTCAACAAAAAGTATTTATTGAAATGATTGATGGTATTCAAGAGATACATAGTCAAAATAAATATCATAGAGATATAAAACCTGAAAATTTTCTAGTAGATAATGAAGAAAATATTTTAGTTTCTGATTTAGGTTTGGCTGTAGATTTAAATTCTGACTCTTCAAGACTTACCCAGACAGGTCAATATGCAGGAACTGATGGGTTTTATCCTCCCGAATTTAGGCATGACCCTAAAGCATTCAAGTATGGTGATGGAAAAGGTGATATTTATATGCTTGGTAAAACTTTTTATTCAATTTTAACGGCAGATACAAAACCAACTGATCTTGATAGCTCTAAAGTAGATGATTTTATATATCATATTATTAAAAAAGCTTGTGAAGTAAAGAAAGAAGATAGGTATCAAGATTTAGAGGAATTAAAAAGCGATTTACAAAAAATATTTGATTATAAACTCAATATTGATGACAAATTAGGTCAAGCAGAAGAGTTGTGTAAAAAAAAATATTTAGATATTTCTGAAGTAGAAAAACTTTCTGATATTTTTATAGTTTTAAATAATGCAGAAAAAAAAGAACTTCTAAACGCAGTACCAATTTCTTTTTTTAATGTGGCTATTTCAGAGAAAAGAATAGATTTAAAACCTATGCTTGAAACTTTTAAAGAGATAGTTGAAATTGATGATGCCTTAAATAATTGGGGAACTTATCTTCCTGAGTTTATGAATAAATTTAGAAAATCAATGAGAGTAATTCTTGAAAATAATTATAGTAATATTGTAAATAGACAGACAAAAGCTTTAGCATTACTTTTACTAGTTCAAATATCTGCTCAAACAGATGAATGGGCTTGTAAAAAAGTTATCGAATCTATAAATGATGAGGAATTAGGAGATGAATTTGTTGGTATGGCTTTAAGTAAAGATTTATCGGGTAATAATTCCCTTGCTGAAATTGAAGCATCAGAGTGTAAAATAAATAGTATTAAAAAATTTATTCGTAAATATCAAAGTGCAAATAGTTAAGTTGAGGGAGTGATTAATTCCCTCGTGTAGTTTTAGTAAAGTGGTACTACGAGGATAAATCCAACCACTATGAAGATTATTAATAATCTATACACAAAAATGCCTTTCGTAAAAGCTCCACCGCTTAACTTTAAAAGTTCCCACTAATAAAAAAGGGTAAGGAAAAAATCCTTACCCTCTTTAACTTCCCTTTACTCGATAAGTAATCAGCTTATCTAAAAGGCATTTTGTGTTTCATAGTAATTATACAGGTTTTTTATTTTAATGTCAATAGTTTAAAATGCAAATTTTAAAGTCTATTACATTAACTAAGTAAACAGAGATAACGATGATAAGAGAAGACTATCATGCGGATAATGCAAGAATGAGTTTTATCTATTGGACTGTAAAATAACACTATTATTAAGAAATATTTACAAATTCGACTTTGTAATAAACAATATATTATAATATTGTTTAATGAAATATACAAAAGGTAAATATTATGTTAGAAAAACTTTTTCAGAAATCTAGTCAAATACTTAAACTGCAAAATTATAGCTATAAAAGATACTTTTATCATACTATTAATTTTGATGATAAAATGCTAGGTATTTTAGGGAGTCGTGGTGTTGGTAAAACTACTGTAATCATTCAGTATCTTAACTCTTTAGATATACCAAAACATAAAAAACTATATTTTAGTGCAGATAGTATACTTACAAGTTCCATGTCACTTTATGATATAGCAGATGAGTTTTCTAAAAGGGGTGGGGCAATACTTGCTATTGATGAGATACATAAGTATAAGGATTTTGAGAAAGAGCTAAAAGAAATATATGATTTTTTAGATTTGAAAGTGATATTTAGTGGATCTAGTGCTTTACAGCTCGAACATAAAAAAGCTGATCTTAGTCGTAGAGCTGTTTTGTATAGAGTAAAAGGACTCTCTTTTCGTGAATTTTTGGAGCTAAAACTAGATGTGAAATTTAAAAGTTTTACTTTAAGTGAAATCCTAGAAAATCATATAGATATAGCAGATGAGATAACAAATCGTATCAAACCATTTGAATACTTTAAAGAGTATTTACAATACGGATATTTTCCATATTATTTTGAAAATAGTGAAACTTATAGTATCAAACTTGAAGAGACAGTAAATACAGTCATAGAAAGTGATCTACCTATCATATTTAATATAGAACCTCAAAGTATACAAAAACTAAAACAACTAGTCATCTTAATTTGTGGATCAAAACCTTATGAACTCAATATCACAAATCTATCCAAAAAAATAGGAATAAATAGAAGTACGCTTTATCAGTATATTTACTATTTAACTATGGGAAATATTTTTTCTAGTTTAAAAGCAAAAGCAAAAGGTGATAATATATTTTCAAAACCAGAAAAATTGTATTTAAACAATCCAAATCTAAGCTATAGTTACTGTCAGTCAAATGAAATAGGCACGATAAGAGAACAGTTTTTTTTAAATATGCTAAGTTGTAGATATGATGTGTCCTATCCGAAAATCGGTGATTTTTTATGTGAAGAAAAATATACATTTGAAGTAGGTGGTAAGGATAAAAAGTTTAAACAAATTAAAGATTTAGAGAATAGTTATGTTGTAGCAGATGATATCGAGATAGGATTTGGAAATAAATTGCCTTTATGGCTGTTTGGTTTTTTATATTGATAGTGTGACTTAAAGAAGTGAAAATATTCAAAAAGTAAAAGAGATAGAAATCTTTTTTGCGAGTGATATAAATCCTTAGAATTTAAATACATTTAACCAAAAAGAAGTTTTTTGTAAAAAGTGTAGAAATTAATGATAAATTCGACACTTTTTATAGCTCTTACCAGCTAGATTTTTTCTTACGACTAGGAATCAAAGTGGGAATTAATAATCCTAAGAGAAGACCAACACCAGCTACAATACCACCATACGAAAACCATCGCATGAGGAGTTCATTTCTTTCCTTATCTAGTTTATTATTGATAGATTTGTTTATTATTTGAGTCTCTTTCAATTTTTTACTAAGTAGGATATTTGTTTCTTTTAATTCTAGGACTTTATTTGTATTTAAGTTTAGATTTTTTTCGAGTTCTATTTTATTTTTATGAGATTTTTCTTCTTCACTGAGTAATTTTTTTTCTAGTTTTGAGTATTTTGTTTGAAGTTCTTTTAGTTGTTCTTTTAAACTTGTTTTATGAGAAACAGCATTTGAATTAATCCAAACACTACGACCTCTTTTATCTTTTATTTTGGTATAACCTTTGGATGTAGTTAATATATCTATTTTATCACCTGCATGTACACGACCAAGAATCTTATATTTGGTTCCTGGTCCGTTAAGAGTGTATGTAAATAACTCATCTGAAACATAACTATTTGCTGCAAATACCGATGAACTGAGGCACATTGTAGTTAATAGAAGAGAGGTTTTTTTGAAAATCATTTATTATGTCCTTTGATGTTGAATCTTTAATTTATAAGTATAGCTTAAAATAGTATTGATATTGCTTAGCTTTTTTATTTTACCAGAATAAAATTTATAGATAAAATCTAATCTATATTTGTTAAGTTATCTTTTGATAGATAAAGTTACAATAGTAAATGAAGACAATAAACTATCCTCTTCTTTAAATTTTTTTGAAAAAGGAAAATATATGAAAAAAACACTTGATGATTTAGCTCAGGTATCAAACTACTCTTTTATGAATAGACTCACTTGTAATCCCAAAGTGAAAAAAGGGGGTGATAACTATTCACCTCGACAAATCTCTTCAGGTCATTATGTACCTGTAAAACCTACACCGATACCAGAACCTATCTATATAGCACATAGTAGTACACTTTTTAGTGAATTAGGTTTTGCTGATAGTTTGGCAAAAGATAAAAATTTTATACAGATGTTTTCAGGGGATATGTCAAATGTACCAGAACCTCTTAGTAAGTTTGGTTGGGCGACAGGATATGCTCTTTCCATTTATGGTACAGAATATTATGAACAATGTCCATTTGGTACAGGTAATGGTTATGGTGATGGTCGTGCTATGTCTGTATTTGAGGGGATTTTAAATGGGAAGCGTTGGGAGATGCAGCTCAAAGGTGGTGGTCGTACGCCATATTGTCGTGGTGCAGATGGTCGTGCTGTTTTGCGTTCAAGTATTCGTGAATTTTTGGCTCAAGAGCATATGCATGCTTTGGGTAACCCTACCTCTCGCTCTTTGGTTTTGTACACCTCAAAACTCGAACAAGTCAAACGACCATGGTATTCTGAAAATTCACACTCTTTTAATCCAAATAGGACGATTTATGAAGATGTTGCTATCTCTACTCGTGTTGCTTCCTCTTTTTTACGAGTAGGTCAAATAGAACTTTTTGCACGCCGTACTCGAAAAAAAGAGCACCCAACAGCGTATGAAGAGTTGGAAAAAATTGTACTACATCTTATTGATCGTGAGTATAGTGATGTAATTGATAAAGATTTAAGTATTGCAGAAAAGGTAGTCTTACTTGCTCTTGAGTTCCGAAATAGACTTACTTCTCTTGTTGCAAATTGGATTCGTGTGGGATATTGTCAAGGCAATTTTAATAGTGACAACTGTGCAGCTGGAGGGTTTACTCTTGATTATGGTCCATTTGGGTTTTGTGATTTGTTTGATCCTAGCTATCAGCCATGGACTGGAGGAGGGGAACACTTCTCATTTTTAAATCAAACTCAAGCAGCCGAGCGTAATTTTTATGTGTTTTATACATCATTACAAGAGCTTATCAGTTCAAATAAAGAATATTTAGAAGTGTTAGATAGGATTCAGCGTGACTTTTTAGAAGTGATGGATAAAGAGATAGAAAAAATGTGGACTAAAAAATTGGGACTTAGTAGCTATGATAAAGAGTTATGTGAAGAGCTTCAGATACTTATGATGCAAACTTCTGTCGATTATACTTTGTTTTTTCGTGAACTCTCAGCCATACCTGATACTATGGAGCCATTGAAAAAGAGTTTTTATAATACTTCTGAAAAAAATATAGAAAACCGTTGGCTCGAGTGGTTTACAAAATGGAAATCACTTATCCTAAATTCAATTCAATCGATAGAAGATATCTCAAAAAACATGAAAAGTATCAATCCTAAGTATATTTTACGAGAGTGGATTTTGGTTCCTGCATATGAGCGAGCAAAAGAGGGTGACTATACACTAGTAAAAGAGTTACAAGAGGTGATGTCACATCCATATGATGAACAGTCTTCTGAAGTAGAAGAAAAGTATTATAGATTGAAACCAAAAGAGTTTTTTAATGTTGGGGGTATATCTCATTTGAGTTGCTCCTCATGATTTTAGTATTTATCACAAAATTTTCATAAAAATATACTAAAAATTAAAAAAGGTACTTTAAAATAAAGCACCTTTTGATTGAAATATATATTATTTTATAATTGAGAAATATATTTGTCTAGCATCTCTGATGTTTTTGGGTCTTGTGTTTGCTCATTGACCATAGTCATCACCTGTTTAAACTTAGACAGATCAAGTTCACTCTCATCACCACTCTCTTCTTGCTCCATTTTTAAAGCATCAATTAGAGTAGAAACCAAATCCATAGTATACTCAGACATCTCATTTTCTTCATCAGCTGTAGTATTTGTACTATAATATTCGGCATATTCTGTAGCAGAAACAGTTCCATCTAAGTTTGTATCTGCTACATCATAGGTAGTGGTTTCAGATTCTTCACCGCCACCACCTTTTGCACCACCACCAGCTGGAGGAGGTGGAACACCCATAGCAGACAATACTTCACCAGCTTCCTCTTCAGAGGTTTCTCCACTATTTACGCTATCAAATAAGCTCGATAATCCTTGTGCTAGCTCTGCTTCTGTAATACTTCCATCTTCATCTGCATCGATACTAGAAAATATATCCTCAGGTATATCTATATCAGTTAAAGATAATAATCCATCTGCATCTGTATCATTTGCAGAAAATACTTCACTCGCCATAAGTGCTACATCAGGTGTGCTAGAAGAATTAGGTGCCGCAGGAACATCTAGTCCCATATCTGAGAGCATCTGACCAAACTCTTCAGGAGAAGTTTTTTGATTACTCATATCATCTAACATACCTGTTAAACCACTTTCTAGTTCTGAACTAGAAAGTGAACCATCCTCATCTTCATCTATACTTGAAAATAACTCTTCAGAGAGACTTACCTCATCAATAGAAAGTAAACTATCACCATCGATATCGCTTGTTTCGATAATCTCACTTGTTAATTCAGAAGCACTTGGTTGTACTTTTTGCTGATTTTGAACCATCATACTATTTGTAAAACTTGAATTTGAAACATTCATACTAAACCCCTTTTTTTATTTATAATGCAATTATACTTTTAGAAAGTAAACATTAAGTAAATAAGCCTTTTTTATTTTTATGATGGTTCATTAAATCAGTATATCTTCTTTTGAAATGTATAGATTATTTTTTATACTCTACATGCGTCTAAAGCAACACCTTCTCGTAAACCATCATCAAATACTATTGAAAGATCTTTTTGTAAAGTTTTAAAAAAAAGTGAATAGATAAGTATCCCTGTATGGATAAAATCCTCTCTGCCTATACCCACTTTTGAGATAAGCTCCTCTTTTGGCATATTTTTGAGCTGTTTTTGTATAGTATTTATCTCTTCTAGGCTAAGTGTGGTTCCATTGATGATATTTTTATCGTAGGTTGTACTTGTTAGTCCATGTTTGAGTGCTGCTATGATCGTAGGTGTGCCTGCTGTACTCATAAATAAAGACTCAGATATATCAACACCACTTTGTTTTAAAAACTTCAAGATCTCTTTTTCAAATCTTTCGAAATCATCTTCTTTATGGAGTGATTGAGTTAATGTAACAATACCAAAAGGAAAACTCATGATTTGACTTTTGTTATTTTGAAATAAAATGAGTTCCGATGAACCTCCACCTATATCTAAAAGTACAAAATTATCATCTTTATATTTTTCTCTTTTGAGGGCATTTTGTAAAGATAAAAGTGTCAATGCTCCTTCTTTTTTACCATCTATGATGGTGAACTTTACTCCTGTTTGTTTCTCTATAGATGCTAAAATTTCAGAAGAGTTTTTTGCAATTCGTAAGGCTTGTGTGGTGACCGCAACGGCTTTTGTAGGGTCATACTGAATCACCTTTATACTTTTTTTGATCGCATTTACAACTCTTGTTAATGCTTCATCTGAGATATTTCCAGTAGTAGAGAGTCCATCTGCTGTACCTACGGTAATATCAAACTCACCTAAAGATTGATCTGAAATGCAATCATATTTTAAAACTCGAAAAGAGTTTGAGCCTAAGTCTATGCTTGTGACGATATTTTGTGAAATGGTATTGTTCATGACTTTATTCCTAAATTTTTTAGAGATTATAATACAAGTACGGATTTGATGTCAAGTTGTATAATTAAATTATATGAGTGTAAGAATTTTTTTAATATCTATATTAATTTAATTAAATAATGCTATGATATAATTAAAATTTATAAAAGGAATTTGATTGAAATTTATATTGAGCTTATTTTTTGTCTGTTTTAGTTTTTCTGCTGCCTTAGAACTTACCCCTGAAGAGACAGAATATTTGAAAGATAAAGAGGCTTTAACTGTTGCAAATTTGGAGAGTTTCCCCCCTTTTAATTTTTATGAAAATAAAACGCCAAAAGGGTATACAGTTGATTATATGAAACTTCTTGGGAAACATATTGGTATAAAAATTACCTTTATTAGTAAAAAATCATGGAATGAATATTTAAACATGTTACAAAATAACAAGATTGAGATTATTCCCCATATAGCTAGAACACAACAAAGAGAGAAACTTTTTGAGTTTACAAATTTTAACCATATAGAGTACACTGTCGGAATAGCGATCAATAAAGATCATACAATAGAATCAATGGAAGATTTAAAAGATAAAGTAATTGCAGTTACAAATAACTCATTTTTACACCTTTATTTAAAAAAAAGATTTCCTAATTACTCTTTGTTATTAACATCTTCAACAGCAAAAGCGATAGAAGCTGTTTCGTTAGGACAGGCACAAGCGGTTATTGGGAGTTTACCTGCACTGCATTATTATATTCAAAAAAATTGGTTGTCAAATATAAAAACAATTATAATAAAAGATTTTGATAGACCAATAAAAACAGCACTTCCTATGGCAGTAGGTAAAGATAATTTTGTCTTAAAATCAATTTTAGAAAAAGCACATGAGGAGATATCTCATAGTGAAGTGAGTCAGATAAAAGAAAAATGGATGAATCTACAAAAGAAAGAAAGTAGTTTACGGGCAAAAGAGATAGCCTATTTAAAAGAAAAAAAAGTGATTAGGATGTGTGTTTTACCTAATTGGCTTCCATTTGAACAAATTGATGAAAATGGAGAACATAAAGGGATAGGGAATGATATAATAAAAATTATATCGCAGTATATAAATACACCAATTGAATTATTTCCAACTACAAAATGGGCAGAATCTTTACAAAATATTCGTGATAGAAAATGTGATATTTTACCTGTATCAATGGATGTACCTAGTCGTAGAGATAGTATGAATTTTACAAAACCTTATGTAAAAGAACCTTTTGTGATTGCTACAAAACTTGATAAAGTTTTTATAAAAGATTCTGAGGAATTGAGTCATAAAAAAGTTGGTGTTGTTAAAGATTATGTTTTTAGTGATGTTCTTAAAGCAAAAAATCCAAGTATAAAAATAGTAGATGTGGCAAATACACAAGAAGGTTTGGAAAGAGTAAGTAGTGGAGAACTTTTTGGGTATATAGACACTATGCCAACTATTGCGTATGGGATACAAAAATACTCTAAATATGATTTGAAAATTGCTGGTAAACTAGAATTTGATATATTGTTGAGTATTGCATCACGAAATGATGAACCTATTTTGAATACTATTATGCAAAAAGCATTGGATACTATAAGTAAAGAAGAGAAACAAAAAATAGTAGGAAAGTGGATTGAGATAAAAGTTTCTCAAGAGTTTGACTATATGCTTTTATGGAAAATAAGTCTAGTGTTTCTACTCATAGTTTTTGTAATTCTTTATAAAAATAGATCTGTAAAGATTATAAATCGCCAATTAGAAAAAGCAAATTTTTCTATTAAAGAACAGCAAAAAATGGTCAATAAATATGTTTTATTAGTATCGACTGATACAAAAGGGATCATAACAGAAGTTAATGATGCGTATTGTAATGCTACAGGATATACACAAAAAGAGTTAATTGGATATGCTCATGGTCAAGTTATGAACAATTCCTCTCTAAATAAAGAAGTTTTTGAACAGTTATGGTCAGATATTAATTGTGATAAATCATGGGTGGGAGAAATATCGAACTATACTAAAGATCAAGAAAAGATTATTTTTAATGTAACTATAGAACCTATTTTTGAAAAGGGTAAAAAAATAGGATACAAATCAATATATTCCGATATAACCGATAAAAAAAGAATTGAAGAGTTATCTGTCACTGATGCATTGACAAAATTGTACAATAGAATGAAACTTGATGAAATTATTGTAATAAGCGTTGAAAAATACAAAAGAGATCAGACTCAATTTTCGATTGTACTTATAGATATAGATGATTTTAAAAGTGTAAATGATATATATGGTCATGATGTAGGAGATTATGTACTCCAAAAATTTGCATCGATACTGACAAAACAGACAAGAATTACAGATACTGTAGGAAGATGGGGAGGAGAAGAGTTTTTAATCGTGTGTGATACAGATACCAAAGGTGCAACTCTTATCGCTGAAAAATTAAGAAAAGAGATAGAATCTACTCTCTTAGAAAAAGTACAAAGAAAAACAATTAGTTTAGGTGTTGCGCAATTTACTGATAATGATACGATTAATACTCTCTTTAAAAAAGCAGATGATGCTCTTTACAAGGCAAAAAATAGTGGTAAAAATAGAGTTGTAATAGCTGATTGAGGATATTATATTTGCAAAATTTAGTATTTTATAGAAACATAAAAACTCATATCAAATTGTTCATCATTATTTAAAAAATGATTTTTATGATAAATGGCATAAGTAGGTTTTGTAGTGGTTTCAAAACCACTTTGGGGAAACCATTCATGATAAACCCATCGCATAAATTTTAAGGGATCTCCATAAGTACCAGAAAGATCAAATTTGGCATATGTCCCCTCTGAAATAGTAAAAAGGGGAAGTTTGTCACTTTGTATATCTTGTTTTTCACTAGGAACTATACACGCAATATATTGGCACGATAAAAGTGGAGTGATAGTAGGATTGTCATGATAGAGTGCTATTTGTTGATAATTTTGGAGCTTATTATTGAGTACCCATGTATAAAGTTGTTGCCATGTTTGTTTGATACTAAGATCATAACCACTATGTCTAATATAATAGGCATTCATTGTTTTTCGCTCTACAATAGTTGGTTCAATTGTATCAAAATTTGCTGTTGATAGAAGTGCTTTTGGGGATTGTGATATTATCTCTTGTGAAAAATCTTTGTATTTTCCATTTTTCCACTCTTTTGGTGTCATATGAAATCGCTGTTTAAAAACCCGTATAAAGGAAGACTGAGAGCTATACCCACACTGATTGGCTATATCTGATATAGTTGAATGGGTATTAGTTATGAGAAGATTGGAGGCTTTTTGAAGTCGGATATTTTTGATATTTTCATAAATGTTTTTACCAAATGCATCCTTGAAGATACGATGCATATGAAATTTACTCACTTTGAGGTCATGACTTAATTCATCTATATTGATATCTGTATCAATATGTGTGTAGATATAATATAAAATATCGTTGGCAATTTTTGTTCTTTTGTTGAGTGTTTCATTTTTCATGGTGGAACTATAGCACTACTTAGATAAAAATAGATTATAAAACTTTTCAAAGCTTACTCTAACTAAAAAATATATAATCATTGGCTATAATCATAAAATAATTTTACGAGGAAAATAATAATATGACTTTAAATATAGCAACACATAATAAAATATTTCATGCAGATGAAGTAACAGCAATAGCACTTTTGAAAATCTTTACAGAAGATGAGATAATCGTCCATAGAGTAGATCATGATACGGAAGATTTTTCAGAATATGATATGGTGATAGATATTAGTAAACAGTTTGATGGAGAGAAGTATTTTGATCATCATCAAAATAAAGGTGGCAAGAGTAGTGCTGGATTGATTTGGGAGTATTTGGGTTTTGAAGAGAACTATCCTAAGATATCAAAACTGATAAAACTAGTAGATGATAATGATGTAGGGATACAAAAAGCAAAACCTTTTGAATACTCTAGCTTGATTAAATGTTTTAATGATAATAAGATACATAGTCCAGCACAAGATATTCAGTTTGGAAAAGCAGTAGATTTTGCTATTACAATTTTGGATTCTATGGCTAGTATGGCAGAGAGTTTACATGCAGCGAAAGATATAGTAAGAGATTCTTTTTCATTTGATAACAATAAAAAGATTTTGGAACTTTCAAGTTTTACCCCTCATTGGACTTCGTACATCAATGGGCAAGTGATGCCAAATATACATGCTGTGGTATGGGAAGATGAAGAGGAGAAGAACTGGAAAGTAAAAATACCTGCTAAAAGAATGGGTTCATTTGACCTTCATGGAAAAGCACTTACAGATGATGAGAGTATGAAGTTTGTACATAGTTCAGGACATTTTGCAATAGCAAAAGATGAAGAGACGATGCGAATCTATTTGAAAAATCAAAAGATATAAAAAGGGTCTCCTATAACAAGTAATATCAACCCAAAAGAGTTTATAAAAGCACAAAATGACGCAAAAGAAGCTATAATCGATGCCCATTTTAAGGGGAGTATAGAATATATTCAAAATTTGCCTTACTATAATCTTAATCAAACAAAAAATTTATCTTCCTCTATAGAGAAACTTATCAATTTTAATGTTTTTGATTATGATGAGTATTCATGTTCTTTATTGTTGAGTGATGATTATAATAAACATCTCCAAACCTATACCGATATTAATATTCAAGATGTTATCGAGAAACAAAAAAGTATTAAAAAGCTTATACGAGATATTAATATTAAAAGAAAAGTAGGGCATGACTATTCTACAGAAGTAAAAAGGATTAATTCTGTATTGCGTAGTATCAAAAAGATTATTTATCAGGTGATAGAATCACTCAATGAAAAAGAGATGAAGTTTAAAGCGGAAGTGAATTTTGAGGTAAAAAAAGTTAACTTGTATGATTGTAGAAATGATTTGACACTGTTATCTGAAGCGGTGAGTAATACAGATAAGTTTTTGATAGAATATAAAAGCTATTTTATCGATCAGCTGGCAAATGAGTCTCTCTCCTTTCATATCAATCAATTGGCACATCATCTGCATGAAGTACGGGAAAATATCAGTAAAACACTCAATGAACTCTCAAAATATCTGATGCATATTGAAAAAGAAGCAAAAAAAATAGAAAAACTAAATCATCTATACAAACTCAAACTACATTCTGAACTTTTTGAAAAAAGTAATATAGAGTCTGTATTTGCTAATAGAGAGTATAAAGCAAAAGCATTTAAAATCAAACATCACTATATGAATAATGAAGAGTTGGTGCAAAGTATTGCGAATAGAGCAAAACAAAATAATATCACGGTGAGTGAGAATACTCCAAAAATAGAACAACGACCAGAACCTAAAAAATCCCCTATAAATGAAGAGGTTCAATCAAAAAAGGTTCTTGGTACAAAAAAAGTGTATACAAGTTTTAGGGAACAAAATAAAGATTTGGCTTCCTTTTTAATAGAAAAGAACTTAGATAAAAAACAATTTTTATCGATATTTATTCGAGTAACCTTACAATACACTGCATCTTTATTGATTTGTAAAGAGGAAACAGTAGAACACAAAGGTATAAAACTACCTTACATTACACAAAGGAGATAGAGTGGATCTATCACAATTAGAAGAGTATACAGAGATTTTTCAAGTGATTGAAAGGTGTCGAGTAGATGGAAAATTTATCAATGAAAATAGTGGTGATTTTGAGATAAAAGAGGCATACAATTTTATATTACAATTTACGCAAGAGGTTAAAACATATTATAGCATTATTGGGTACACTCTTGTATCTGGAAATGGATTTTTTTATTTTATAGTCAAAGAGTATGAATCTATTCCAAAATCATATATCAATGGCTATGTAGATTATATTGAGATATATAGATTTTTAAAACTGTTAAATGCAAATATCGGTTCATCAGATGGTGGTCCTTATAGTGCGAGTAATATGGAAACTAGACTCAATGAAGATATAGAACTTAAAACAATGATTGATAAGATGAGTTTTTTAAAAAAACGTTCTACAAATCGTGAGGCGATTGATTCTATTATTATGCGATTGAAACAGGATGGTTTTGCACAAAGTGTAGGGAATAGAACAGGTGAGTTTTTGATACTTCGTTCTTTTAGATTTATTGAAGATATTATTGAGGATATTGAATATGAGCTGTAATAAATTTGGATTGCAAGAGATACGCTTTATAAATAGTGGAAACTTTCCAAATGAAACAGTTCGGATTGATGATTTTACTCTTTTACTTGGAAGTTCAGGAGTGGGTAAAACGACTGTCATGAGTGCGATATGTTATTTTTATACAATGGACAAAGAAAAAACACGACCTACAAGTAAAGAGTTGAGTTTTTATGACTGGCATATAAAAGGGAGTTATGCACATTTAATTTATCTATATACAAATAGTATAGGTAAAAATCTTATTATTGTAAGTAAAGATAAGGGAAAAGTAAAACATACTTTTATCAATATTCAAAACTATACCCAAGAGATAAGTACTTTGTATTTAGATACAGATAAGAGAAGTATAACACTCAAAGATATTATTGAAAACTGTATACAACACTCATTGAATTATTATAGATGTGAAACTGTAGCTACTTTTAGAAAAATGATGTGTAAAAGAAGCTATGGGATGTTACCAAATAGAGATAAACCAACGCTGGATTTTTCATTTTATGATAGTGAAGAGTCTGCGAATATATTTGGAAAATACCTTTTTAATATCTATGCGAACTCTTCTGTACGAGATAGAGGGATAAAAGATATGCTTATATCTCTTATGGGGGAGAAAGAATACTCTTTGAATATTTCTGATTTCAAATACAAACTTGAAGATGCACTTACAAATGTATCTCATTTCGAACTTATCAAAAATAGAAGAGAGAAGATATTGGAATTGGATGAGAGGATTATCGACTATAAAGCATTATGTGAAGAGATAGAAAGTACATCGGTATCTATAGAAACGATTCTTTTTAATAGCAAAAATATCCAAAAAGTGATAGAGGAGAAACAAATAGCCTTTCTCAATCAGTATACAGAGCAGACAGAACAAAAAAATCTTTGTATAGAGGATTGGAAAGACAAATCTTTACTGTATACAACAGATAAAGCACAATTGAAAAATACTATACAAAACAATACAGAGGTGTATACCAATTTTACCCAAAAGTATAAAATAGAGGTTTTGATAGAAGAGCAAGAGAAAGAAAATCAATATGAAACTGATTATAATACAAATACAATACAAATAAAAGCACTCTGTAGTGGGATAGAGGAGCTTGAGATACAAGAAACACTCTCAAAACAAAAAGAAAGAGGAGTGATAAATGAAAAAAGAGAGATTGAAAAAGAGGAATTAGAAAATACAAAAGATACTCTTAGTACAGCTCTTTTAGCATTATCACAAGAGAAAGAGAATGAGAAAAAGAGGAGTGTGCATGCATTAGATAAGGATAGTGAGATAAAACAAGAGGAATATACTGCATTGGATAAAAAAATCTCGCAAGAAGAGGTATCTATAGCGTTACTCCCCAATCAAATTTTGGAAAATGATACTACAAAAAAATTTCAGAATGAGATAGAAAATTTCAAAATAAGAAAAAGTACGCTTATGGATGAGGTAAAGAGAGTAAATGATGAAAAAGAGAATCTTGAAAAACAAAGAGAGTCTAATTTTACTCTGTATAGTACAAAGATTGAAAAAGAGGTGGAGCAGTATACACAGAAAAAAGAGAATATACAAAGTGCTATTGATTTAGTGTATACAAAACTAGAACAAGATAAAAATAATCTCTTTAACTTTTTACAAAAAAATGAGATCCCAAATAAGAGAAAAATACTAGCACTTTTAAATGAAGAGATACTTTTTGAGGAGAAAGACCTAGAGTTTTCAATCAAAGAGGATACGAATAGTGTGTATGGTTTACAAATAGAGGGAGATATAGAATCACTTGCAAATAAGTATGAAAAACAAACACTCAAAGATGAAAAAGAGTTATTGGAGAAACAGCTCAATGATCTAGTGACAAAACATAATACTATTTTTAAAAATCTTGAAGAAAATCTAAAGTCATCATCAAAAAAGATCCAAAGAGAGATTCAAGAAAAATCTCGTCAAGGACATGAGCTTACACCTCAAATAAAAAACATAGATACAAAAATAGCTAAAGAGAGACACTACTTAGAGGAGGAGTTACAAAGATTACAACATGCGTTAGATACAACTATAACAGATAAAAAGCATAGTCTTACACAGTATCGTACACAACTCAAAACACTTCAAGCGTATCTTCAAACTTGTAAAGAAAATAGATCCAGTTGTCTAAATCAGATAGAGAGTAAGTATCAAGCAAAAGAGATGGACTTACGAACTCAATTGGAAAGTTGCAAACAAAGTATTTATGGAATCACTATAAAATATAAAAATCTTATAGTACAATCAGATGAGAGAATACATGCAACTTATACGGAGATTAAAAGAGATAAAAATATAGATACAGACCAATTGGAATCATTACAGAAAACACAAAAGTATTTAGAAAGTAGACTAAAAGATATTCAAAATAACAAAGCTTTCGTTTTACGCTATAAAGATGAGATACTACCAAATTATAAAAGAATCAATGAGTTACAAGTCCAATTAGATAGGATAAATATACAAAGTGATAATGATAAAAGACTTTTTGAAAAATCTCTAAAACTAACTGATGAGGTATTGGATACTCTTAAAAAGAATATGGGTGTCTGGAAAAGATATTCTGAGTCTTTTAAAAACTTTGAAGAGATGGTTTTTGAGATAGAGATAGATAAAGATAAAAACTATAAACAATATACTACAGATGAGGTAATATCTTTACTTGAAAATAAAAAAGATATAAGTGTTTTAGAACAGTATAAAACTTTAAATAGTCAAAAAAATGAGAAAGAAAAAAATATTATTTTGGAGACGAATAAAGTGATTGATGATATTCCTGCTGAAAATATGATGAAATTAAAAACAAAATCAGATATCAATGTATTTGATGACAATATAGAACAGTATATTACGATAGCGAGGTCATATGCGGATTTTATCAAAACAAAATTTGATATTGAGGGGACAAGTTTACAACTGCACCGCCTTATTGAGATTATCAATGATGCGGTGAGTAAAATATCTCATATCAAAGGGACATTTCAGAGTATTGTAAAAGATGTCAATAAAATCAATCGTACTATTGCAGATGGAATAAAAAATATCTCAGTTATAGATTTTATTAGACTCAATTTTGAGGATACTGGAAAAGATGAGATAGTAAGTAAAATAGAAAGTATTGGAGATATGCTCAGTGCCAATATGCTTATAGGGTATGAAAATAGTGAACGATCAGTAGAGGTAAAAAAAGAGCTTATCAAAATAGCACAAGATCTACAGACAGTCTTAAATAAAACATTTCAAAAAAATATCACTGTATCAGATATAAGTACCTTAACTTTTGATGTAAGTGAAAATCAACAGATTATAAAAGGGATAAGCACACTTGATAGTGTAGGAAGTAATGGAACATCTATTATGATAAAAGCGATTATTTATATTACTTTATTGCGTATGGTAAGTAATAGGTTTGTTAATAGTGAAAATATACAATACCATTGTATTATTGATGAGATAGGGCAAATATCAGCAGATTATTTTACAGAATTAATGCAATACGCCAAACACTTAGAGTTTGTATTTATCAATGGAACGGCTGCTAATGATGATGATATCATAGAGGCGTATCCACGAATATATATGGCTACAAGGCAGAGTGCAAATGAGGTCTCGCTTACCTTGATAGATACAAAAGATGCTATGGATAATTGGTAGTTTTTATAGAGGATAAAAACTACTCACTCACCAAATAAAACATTTTCTTTTTGATCAATTATTTTAGAGGTAAAAAACCTTACAATCAGAAGGGTCAAAAGAGGAATACAAAAAAAGTATATAAGTAAAATATCTCCTCGAAAATCCCATTGTGATTCAAAGAGTAGGTCACTTATATAAAAAGAGCCTACACTTCCCAAAATAATTCCTAAACTACTAGCTACAAATGCAATAAGACCAAATTCAATCAAAAAAGAGTTTTGAATTGTTTTGTTTTTTACCCCTATCATTTTGAGTCGTAAAATATTGTTTTTTTGTAAATTCATCTGATACTGAATAATAATAAAACTCATCAAAAGACCGATAATAAGAGAATATATACTCATCGTATCTGTTATATTGGTGACATTTTTCACCAAACTTGCAAAAGATTCAAAGAGATTTTTGACATCTATAACACTCAAAGAAGGAAATAGATCTGACAATTTGAGTATCATCGCTGTGGCATTATATTCTCCTGATGAGATAGTAGCTAAAAGTGTTTTTGGTGCATCATTTAAAGCTCCATCTTGTACGATAATAAAAAAATTTGGTACAAATTCAGTCCATTTTACAGAGCGTGTATTTACTACGATACCAGCTAATTTCATCCCTAAAACATCAAACATCAAACTGTCACCTACATCGATACCTATTTTTTTTGCATATCTTTTTTCTATACTCACCTCTATTGGTTTTGAAAAATCAGGGGAGTCATATACTCCTGAAAATGGAACACCTTTGACAATCGATTCACTTTTTTTGAGTTGGGTTCTATAGGAGAGATTGATAGCTCTCCTTTTTTGCTGTGAAGATTGTGTAAAATCAACACCATTTATCTTAACTATCCGTCCACGAATCATAGGAGATATATTTTCTACTGTAGCACCCATAGTTTTGACTTGGCTTTGTATTGCTTCTATTTGCTCTTCTTGAGCATCTATGATGAAAAATCGTGGTCGATTTTCCATATTTTGGGTAAGAAGATTGGATAAAGAGGCACCCACTTGTGGAATCAAACTAAAAAATGTAGTACATAGTACCAAAGCAGTAAAAAGAGTCAAAGATGTTTTTTTATCTCTTGTGATATTTTTAAGGGCTAATGAGAGGGAGAGATTTTTGAGATATTCCGAGAAGTCTAATTTTTTTAAAATAAATGAACCAAGGGTAAAAAATAGAATAATTACACATAAAACAGCCAAAGCAAAAAAGAAACCTATATTTTTAAAAGGTGTCACAAAATGGGAGATAAGCAACAAAATAAGAATAAAAGGGATAAACCCTAAAAGAGTTTTGAAAAAATGTGGCTTTTCTTTTGAAAGCATAGGTCTAATCAATGGTAATCCAACACTAATACTAAGCACTAAAAGTAGCAGAGAAGATTGTGCAAAAAAGCTATAATTCAAAGAAAAATCAAAGTGAAAACCAATCAGTTTTTGAATAATTGGGGCTATAAATTGTGATGATGTAGCGATAAAAAAGAATACAATAAAAGTAGAGATAAGAATAAGTGAAAAAAGATGCAATAAATAAGTAAGAGTGATATATCTTTTGGAAACTCCTAAGTCATTTAAAATAGTGATATCTTTTTGATGTTTATTTAAAAATCCAGAATATAAATAGATAAGACCTACAAGACCCAAAAAGAATGATACAAGAGATACCAAAGATAAAAAATTGGTCACAAAGTTCAAAACTCTTAATAATCGATCTCGCCCATCATTGGGTGAAAGAATCTTGAGATTTTTATCTATACTATTTTCTACACTATTTTCAATTTTTTCCAAAGCATCATTTGAAAATTTTTTTTCTAAAAGATAGTTGAGTTTGTAGCGTGCGGTTGAGCCAAATTGTAAAAGTTCTGTATTTTTTAAACCCTTTTGACTTATATATATCTTGGGCATAAACCCACTAAAACTCACTGCTTTTAAGCTATCTTCTTTTATCACTTTTGTGATAGTAAAATACTCTTTTCCTATTTTGAGCTTTTCCCCTTTGTGTATATCTAAAAGATCCAAAACCTCTTGGTAGACCCAAATTTCATCTGCTTTTGGAAGAGTGGTTTTTTTTGGATAGTGTGTATTATCATCAAAGGTAATTCCACCATAAAAAGGAAAATTTTCATTTATTTTCACAACTTCCATCAATCTTGCTCTTTTTTCAAATGCTATCATACTTACAGTAGAGATACCCTCATTCATACTTTTTATAGTAGGAAGTTTTTGGAGGAGATCCTCTTTTTGTTCTTTTGTGATAGGAAAGCGTGAAGATACAACAAGATCAGCTCCCAGTAAGTTTTTGGCTTGAGACTCCAAAGAGTTATTGATACTCCCTTGAAAAAATTGGAGATAAGAGAGTGCTACTATAGCTAATGAAAAATTGAGTATAAAAGTAAGTGAAAATGATTTTGAATGGGTAAGGGCTTTTGAAACAAGCTGAAATATTAGCATTGTTGTAGGTTTCCTGATTTGAGTTCGTATATTTTTTCACAACGATTAGCTACATCTTTTGAGTGGGTGACAAGTATAAGCGTCATTTCGTTTTTTGTAATAAGTTCAAAAAATATATCCATTACAGATATACCTGTCTCTTCATCAAGATTTCCACTGGGTTCATCTGCTAAAATAATCTTAGGATTGTGAATCAATGCTCGAGCTATCGCAACTCTTTGTTTTTCTCCACCACTTAGTTGTGAGGGAAAGTGGGTGAGTCGATGTGAAAGTCCTACACTCTCCAAGAGTTCTATCGCTTTTTCCTTTGGGTTTGGTATACCATTTATTCTAGCAGGTAGCATCACATTTTCCAATGCATTAAGATAGGTGATAAGATGAAAGTTTTGAAATACAAAACCAATATTTTCTGCTCGAAAGTCGTTAAGTTCACTCTCTTTAAGGCTTTTATAAGAGATGGAATCTAACAGAACATCCCCATTTGTAGGTTTGATAATACCAGATATAAGTGAAAGTAGGGTAGATTTACCACTTCCAGATCTCCCCATAATGGCAACTTTTTGCCCTTTTTTTATTTGAAAATTAAGATCTTTAAATATCTCTATATCTCCTGCACCTTGTTGGTATGATTTTTCTAATTGTTGGAGTTGTAACATTATAATTCTTCCTTTAAATATTTGAAAACTGTTTGTGCAATAATTGCATGTCCTTTTTCATTTGGGTGTATCCCATCTCTTTGATTGAGTTCTTTTTTTCCAGCAACATTTTCTAATAAAAAAGGGATATTTTTTAATTTGTATTTAGTTTGTAAATCTGTATAGATCTTTTTGAACTGATTGACATATTGTATCCCATAGTTTGGCGGTATAAGCATCCTTGCTAGAAGTACTTTGGCGTTTGAATCCAATGCATACTGTATAATTTTTTCAAGGTTTTTTTGACTCTGTTTTAGGTCTAATCCTCGAAGTCCATCATTGGCACCTAGTGCTATAAAAACTATAGAGGGTTTCTTTTTGAGATACCACTTAAGACGAGCAAAAGCATCACTTGTAGTTGAGCCAGAAACACCCCCATTAATTACGGTGATATTTTTGTGTAATTGATTTTGTATCATCAACTCTATTAGATAAGGATAGGCATCTTTACTATCGACACCCAAGCCCTCTGTAAGCGAATCTCCCAAGAAAAGAATGCTACTGTTGGTCGTTTTTGCATTAACAATGTGAGCGGTACATAAAAAGAGAATAAGTATAATTTGTTTCATAAGTTATTTTATCTTAAAAGTTATTTTTCACTATTAAAATGCAAATGAATATAAAAAATTAAATTTTTTTTAAGTTCTCTTTTATTTTTTGTATTATTAAGATATAATTTTTTAAAAATGAATAATAAGTGAAAAATGAAACAGTAATCATACAAGGCAAAAAAATGAAATTAAAAAAAATACCCTACGGATTAAGTGATTTTAAAAGAATACAAACAGAAAACTATTATTATATAGATAAAACGAAATATATAGAGGAGATAGAGGAGGAAGCAAGTTTTTTGTTTTTCCTTCGTCCTCGGAGATTTGGGAAGAGTTTGACTATTGCTATGCTTGAAGCGTATTATGATATATATTATAAATCACAATTTAATGAGATATTTAAAGATACTTATATTTTAGAAAATCCAACAGAAGAAAAAAGTAAATATTATATTTTGAAGTTTGATTTTTCTGCTGTGGATATTACTGATTATCAAAATAGTTTTAAAGTAAATTTGATAGTTGTTATAAACAATTTTATTGAAAAATATAATATAGAAATATCTTTTGAAGATGCCAATCCTATAAATAGATTAAATGAATTATTAGCAAAATGTAAAAGATTAAATTTACCGATTTATATTCTCATAGATGAGTATGATAATTTTGTCAATAAACTGTTAGTAAGTGATATGAATTTATATGAGGGCTTAGTAACTGATAAAGAAGCCTTTTATAAAGAGTTTTTCACTATGTTAAAAGTAGGGACAAGTGGCAATGATAGTGCTATACGAAAGATGTTTTTTACAGGTGTATCGCCTTTGGCTTTGTTTGATGTAACAAGTGGAAGTAATATCGGTGTAAATGTATCCTCATCTTATAAATTGAATAGTTTAGTTGGTGTTACTGATGCTGA
>Ga0193954_1000335_pt1 | contig 28171 bp, 16 predicted proteins | sample BB_5_MG_FD_140340 | JGI IMG/M metagenome (GOLD analysis project Ga0193954, IMG submission 140340) | Microbial mat bacterial communities from the Broadkill River, Lewes, Delaware, United States - BB_5_MG | ecosystem: Environmental > Aquatic > Freshwater > River > Microbial mats | place: USA...
CCCTCTTGGGCTCGAACCAAGGACCCTCTGATTAACAGTCAGATGCTCTAACCAACTGAGCTAAGGGAGAATTAGTGTCGCAAAAGCGAGTGCAAATATATGTAAAAGAAATTATTCCCTCAAACAAAAAGTTTAAAAAAATTACTGTTTTATTACGATTGCATCTTTGAACCCACGGGATTGAACTGTAGATAGTGCCGCTTTTGCCTCTCTTCTGGTGGCGTAACTACCTACAGTATAGATATATTTGTACGCGCTAGTTGTGTTCAGCTCCAAACGATTTACCTCCATATTTAATTTTCGAAAAGAGGCATCTTTTGTATCAACAGGTTGCTTAGATGACATAATTTGTATCGAGTAATCACCATTTACGGTTGAATTTGAATTGGTATTAATCTCGTTTACGGGTCTTTTAAAAGTAATATGTGGATGCTGCTTTGTTATGTGAGATCTAAACCCTCTGAATATTGCTGAAGCAATAATTTCTTGTCCATGCGTTGTGTTTAAATATTCAGCCTCACGTTCGTTGGTTAAAAAACCACACTCAACTAAAACGCTAGTCATGTTCGTGTATTTTAAAACCTGAAGCGAATGTTGTAGGTCGCGCTCATCTTTCACTCCACGTGATTTCCTTCCTGCACGATCTGAAAACTGTCGTTCAATTTCTTGAGCCATTGCAACAGATTTTTTCAAACTTAAAGAATGGACATGCGACTCTGTTCCGCGTACCGAGCTTCTATCGTTGCCATTACAATGAATACTTATAAAATAATCTGCATTGATATTGTTGGCTTTATTGACACGTTCATCAAGACTTGGGTATACATCCGTTGTTCTGGTATAAACAACTTTTACGTTTTGCAGGTACTTTTCAATGTAACCACCCAAAAACATAGAAATTTTAAGGTTAAGTTCTTTTTCCGTTTCATGCGCTGAATTCAACGACAAATGCCCTGGGTCGTTTCCGCCATGTCCAGGATCAATGACTACGATAATTTCTTTTTTCTGACTCCACACTGATGAGGTAGTTAAAACAGAAAAACAAACAAGAAATAGGAGTGTTATTCTCATGATGCAAAATTAACATGGATAGTTTTTCGTTTCTTTGTTGTACCAAAACCTTACCAATAGTAAATTGTTGAAATCCATGGCGACTAGAAAAAAGGAATTTATTGCTTTAATGGAAATTGGAGGATCGCATGACGAATGTCTCTTCAGTCAACTTTATGCACTATCAAACGCTGGAAAAACAGTTTTTTTAGTTTGTACTCAAGACCTTCGTGATCGAAATCCGCATTTTGAAGCACTTGTAGAAGCTTTTATAGTCGTAGAATTTTCTAAATCGAAATTCAAGAATAATGGAGTTTTACGGAAGGTGTTAAAATCATTGAAGGAAAAACAAGTATCAAAATTGGTTTTAAATACCGCTCAAGGTGGAAGAATCCGAAATCTTTGTTTGATGGGGCTGTTTTCGAAGTTAGAGTTCGTAGGTATTATTCATACCACTCGAAAATTTCAAGGGTCGTTTACACAAAAACTGATTAATTGGAAGATTAAAAAGTACTTGCTTCTCAGTGAGTATTTACTTTCCACGGTAAATCCTCCAAATGGAGTTAAGGTCGATTATTTTTATCCAATTCGTTATCAGGGTTATACACAAACGTTTCCTGAAAACGAAGAGTTAGAAGTGACCATTATTGGGGGAGTAGAAAATCGTAGAAAGGATTTAGATGGGTTTGTAAAGATGATTTCAAACTTGGACCAAAAAGTAAATTTTACGTTTTTAGGAAAAAGTGATGCGAATCATGCGGATGTTAAAGCATTTCAAACGGCCTTAGAAAATAGTAACATAAAGAATCGTGTTAATTCTTTTGATCATTTTGTTTCGCAGGAAGATTTCGATGCACATTTAAAGAAAACGGATGTGATTTTGCCATTGGTGCACCCAAATACACCAAGTGCAGATCAATACTTTAGAAATCAGATTTCAGGAGCAATGAGCGTTGCATTTGGATATAAAATTCCAATGCTGATTCATGAAAACTACAGTTTTATTGAGGAAATGAAATCGGCAAGTGTGTATTACAATCCTTCAAATTTCAAACATCGAATAACTGAAAAAGAAAAATTTAAGAAGATTAGAAAAGAATTGGAATTGAATCCAAGGTTCGATGTTGAACAACAAGAACAACGTTATCTTAATTTCATTTTTGATCTTTAAAGTAATCGAATACGATTTTAGCTTTTGCAGGCCCAACAACAGAAGAAAGACTTGCCATATCTGCGGCCTTAATTTTACTCACAGTCTTAAACGATAACATTAAATCTTCTTGTGTTTTTGGACCGATTCCAACAATTCCTGTCAATTCAGATTGCACAAACTCTTTACTTCGTTTATTTCGATGGTGTGTGATTCCAAAACGGTGCGCTTCATTTCTTAAGTGTTGTACAACCTTCAAACTTTCAGAGCGTTTATCTATATATATAGGTAAACTATCTCCAGGGAAAAAGATTTCCTCTAAGCGTTTGGCGATACCGACAATGGCAATTTTACCGCGTAAACCCAAACGTTCTAATGCAACAAGTGAAGAGCTTAACTGACCTTTTCCTCCATCAATTACAATCAATTGAGGAAGTGATTGACCTTCGTCGAGCAACCGTTTATATCTACGATAAACAGCTTCTTCCATGGAAGCAAAGTCATCCGGACCTTCTACCGTTTTTATATTGAAGTGGCGATAATCACGCTTACTGGGCTTTCCATTTTTAAAAACAACACAAGCAGAAACGGCATTGGTTCCTTGCAAATTGGAGTTATCAAAACATTCAATATGAACAGGCGTTTCTGTCAATCGAAAATCAACGCGAATTTGTTCCAGAATGCGTTCAGTATGTCGCTCAGGGTTTTTAAGCTTTTCTTGTTTTCTTTTCTCTAATCGATAGAATTTAGTGTTGCGCTCGGAGAGTTCTATTAATGCTTTTTTATCGCCCCGTTGAGGAGTAAAGAATTGAACACCTTCTAATTCAATATCAACATCTTGAGCTACCAGCACCTCTTTTGAGGTACTCTCGAACCGGGCACGCATTTCTGGTAATACAAATCCAATGATATCGGAAATGGATTCCTCCAGCTTTTTATTCACTTCTACTGTAAACCCATGAATAATTGAACCATTGTTGATGACGAGATAATTTACAAATGCCGATTTTTCGTCATCGAGAACGGTAATAACATCAACCTCATGAATTGTAGGGGATACCACAGTCGATTTCGCTTTATACCGTTCAATCGTTTCAATTTTATCTTTAATCGATTGGGCTTCTTCAAACTGTAAGTTTGTAGCGTGTTCATGCATAATTTCCTTCAAGGAACGAATTACTGCACTTAAATTTCCTTTTACAATATGTTCTATATCGGAAATATAAGTGTTGTATTTTTCTTCCGATTCATACCCTTCACAGCCACCTTTGCAATTTCCAAGATGATATTCAAGGCAGACTTTATGTCTTTTTTCTGCAATTTTTGAAGCCGATAAATCAAGCGAACAAGATCGTAAAGGATAAATATCACGAATCAACGAAAGTAGAGTGTTGACAACCTTAACACTTGGATACGGACCAAAATATTTTGAGCCATCCTTAATTAATCGACGCGTAGTAAATACACGTGGAAAGGGTTCTTTTTTAATGCAAATCCAAGGATAAGTCTTATCATCCTTTAACTGTATGTTATACTTAGGTTGATATTTTTTGATGAGGTTGTTTTCGAGCAGAAGAGCATCCAACTCAGTGTCTACAACCAAGTATTTAATATCAACGATTTTCTTTACCAGGATTCGTGTTTTTCCATTTTCCTGATTTTTGTTGAAGTAGGAAGTAACTCGCTTTTTTAAGTTTTTTGCTTTTCCAACGTAAAGAATCTTGTCGTTTAGATCATAAAACTGATAAACTCCAGGTTTTTCTGGCAGTACTTTTAGTTTTAATTGAATGGATTCGCTTTTGGCCGACATAATTCAAAAATAAGAGAAAATGTCGCTTTAATCGTCCAATAAACAGAATAAAGGGAGAGATTTTTATTTCGAAATTAACTCGAAGAGTTCGTTCAAGTTTGGCGAAATGATGATTTCGATTCTACGGTTTTTCGCTTTGTCTTCAGAATCAACAGGTATAAATTCAGATCGCCCTGCAGCCATTAATTGCGTCGGATTGATGTTTGAATTTGCTAACATGATTTCAATAACTGAAGTTGATCTCAAAACAGAAAGTTCCCAGTTGTTTTTAGGATGCTTACTACTGGCCATTTTATCTGTATCCGTATGACCTTCAACAATAATTTCAAGATCCTTTTCAGTCTCTAAAACTTTGGCTAAGTCAATTAATGCTACTTGACCTTCAGTTTCAACGGAAGTACTTCCTGATGCAAATAATAGTTTTGCTTCAAGACTCACATAGATTTTACCGTTCTTTTCTTCAATGGAAAGCCCTTTGTTCTCGAATCCTTTAAGTGCATTGGTTACTTTATCTTTCAATTCCTGTACAGCTTTGTCTTTATCGGAAATCATTTTTTCAAGCTCATTAACGCGCTGTTCACGTTCAGCTAAAAGCATTTGTTTTGTTAAAAGTTCTTTTTCAAGGGCCATTAACGCATCTTCTTTCTTTTGCAATTCAATTTGTTTCTGTTGTAAATCGGCTTGTAATGTTGCAGTTTCACGCGCACCAGAAAGACGCAATTTATCGTAGTTTGTTTCTAATGTCTCATTAATCTGTGCAAGCTTGTTGTATTTAGCTAAAAGCGTTCTGTGTTCTTGACCTAAATTTGTTGTATCTTTTTTAAGGTGATCTGCTTCTGCTGAAAGAACTTCAAAACGTGATTGTAAATCGGTAGCTTCTGCTTCGTAATTAAGAGAACTATTTTTGAACTTGCTCAGCTCTTCGCTACATTGTTTTTCTTTTTCCAGAAGTTCATTATAACGTTTTGCGGGTACACAGGCCGTCATTAAAACTAAAGATGCTACGATTCCAACAAGTCCTTTCATAATTGATGATTTTAAACAAAGATGAGAAGAAGCTAGGCGTGAAATGGAGTGATTCTATTGATTTTATGCACATCAAACATTGAATAACCCTAAATTGATACTTTTATGGCGTAGTAATTGAATTGAAAACATAAACGAGGAAGATGAATAAAGTACTGAATACGCTAATTGGATTGTTGTTTTTAGTTAGCTGTGGGGTTTCTAAGGATACGGATGCTGTAATTGAAAATGTTCAAGAGACTGTGAAATCAATTTCTTTTGAACTGGTAGGGAAAGGAAATCTGGGTGGAGCAGGAGAAGAAGGTATTTTTGAGTCTAATGTAATTGTGCAAACAAGGGCTGAATGGGATGCTCTAATTTCTAAAATGGATGCAACTAACATTGAATCGAAGCATTTTGAAATTCAAGACATCGATTTTGGTTCGAGTACAGTGTTGGCTTGTTTTGATAAAGTTCAAGGTACAGGAGGACATTCTATAAAGATCTACGAAATTATTGAAGGCCATCAAGAGTTATCAGTTCATATTAAAAAATCAGCTCCAAATGAAATGGCAACATCAGTAATGACGCAGCCGTACTACATCGTAGTAATTGATAAAACAACTAAGAAAATTGTTTTTAACTAAAAAAGGGAGCGTTTAGCTCCCTCATTAATTACTTTACTATAAACTGTTCGGTTTTTATTCCGTTTGGTGTTTTAATATTTAAAAAGTAAACACCTGGGGCCAACGCATTCGTGTCAAACATAACGATATTTAATCCAGCATTTGCTTCAATACGATGTTGTTGAATTTTCTTCCCTTGTAAATCTTGTATTATTATTTGTACCTCCTCGGATTGATTAAGGCTAAACTCTACATTTAACTCGTTATCTGTTGGGTTTGGATACATGGAAAAATAATCAAAAGCATTTGTCTCAGAAATTCCTACCGCAATTACATCATCTGAAGGAGAACCTTCGTATAGGTTGATATTGTCTATGTAAAAGTTATTTCCTCCATCATTTTCAAAATTAAATTTGAATTTAAACCCTCCTGTGAAAAAAGTAGATGTAATGTTTGTAACGTGTACCGTGGTCCAGTCCGTTTCTGAAGTTGGGATCCATGGTGAGTTTTGAACGTTGCTCGAGAGCACATTTCCATGCATTGTTTTTCGAAGCGTCCAATCTTCTTCACAATCTTCAGCAACATAAAGACGTAACCACTCATCGTCCGTCGATGTTCTTTTTTTGTATGAATATCTGAAACTAAGCGTAAATGAACCAGTACTTGGGTCAATACTCGACAGGTCAATCGGGCCAGAAATAAGTTCATCTATACTTCCTTGTCCCTGTCCATGATTTGCTAAACGTACACTCTTTGATCCACTTAACGATGCCAAGGTACTTACTTCAAATGTTGAGTTATTGTCCGGGTTATTTGTTGTCCAATCATTTGTTGCATTTAAAGTGGAAATTGATTCGAAACCTTCGAAGTATGGCAACGTTTCTGAATCGATTATGTTAATGTAATCACTAAAGTAAACGGAATCACTTCCTGCACTATTTGTTACTACCAACGCGGCATCTTGTAAACCTGAAACGTTGTAGCAAACGGTTGGGTTTTGATCTGTTGAAGTTGATGGTGTACCATTTGGAAAATACCACATGTAAGTTGAGCTTCCGTCAACATTGATGGATTCATCAAATACTTCAGCACATGCAGTGTTGCTAATAGATGAACAGAGAACACTCATATCTGCGTATGGATTACTCCATGCACAACCAAACTCTCCTGGTAACTTGCGAATCGCAATTGCTCGTTCACTTCTCGCGTTATTTGGTCCCAATGCGCGAACACTGAACCAATTTTCATCTGTGGATAATGCAGAAACAGTTAAGTTCGTTGTGGTAGAGGTTCCTATTGAGTCCATGTATTTGGTTCCCAACATACTTACTTCATATCCTGTTGCTCCTGTAACGGCGCTCCAAGTAATATTAACTGAATCAGGGCAAGACCATCCGAAATCTAAGTTGGTAGGTGTTCCTAAAATTGTAAAAACTGCATTTGATTCATCGGTACTTGATCCGCGTGTTACACGTACTTTAGCAAGTCCGGTTACTGTTGATGGTGCACTCCAATTGTAATGTCTTAAATCTGATGATACAGTTGCAATTGAATTCCAAGAGGAACCATTGTCTGTTGTGTATTCCAAATTAAAATCTGTTGTATTATCAGTAGCGTCCCAACGTATCGTTTGAGTAATACCAGGATTCAATCCTTCTCCACCATTTGGATAAGTTAATCTTACTTCATCTTTTCCATACTCATACACAAGGAAATATTCTTGCGGACCTTGAGGTATCGCAAAACCTGAAATATTGATGGTATACGTTCCTGGGAGTGGGTTTGAAATTGTAACCTGTTCCATATTATTTAGGTTGTCTGTTGCGCGAATCGCATCATCATCGAGTGTTGAAGCATTCGCTGCCGAGTTTAATACCCAAGGATCAAAAGAAACCAATGCCGGATCTGTAACAACCATATTCAAATCATTCACTAAAGCAATAGAAGCATTTGTTGAACCTTCATAATCGGTCCAATATAACATGACCTTCAATTCTGTAGCTCCAACCGGAACTGTAATCGTATGATTTGAACTTCCTCCTTGTGATATACTTCCACTTTGATAATTGTTTAATACTAAAAGATCATACGCTTTTCCAACATTAATTCTGCCCCATCCATGCTTAAAGTCTGGACCTGGGTTTCCTAAATCTTTGGCTGTATTTAAAATACTTGCCTTGATTAAGGCCGAGTTTGGATTTGCTCCGCCATTCAGATCTTTATACGCATGATAAAGTTGAGCAATGGATCCAGCAACTCCTGGACACGACATGGAAGTTCCTGTTTTTGTACCGTAGTTGTAATCAGGAATTGTGGAGTAAACACTTGTTCCAACTCCGCAAATATCAGGTTTAATTCTACCGTCCGTAGCAGGACCTCTACTGCTTGAACTGTTTAATCCGTCTTGGTGATTTAAGTTTCCAACAGCGATGACATTTTTACCAGATTTATGACCACCTGTAATGTTCCCCCAATTTGATCCAGCACCATATCCGCAGTCAGTAGTCCCAGAGTTTCCTGCAGAAAAGACATGAATTAAAGATGGCATTAATCGAACTTGTTCATCTAAATCACGTGTTAACCCATCATAGCCTCCATTACATCCTGAACTGTAACTTTTTGATGTAATTACCATATCGTTGTTGGCGTACAAAGTTGGCACATCATAATAGTTTTGATTGCTTGAATTGTAAACCAATAAATCGGCTCCAAAAGCCATTCCTCTTGTTTTTGGATCAAGATTTCCGGCCCCCATAATGGTTCCAGCTACATGATCTCCATGGTCATCTAAGGGGTCTGAACTGCAATTGCACTCTGATTGATCGTTACGACCTTGATAATCAATATGAGGACCGATAAATCCATCATCTTGCATCATAATTGTCATCCCTGTTCCGTCATAATGAAGACCAGAACTATAATCAGATGCGATGGTATTACTTCTGTGACTTGTTCTTCCCACCAAGTTTTCAGGTTCTGCCGGTGCGGATAAAGTTTCAAAGTATGAAAAACAAGGCAAAGCATAAAGTGCACTTAATTGGTTTAACTCAACACGAATTACATACGTGTTTTTTGTAATAGACTGAATTAATTGGCCTTTCACAGTATTCAAGGAATTCAATATAGTTTTTTCTGTTATACCGTTAAATACACGTGCGTTTAATTCAATTTTTGTTTCGCCAAATAACGTCCAATGCGGATAGATTTCTTTTGCAAGATCTCTTGATAGTTTAAATTTTGATTGAATTGGCTCTATGCTAAACACTTCGTAATCTGCAAGTATTGAAAGGTCTGTGCCGACTTTAATTTTTGCAAAAAAAGCATTTCTTGGGAGGTAATCTAAAAGTTGAACACCCTGATTTGAAAGTTGTTGTTTTTCGGTACTTGTTGGAATATGTTGAAATTGTATTAACCTAAAATAAGATCCTTCAACTATTTCTGACGATAGAATATTTGGTGAAAAGTCAGAAGTTCTATTCATCTCATATTCACCTGAATTGAAAAAAATAGATTGTTGTTCCTGCGCTTGAATGGTGAAAGCCATAAAAAACGCTATGATTAATTTAAAAAATGAATTCATCCGCTTGAGAAAATTGTGAATAGCTAATATACAGAAAACAAAACAGTTCGGAAGATTCTACTCAAACAATGGACAACTAGATGTTGTAGTCTTACGGGGTTTACATGTGGTGAATCGTAAGGAAATTTCATGGGTGTTTTTTGCGCCCAATTGTATTTTTGAGAGGTTATAATCAAATGAATAAGCAATAGAGAATTGTTCTTGAATTTTAATGTTTACAAGGGCAATTAATGCATCTGTATTTCGATAACCTATTCCTAATCCGATGGTGTTTTTAATATCAAGCATTAAATTTAAATCTAGAGAAAGTGGTCCTTTAGGAGGTATACGTATGATTCCAGCAGGGGTAAGTGAAATAGATTCATTAACACTCAGTTGGTAACCTGCATTCAATGAAGCATGAAATCGATTTCTTGAGTTAAGTCCAACATTATTCCATTTACTAGGAATTAAGTTTTTCAATGTTAAACCAAAATAATACCGCTCAGCATTAAACCAAGCTCCAAACGAAGCATCTGGTGTTACAATTGACCCTTCATTCATTGCGGCTGGATCTGGCTCGTTTCCTTGGAGTCCTGAAGGATCATATCCCAATTGCATGATTCCACCATATATTCCAAGTGAAAGTCGCTTGTATTTATCAAAATTGAAATGTGCGGCATAAGCAGCGTTCAATCGGTTTACATTAAACTGTCCTATTTGATCTGTTTCAAATTTAAACCCTGTTCCGTGTCTCGCACTTAGATATTGTTTTCGTTTAGCCGCTAAAGGAATACTTACAGAAAGAAAACCACTGTTTGGAGCACCTTCAAATCCAACCCACTGTAAACGATATAGCGTGTGAATATCCACACATTTTTTAATTCCAGCATGTGCAGGGTTTTCAGCAAATTGATGCATCGACCATTGGCTGTACTGGGGTAATTGCTGACTCCGAGAGGTCAAGGCGAATAACAGACAAGAAAGAAGAAGAATGGATTTCATCTTATCGAATTACGGTAATTGAACCTTTATATTGTTGATTGTCCTCATCGTTTAATTCCAGAACATAATAAAACACTCCTTCAGTAACTGTTCCGGAACGAACCGTTCCATCCCAAGCTTTGCTTGAACTGTATGCTCGAGATTGAAACACCTCCTGACCCCACCTGTCATAAATATGAATAGAGTTGTCGGGATAGTCTTCTATCCCTTCAATAATCCAAAGTTCATTAATATCATCACCATTCGGAGAGAACATATTTGGTATGAATAGCCCATCAGAAACTGTAATAGTTAGGTAGTCAGATAGTGTACAACCATTCTCTGTTGCTGTTAAGGTAATTGTTGTGGTTTCTTCTGGAAAAACGATGGTATTTAATACGAGCGGGTTAGAAAATAAAAATGCAGGCTCCCAATTATAGACAGGTGCACTGGTAATTCCATTTATACTGACTGCTGTTCCAGGAGATATGGTTTGGTCCGCTCCAGCTTCAATATTAAATGAATAAACTGCAATTGGAGGACTGTCTGAAGATACAATTTCGATGCAGTTCGTGTAACAACTATTTTCTACAGTTACGACGTCGCCATCTAACAAATTAGAAGTAGAAAACACATTCGTATCTGTTACTGCAACTAGTTCAGAATTGATGTACCAATTATAAGATAAACTATCCGGACAATCGGTTAAAGATGCTTGAAAATAAACAACTTCATTTAGACAAATTGACGTCGAACTTGCCGTCAATGTAACTCCAGGTGTTGGTCGTGTTACTCCAGTCCCAGTTACTTCCATATCAAAGGTGCATTCTGCTGCTGAGGTAATTCCAGCCCCAGTGTTGTCGCCATCAACAACAATGTAATAAGTGGTATTTGCTGGTAAGCCTACTGCATTTAAACTAAATGGTCCTGCACCATTGGATATGCAATTTCCAACCTGATTATATGATGCTGAACTACATGGTGTAGGAGCTTCAAGAATAACCGCCTGAAGTTCTGTGTCTTGACCTGGATTGATATTGAAATTCAAGTTTGTAAAATTGACAGTGACATCTCCTCCAGTTGAATTTGTTGTGAAGGTAAACCAAATACTATTTTGTGTTGTAAAGCAGAAGTTAAAATCGTCTTCACACCCAGCGCAAAAAGTAACGTTTGCTCCTATGTTATTAAGACTAAAAACAGTGTTTGGACAAACTTCAAATGCGGTTGAACATCCGTTATATATCTCTTGAGTTCTAGCAGAATTTACTGAGAACAAAAGCATTAACAAAAAAATAACACCCGATTTATTCATAACGAAAACCCTTGTCTTTTCTAGTATTTTAACCAAAAATAAGATAATTTTGCACACCAATTAGTAGTATTAGGGCTTTGTTTACAGGCTTTTAGTATGCTTTGGCACAATAATAGAACTTTAAATCCTACTAATTAATTAAATCTATGCTTATGAAAAGAATAATTACACTCGGAATTTTCCTATCCTTTGCGTTAACTAATTTTGCTCAAAAATTGGATTACGATAACGATTCAAAATGGTTTTTTGGATTGAACGCTGGGGCGGCATGGAATACAACAGACGTTAAAAATAAAACCAACATTGGTTGGGGGTTTATCCTTGGTCGATCCTTCAATTATAATTATGGTAAGAAGATCAGTTTTGACCTGAGATTGAGATACCTCAACGGTAAATGGTATGGACAGGATTATGATACTACAACTACGTTGGGTTATAATGAAGCGTATGCGCCATTGTCAGGACCAATAGCTGGTTATGATACAACTTCCGGTTATTTGATTAATAATTTTCAGGCTGATGTGCATGAGCTTGGTTTAGAACTCGCTCTTCATTTAAATTCGGTTCGTGAAACACATGGTTGGGATCCTTACATCTTTGGTGGAGCCAATATTGTATGGAATCAAACGTATGGCGATTTAGTTTATAAAGATTCATTGGGAGAGTATTTATATAATTATAGTCCTTCTGGAATGACAAAGCCAGAGTGGAATTTAATGACGGACGATACGTATGATAATGCTTTAGATGGAAGTAATCAAAATAAATACAACGTTGATTTCATGCCAAGTTTAGGTATCGGTTTAGGGTATCAAGTAGGACCTCGTTTTTCTGTTGGAGTTGAACATAAAACAACATTCGCATTGAAAGATGTTTTTGATGGATATGTAAATCCAGAGAAACGATGGGGACTTTTTGAAAATGATATCTATCATTATACTTCGGCATACTTAAAATTCAATTTTAGAAGTAGACACAGAGAACAGCACGATGAAACAATTATCGTTGAAGATGATCCAATCATGGTTGGTTCGGGAGATTGTGATGAGCCAAGAATTAAAATTTCAAGTCCATCATCAAGCTCAATTAACGTGACATCACAAGAGTTTACAGTTCGGGCAAAATTTGAGTTCGTTTCAGGAAGAGACAACATTCAGTTTTCTGTAAATCAAAATGCTTCTACAAACTTTGCATTCAATGCAGCAAATGGAAATTTTGAAGCACCAATCTTTTTACAACCAGGAATGAATACGATCATCCTGTCTGCGGGTAATGGATGTGGACGTGATGAAGAAACAATGAATATTAATTATACTCCTTGTACAGATCCAGTAGTATCATTTATTGCTCCTTCAAACGGAGGGGACAATGTGGAGCAGTCGTCATATATGGTTTCGGCTTCCATTGCCGGTGCTGAAAGTATTCAGTTTATTGTGAATGGAGTCAACACTTCAGGTTATAGTTTCAACGCAAATACGGGTGCATTTTCTGACCGTATAAACCTGAAACCGGGTTCTAATGTTATTCGTATTATAGCCACTAATAGTTGTGGCAACGACGAACAAACAGTGTCAATTAATTATACAGAGTGTGCGTTTCCAAAGGTTAATATTAGCGGAGGAAACACAATCAATGTGGACGAACCTACTTATGATTTAAGGGGAACTGTTACAAACGTTTCTTCCAAAAGCAATATTTCATTCAAAGTGAATGGAATTACAAAATCGTTTATTTATAATACTTCATCGAAGTTAGTTCAAAGTGTAGTTGCTCTAAAGTCTGGGTCGAATACGATTCAAATTTCCGCAACAAATGATTGTGGAAATGACACAGAAACAATCACGGTGATTTACACGCCTTGTATTGCTCCTCAAATTCAAATGATTGTACCAACAAAATCAAGCTTGATTACTGAAGGGGGAACACAGCAAATTCAAGCGAAATTGTTTAACGTTAATCACACTAATGAAATTACATTGACTGTAAACGGTGCGGTTCAAAGTGCAGGTTCATTTAATAGTGTTACAAAGATTTATAATAAAACGGTTTCATTGAATGCGGGAACCAACACGATTCGTTTAGATGTGGATAATGGTTGTGGCGTAGATTCTAAAACTTTTATTGTAACATACAGACCATGCATTGCTCCGGCAATTACAATGATTTCTCCAAGTACGCCAAATTCGGCTACCACAAATGGAACCATGTTGGTTAAAGCACAAGTTGCAAATGTAGCTTCTGTAAACAACATCATGCTTAAAGTGAATGGTGTAATCTTAACAGGAGGAACGTATAATTCAAATACGAATATGTTTGAACGCGCTGTTTCTTTATCACAGGGAAACAATACAATTCAAATTACAGCGACAGGTGATTGTGACACTGATATTGAAACGTTTAATGTTAATTATAGTAATTGCGCTGATCCAATTGTAACGATGATAATGCCTGCAACGGTAAATTCAAACGTAATCGCAGGAACAATGCTGGTTAAGGCAATAGTTTCAAACGTCAACTCTGCAAGTCAAGTTGTGTTAAAACTGAATGGAAATGTTGTTACAGGAGGATCCTTCAATGCTTCAACTGGTTTATTCCAAAAATCAATATCATTAAACTCAGGAGCGAATGTTATTTCAATAACAGGAACAAATGATTGCGGAATGATTTGCGAAACGGTAACAGTGAACTACACACCTTGTATTACTCCTGTTATCACAATGATTTCTCCAATTTCGAGTAATTCAACAGTTAATGCTTCAACAACTACAATTAAAGCTTCAATTTTAAATGTAAGTAGTGTCAATGATATTCAGTTGTTAGTTAATGGTGTTGTAATTAATGGAACATTCAATTCTTCTACAAAGATCTTTACAGCGAATGTTGGACTGAATGCTGGTAGAAATACAATTCAATTAACTGCTAATAGTGATTGTGGGAATGATGTTGAAAATGTTATTATCAATTATGAGCTCCCATGTCAGGAACCGACGGTTGTATTGAATACACCTATAAATCAATCGACAACATCAAATACAAGTCAGTTGATTCAAGCTACTGTAATGAATGTTACGGGTGTAAATCAAATTCAATTGAAGGTAAACGGAATGGTAATAGCAGGTGGAACATATAATAGTGCGACACATCTTTTTGAAAACACGATTACATTATCAAAAGGAAATAACACAGTTGTCGTTACTGCAACGAATGATTGTGGAGTTGATAACGCTACATCAAATGTGACCTTTGCTCCATGTTTATCTCCAGTTGTTGGTATGATTGTTCCCGCTGTTTCATCATCGACGGTTCAAGATCAATCGTTAGTTTTGAAAGCAACAATTACAAATATTTCAAATGCATCTGAAGTACAGGTGAAATTGAATGGGGTAATTCAATCAAATGGAACCTACAGCAGTGCGACGAATTTGTTTATTAAAACATTGGCATTGGTGAATGGATCAAATACAATACAAGTTTCGGCTACTACAGATTGTGGTACGAACTCAAAAGTGTTCACGGTAAATTATGAACCATGTTTGAGCCCAGAAGTTTCAATGATTGCTCCTACAAATGACGAACTGAATACTTCGCAAGCAACTTACAATGTAAAAGCGAATGTTACACACGTTTCATTATTGAGTCAAATCGAATTGAAACATAATGGAGTAATTGTAAATGGAGGGTCATTGAATGGCACTTTATTTCAAAACAATGTGAACCTAGTTAAGGGGTTAAACAAGTTTGAAATTAAAGTTACAACGGAATGTGGTTCAAAAACTATTGCGTTTAATTTGAATTTCGTTCCATGTACTGAACCAACAGTCTCAATAATTCTTCCAAGAAAAGAAGGATCAGTAGTTGCAACAGAATCCATTCAAATTCAAGCAGAGGTTACTGGGGTGAGCTCTGTAAATCAAATTGTGGTTAAATTAAATGGAGTTGTAATTCCTGGGGGAACATATAATGCGCAAACAAACATTTTTAATCATAACGTTTTATTAAATGAAGGAAATAATTTGATTTCGTTTACAGTCACAAATGATTGCGGAAGTTATACTGAGTCAAGATCAATTATCTTTGAGTCCTGTGTTGCTCCAACGGTGAATATTACTTCTCCTGGGAACGACGATTCATTGGATGTAAATACAGTTCTCTTAAAGGCAAATATCCAAAACGCTCAATCTTTAAGTCAAATTAGCTTAAGGGTGAATGGGGCGTTAATTGGTGGTGCTACATTTAATCCAATGACGGGTTACTTCGAAAAACTAATAACTTTAGGTTATGGTGCTAATAACGTTGAACTTACAGTAACAAATGATTGTGGAACAGATAACCAAAGAATACAACTTCACTATGTGAAGTGTCAAGAACCGGTAATCTTAATTTTGGCTACTGGAACAGCAATGACGTCTAGTACGATATTGGCTAGAGCACACATCGATCACATAACTTCTGCCTCTCAAGTGAAGTTTTACCTCAATGGAAACTTGGTAACAGGAGGTACGTTTGACCCAAGTACAAAATATTATGAGAAGAGTGTAGATTTAATTGCAGGAACAAACACGTTGAGATTCGAGGCTACAAACGAATGTGGTGAATCAATTGAAAGTGGAAATGCAGTTTACGCACCTTGTACTGTTCCAACGGTTTCTATGACGAGTCCTTCAACTGACATTCAAACAACGGATGCTAGTTACTTAGTGAAAGCCAGTGTGAACGGAGTGATTTCTGCTTCGCAGATTCAAATGATTGTAAATGGTGTGCCTGTTACAGGTGCAAACTACCTAATTATTACTCATACGTATCAGAAAAGTATACCTCTAGTTGATGGTGTGAATACAATTCAGGTGATTGCAACAAATGATTGCGGAACTGTTTCAGATCAGGTGGTGATTACAAAAGGTACAAAGGCTGCAGAGCAAATGATAACTATTTGTCATAAGTCAGGCGGTAAATCGACTACAATGCAAATTCCGATTTCTGATTGGGAGAAGCATAAAGCACATGGTGATCAACTGGGTACTTGTAAACCAACGAAGACAACTAAACCAAAAACAGGTAACGTTGAAAAACCAAAAACAGGTACTGAGAAAGCGAAAGATAAAGCCGTTGAAGAAGGCGAGAAAAAAGTCGAGGAGATTAAAGAAGCAGTAGACCCTAAGGAGAAATCAAAATCAAAATCTAAAACGGATGGCGGCGGAAAATAGCCCAATTCTTTTCATTGAAAAACCGCTCAATTTTTTGAGCGGTTTTTTTTATGCCTCATTCGCAGTGAAGTAATCCTGTATTTACTTTCAAAAATCAATTCATCTAACTATATTCGCAGACTTATTTAGAAAAATAGAAGATGGCAATAATTGGAAAAATTAGAGATAAATCGTGGTTAATCTTAATCATCGTTGGTGGTGCATTAGTAGCATTTATCCTAGGTGATTACCAAAAAGGTTCAACAGGAACAGAGTCTAAGTATGGTTACGGAACCGTTTATGGCGAGAAAGTGAACATGGAAGACTTTAATGAAGCAGTGAATATTGCTGATGAAAATGCACGTAGACAAGCTCAACAACAACAACAAGCTCCTCAACCTGTGGATAAAGCAGCGGTGTGGACTTCTTTTGTGGATAATTTATTGTTAGAGAGAGAATATGAAGCGTTAGGATTAAGTGTTTCTGATGATGAATTTGATGCTTATTTATACGGTAGAGAAGGATTTGATGTAATTCCTGAATTAGCTCAAGGGTTTACAGATTCACTTACTGGAATGTTTAACGAAAAATTACTTCAAGCACGTATTGAAGAAATGGAGTCTTCTAATGATCCAGAAATTCAAAAGCAATGGACGGATTCTAAAGACTATTATATCAATAGAAGAAAACAAGAAAAGTACTTCGCAATTTTAAATCAAGGGGTCTATGTTACAGACCTAGAAGCGAAAAATGAATATGTTGCTCAAAAGGAAATTAAAAGTATTTCTTATGTAGTTGAACGTTTCAATTCAATTAAAGATGCGGACATTGATGCTTCAGATGCAAAAGTGAAAGCTTACTTTGAAGCAAACAAAACAGATAAGAAATACGAAAACAAGCAGTCTTCAAGAGAGGTGAAGTTCTTCGATGTTACTATCGAGCCTTCGAAAGAAGATGTGAAACGTTTTGAAGATGAATTAGCCAAATTAGAAAGCGGTTTAAGATCTGCAAAAAACGATTCTTTGTATGTGATTAAGAATTCAGAAGTGAAGTTTTTCTCTTCTGTAGCTACTTTCAAATCAGATAAAGATGAGAAAGCAAGAAATGGAATGACTTATCCAGATTATATGGATACTGTAATTAAAGCAGCTTCTGTTGGTGATGTTGTTGGTCCATTTGAACATAACGGTTCTATGAAAATTGCTAAGGTGATCGGATTTAACGGGAATCTTTTAAGTGCGCGTCATATCTTAATTGGGGCTCAAAGAACTGACGCTGATGCAGTAGCTAAAGCGAAAAGAAAGGTTGATTCAATCATGCCTTTGTTGACTCAAGCAAACTTTGAAGAATTTGTAACGAAGTTTTCAGATGATCCAGGTTCAAAAAACACAGGTGGTAAATACGAGGACTTTATGGACTATGAAATGGTTCCTGAGTTTAGTAAGTTCGCTACGGATGAGCCTATAGGTAAAATTGGGTATGTACAAACTGATTTCGGATTCCATATCATGGAAACATTAGACCGAAAGCCTGCAAAAGAACCTGTTTTAGCAATCATTCAAAAAACGCTTAAACCAAGCTTAGAAACAATTGATATTAAAGAGCAAGAGGTTTACGACTTACTTTACAAGTTAGATGAAAAATTAGGAGCTCAAAAAGACATAGCGAAGAAAGTTGAATTGTTTGATACAATCGTTTCAAAAGCTGGATATATTTCTAGACCAATTAACATTCAGGAAAACAGTCCAAAAATTTATGGATTCACATCGAAGTTTGCAGAGGATAAAATCCTTCAGTTAGCTTTTGATGCAGATGCTAAAGTTGGTGACTTAGTAAGTGCGCCTATCAAGGACAAAGAAAGATATGTAATAGCAGTGCTATCTTCAATTAAGAATAAAGGAGAAGTAAATTACAACGATGTTAAGTTAGCAGTGAAAAAAGATTTCATTCAAGCGGAAAAAGCAAAACGTATTTCTGCACGTATGATGAATACAAAATCTTTGTCAACGTTAGCGCAATCATTGAAAGGTGCTTCAGTTCAAAAAGCAGAAGTTACTTTTGGAAACCCACAAATTACTGGTGCAGGTTATGAGCCTGAAATCGTTGGTGCTCTTTTCTCAGGATTGAAAGACGGACAAATTACGGTTCCATTAGTAGGTAAAAATGGTGTTTATGTTGCTCAAGTTGAGAAAACAGTAAAAGCTCCAGAAGCAGCGAATTATTTAGTTGAAAAGAATCAATTGTTAAGTGCAGCACGTAACAACATTCAAGGTGCTACAAGAAAAGCATTGGTGAAACAAGCTGACGTAGTAGACAACAGAAGATTCTTTGAAAACAACGTAAGAAGATAAGATTAGAATCTAAATAAGAATTTGATTAAAAAGGCTTCCCTCGGGAAGCCTTTTTTATATCATGGAATATCGGTTCCCTGGGTGCGATTTAATCAATCCATCCATTTCTAATCCAAATAATTCGGTATTTAATTCTGATATTGGAAGTGCGGTTTCCATCGAGATTTTATCTATCTGGATCAAACGATGTTTTAGTAATGATGAAACAATCGCTTTTTGGTTTTCACTTAATGTTTTGAAAATTGATTGCTGATTTTCTTCTTTTATTTCAGACGGATGCCAATTCATTAGATTAAGAAAATCAGATGGGTCTTGCATCAAATGTGCCTTTTGATCATAAATGAGTTTATTGCAACCTTGAGATGCTTCTTTGTGAATTGATCCAGGAAATGCAAAAACATCCCGATTATAATCATTTGCAAGGTTTGCCGTAATTAAAGAGCCTCCTTTAAGCTTACTTTCTATTACTATTGTTGCATCTGCTAATCCAGCTACGATTCTATTTCGTTTTGGGAAGTTCTCGCGATCAGGAATGGTTCCTGGAATAAATTCGGTCATAATACCACCGTTCGCTTGCATACGTTCGGCTAAGGCTTTGTTTCGAGATGGGTATACACGATCTATGCCGTGACCCAATACACCTATAGTTGGAATACCATACTCTATACAGTATCGATGAACAAGTGTGTCGATTCCAAGCGCTAAGCCACTTATTACAGTAATTTGTTGACCTTGAAATGATTGTATTAGTGAACGAACTATTTGGTCGCCATATTCTGTACAGTCCCTTGTTCCAACTATTGCAACGACCTTTTCTGTATTTAATTCAATGGCTCCTTTGGAATAATAAATTAATGGCGAGTCAATACAATTTCTAAGGCGTTCTGGGTAGTTATCGTCAGTATAAAACGTACAATTAATCTGATTTTTCACAAAATAATCGTGGGGCTTTTGAGCTTTTTCTAAGGCCTCCTTTCGCTTTAAACTTTTTACTTGTGTAATTGTAAGGTCTGTTTTTGTGGCCAAATCCTTATCGGATAAAAGAAATAATTCTTCCAATGAATCTAAGCTGAGCATAAGCTCCTTGGCGCGTATAGGGCCAGTTCTATGAAGCATAGTTAGACCTATTTGGTAGTGTAGGTGGTTGTAATTCAAAATAATTGGTATTTTAGGCAACTTGAATTTAAGAAAAAAAAGGATATGAAAAACGTACTACTACTACTTACCTTCATTCCAATCTACCTGTTTTCTCAGGTATCCGGAACCGTGATTGATAAGGACTCTAAAGAACCGATTATTGGTGCTAAAATAATTGCTTCTACGGGTGAAAAAGTGTTAAGCGACATAGATGGTAGGTTTATAATGAACCCGAGAGAATATCCAACTACACTTATTATTTCTGCACAAACATTTTTAACAGATACTGTTTTAATTGAAAAAGCAGGTGACTATGTATTTCGAATGCAAGAGCCTATCCAAGTGATTAAAACCGTGGTGGTTTCAGCTGGAAGAAGAGATCAAGATATTGAAGATGTTTCAATTTCTATGGAAATATTAAAGCCAGAATTAATTGATAATAAAGGTTTGGTTGATTTAGAACAGGCGGTGGATCAAAGTCCCGGCGTTTATGCAATGGATGGTCAAGTGAGTATTCGTGGTGGTTCAGGTTTTGCTTATGGAGCGGGAAGTAGAGTCCTGTTATTGTGGAATGGAATACCAATTATTAGTGGAGATGCGGGAGATGTTAAATGGAACACTGTTCCAATCGAGAATGCTTCTCAAATTGAAGTGATAAAAGGGGCTTCTTCGGTTCTTTATGGTTCTGGTGCCTTAAACGGTATTATTTCATTGACAGAGAGGGAGCCAAGTACTAAAGGGGAACTTCGCGCGAAAGTACAGGCTGGAATTTACGATAACCCGAAACGAGCAACGTTGAAATGGTGGTCATCTAATCCTATGTTTTATCAAGGAGAAGTGTTTTACGGGAAAATGTATAAAAAGTTTGGATATACAATTTCTGTCAATGGGTTCACCAATGAAGGTTTTAAACAAGGTGAAACCGAAGATCGTGGACGTGTTTCTGGTTCTTTGTTCTTCCGACCGGAGAAAATAAAGAAAATGAAAATTGGTGTGGGATATAATGTTCAATATCAAAAAACAGGAAACTTTATTATTTGGCAGAGTGATACTTTTGCATACACTCCAAGTGGTGGTGCCGACACAAGTGATCCAGCATCAACCTTAACTTACAATAGCGGAGTAACAGCGAGCATTGACCCTTATTTAAAAGTCTACGATAAATACAATAACCTACATTCTGTAAAAACAAGGTATTATTTTGTTGATAGAACCAACTTGACGAATGCTTCACAATCGACATCATCAGGGGTATTGTACGGTGATTATCAATTTCAACGTAAATGGAGTAGAGGAACGGTATTAACTGCAGGATTGACTGGGTTAAGAACTGATGTAAAATCAAATCTATTTGGAGATCACTACTCGAATAACTATGCTGTTTATACCCAGTTTGAACGTAGATTTAAAAAGTTAGATATTACTGGTGGACTTCGATTGGAGTACTTTGAACAAGACAATATGCGTGGCGATTCTGATTTCTATTTCGGTAACGATACAAGTAGTATGACTAAGTTGCCGATTTATCCAATTCTTCGTCTTGGAGCACATTATGAGTTATTTAAATTTACACACATAAGAGCATCATTTGGCCAAGGGATTAGATACCCTTCAGTTGCTGAGCGTTATACTACAACTTCGGTTGGGGCACTTAACATTTTTCCAAATCAGAACTTACGCCCTGAAACAGGTTGGGCAGCAGAATTGGGTATAAAACAGGTAGTGAAAATTGGAAAAAATTGGAAAGGTATCATTGATGTTGCCGGTTTTATAAATCAGTATGATAATATGATGGAGTTTACGTTTGGGGTTTATCTTCCTGAAGGAATTACCGTTTCAATTGATCCTGAAGCGCCAAACTATTTTGGCAATTACGTAGGTTTCCAAGCACAAAATGCAGAGAAAGCCAGAATTACAGGTGCAGAATTTTCATTTAATAGTCAAGGTAAAATTGGTGAAGTTGAGTTAACGTCATTAATTGGGTATACTTATATGAATCCGATTAGTTTGAATAAAGATTCGGCATATGTGGCCACATTTTCTGATTCAAATACAAACATATTGAAGTATAGGTTTAATCACCTTGCTAAAGCCGATGTTGAAGCAACTTGGAAAGGCATTAGTGTTGGAGTTTCAGCACGCTACAATAGTTACATGTCTAATGTTGATAGAACTTTCGTTGAAGGAATTGAAGTATATGGATTGGAAACCATTCAAATTTTACCTGGATTAAAACAATACCGTGAGAAGAACAATAAAGGTAGCGTTGTATTCGACGCTAGAATTGGATATGAATTTATGGAACATTATCGTGTTGGATTCGTAGTAAGTAATCTGTTAAATGAAGAATATGTTGGTCGCCCTGGTGATATTCAGGCTCCAAGAACATTCTTGTTACAATTACAACTAAAGTTCTAATGAAAATAATTGGTGTTATTCCCGCGCGCTATGCGTCTTCTCGATTTCCAGGAAAACCATTGATAGACTTAAAAGGCAAGTCTATGATCCAAAGGGTATACGAAGGTGCTGTGAAGTCAGAAATGTTAAGTGAGGTAATTGTCGCTACAGATGACCAACGAATTTATGACGAAGTCATTCGTTTTGGCGGAAAGGTTCAAATGACATCAGAAAATCATACAACTGGTACAGACCGTTGTGGTGAGGTTGCAGACAACATCAATGCAGACATCATTATCAATATCCAAGGAGATGAGCCTTTAGTTGATTACAGACAATTGGATCAACTGTGCGCTGCGTTTGAAGATGAAACTGTTGGAATTGCGACCTTGGGAATTAAAGGAGTTTCGGCTGAAGAACAAAACAATTCGAATAGAATAAAAATCGTTTTGGATAAGCAAAATAATGCACTCTACTTTTCTCGAAGCCCAATCCCAAACACGGCTAATGCAAACCTTGATGCGGTCAATCAATTTGATTTTTACCGTCATATAGGTCTTTACGCATACCGCAAAGAAACATTGATGGAGTTGGTGAATCTTGAGAAAACCCTTTTAGAACAAGTAGAGTCGTTGGAGCAATTGAGATGGTTGTATAACGGATACGGTATTCGCGTGGTAGAAACAACGATTGAAACGCCAAATATTGATGTACCCGAAGATATAGAAAAGGTCTTAAGGGCGCTTTAGTTTTACTCATCGTTTTTCCTTAAATTTGTATTAATGACAACTATTGAACATCTTATTGGCGATTTATTGTTGAGACATAACTGTGTTATCGTGCCTTCTTTTGGAGGGTTCGTAGCAAAGCAAGTTTCTGCAAAAATTGATTATGCTTCAGGAAAAATGCTTCCTCCTAGCAAGTCCTTGTTGTTCAATAAACAGTTAATCAATAATGATGGACTTCTCATAAACGAATTGTCCTTGGCGAACGGTCTTTCTTTCGATGGTGCTTCTACTGAAGTAAAAGAAAAGGTAAAAGGGTGGCAAGAAGCATTAAAAAAAGGTCAACGTATCGAGTTAGATCGTGTGGGTTATTTATATGCGGATGAAGAAAAAAACGTTTGTTTTGAGCAAGATCGTTTTTTCAACTTGTTACTTGAATCTTATGGCTTAGGAAAAGTTCACTTCTTGTCTGAAGAAGATGTTCAAATTGCAGAGCGAATTACTATTCAGCGCGAATTGGCAAGTTCAATCGTGGTTGAAGAAAAAGCACCACTCAAAAAGGTACAGGAAACGAATAAGGATGAAGTGGAAGAAATTCCAGTAATAGCACATCCAGTGATTGAAGAAAAGCGCAAATCAAAAGCGTGGAAATATATTGCTGCAGCTTGTTTTTTACCAATTGCGTTCTATTCCATTTGGATTCCAATGAAAACGGATGTTCTTGAGTCGGGAATGCTCTCTTTTAAAGATTTCAATCCGTTTCATAAAACAGCGAATGCTGAATACAAAAAAGAAGCAATATCTTTTGATAATGACTCTTCAAAAGAACACAAATCATTAGAAGAAAAAGTAAAAGAACTCCCAAGCGAAGTAGAGGTTTATACGTATAAGTACGACGATGAACTGTACATTCCTGTAGCCCTTGAAAAGAAGTCAACACAAGGGGATGTGCCGCAAATCCCTTCAACAAATGAGACTTTTGAAAATGAAGCGATGCATTTTGTGGTAGGCTGTTTCGGTGACGAATCAAACGCTGTTAATCTTGTTTCCAAATTAAAGGAAAACGGGATGAATGCGAAGATCATTGATGTACACAATGGCTTACATCGTGTGTCAGCTGGGTCAGGTCTTTCTATGGAGGCAATCTTTCAAATCCGTGAACAAGCAAGTGCTTTAGGTTTCACAGGGTGGACCTTAAAATAGCATAACATTCTTCCTGTTTTTCAGCTTGGTACGTTTTTTAGTATTGTTATCTTTGAGTAACTAAAACAAAAACAATATGATAAAAAATATAATTACCATCGCATTTGTGGGATTTGCATCTTTCGGCTTTGGTCAATTCGGAAATTCTACTCCGGCCTCAAATGCAGAAGGAAGTGAATATAAATTTCAAAAAGTAGCACATTTAGATGCTACTCCTGTTCAGAGTCAAGGTTATACAGGAACTTGTTGGAGTTTTTCAGCATTATCTTTCTTTGAGTCAGAATTAATGAGACAAGGTACGGCAGATCCAGCATTATTATCTGAGATGTACATTGTGCGTAAGGCGTATGAAAGTAAAGCCACAAAGTACATTCGTATGGATGGTAAAATTAACTTCTCAGAAGGAGGAGCATTTCACGATATTCCTTATGTAATCAGAAATTATGGAATCGTTCCTTTAGAAGTTTATGACGGATTGAACTATGGTTCGGATAAACATAATCATAGTGAAATGTTTAGTGTTTTAGATGGTGCTGTGCAAGGTCTTTTAGAGCACATGAAGAAGCGTAATGTTAAATCGTTGACTTCTGCATGGAAAACAGCCTTAAATGGAATATTGGATGCTTATTTAGGTGAAGACATAACGGAATTCGAATTTGAAGGAAAAAAATATACGCCTAAATCTTATGCGGATGCAATTGGCTTAGATATGGACGATTATGTTTCGTTGACTTCTTTCACTAATCATGAAATGAATAAAGAATGCATGCTTGCTATTCCGGATAACTGGGCTTGGGGAAAAAGCTATAACGTTGAGTTGGACGACTTGATGGATGCTTGTGAATATGCGCTTAAAAATGGTTTTTCAATTGCTTGGGGTGCGGATGTTTCTGAAAAAGGGTTTAGTTTTTCAAATGGACTTGCAATTAACCCTATAGATGAAGAAACAATTTCTGTGACTGGAAATGATAATAAGAACTTTTCAGATGCTGGGGCAAGTAAAACATCCAATGCGTTTAAAACACCAGTAGATGAAGTAAAGGTTACAGCTGAAATTAGACAAGAAGGATACGAAAATAAAACAACTACAGATGATCACGGAATGCATATTGTTGGTTTGTATAAGGATCAAAACAATACGCGTTATTTCTTAGTAAAAAACTCTTGGGGAACTGGAAATTACCCTGAGGGATATCTTTACGTTTCGGAAAGCTATTTTAAATGGAAAACAATCAATGTGTATCTACATAAAGATGGTTTATCGAAAGCAATGAAAAAACAATTAGAATTGAAGTAGTACTCTTCAATCAAATTAAAAAAAGGGGGAAAACAATTGTTTTCTCCCTTTTTGTTTTAGAAGTTAAGAAACCCTTCTACTTCGCGTTCGAACTCTTCATCAGTCACTTTGCTATAGATGGGAATAATAGGTTCCTCAGAGGCTTGAGTCGTTTCTTTTGCCAAGTACATTTCACCGTCGATAATCTTAAGACTAATTAGTACAATGTCTATTCCTTCTGGAATTTTTTCAAAAGTGTCGTAGCTAGAGAAACGATCATATCCGTCAGGAGCGGTTAAACTGTTTATCGAAGGAAAAATCAGGTAAATAATTTCGGACCCAAGACCAATATCCACCTTTTTTAGTTTTACAGTAATATCCTTTCCAGGGTAATCTGCCAAAGCGCTTCTATCACAGTTCACATACCCCATTTGAGTAACATTGAAGAGGTACTTTTTCTTTTCTTCTGCTTTCTCTGCATTGATTTCACCATTTTTAACCCCTTTATTATAAATGCGTTTGTCTTCTCCTTTGATTGATTTATTGTTGTTTGCGAAAAAGCGAAATAGTTTGACACCTGCTTTTGCTGCGCCACTAGTTTCAGAAATTTCATCTAAAGCAAAGTTTCCTACTTCTTTTCCAACTTCAACAGCGAGTTGCTTAAAGTCGATTTTAGAGGGTTTTTGGTAAGTTGGAATATTATTAAGTTCCCATTTAATGCCATTTGCTGATTCTACACCATTATATAATTGCATATCAGATTTATATCCAATAGAATCTTCTCTTGGTACGCCAATGGTTATTGGCTTTTGTAGGTCTAATGATTCACCCTTTTCATCACTGGCCTCAATATAAAGCATACCGCCAGACTCTAACCATGTACCTGAGGTTGTTTTGGTGTTTAGTTTTGCAGCCATAATCGATTTAATGTCGTAAAACTCTTGAACTGATAAATTTACTTCGGTTGGAACGGTACCGTCTTTTCGAACAAATGTTTCTTCCTGAACCAAAAGAAGTGTATGTTTATCGGTAAGCATGGCTTTGCTTTGACTTTGATCAAAAATCGCAATAATAGTATCTGGTACGTATTGTGTGATAAACGCACTCAATTGAATACTGTCAGCTTCATTTTTAACCTGTTGCGCTCTTGTTATTGTTTGAACCTCCTCTATTTGATCTATTTCCGTTTGGTTGTACTCTAATTCACCATTTTTTGAACCATCAACTGCTGCTTGTTCGTCGTTGGTTATAATCTGGTCCTTGCAGGCATACTTAACAACAAGATGAACGCGCCGATTATTTGAATTATAATCTTGTAGAATTAGCTTCGCATTGTTGTTGTTTTCACCATGAAAATCACTCTTTACAAGAGATTGATATTTTGTTGGAATTAGGTTTTGAATGAACTCCACACGTTTTTTAGAAAGCTGATTGTTATAAAACTGATTACCAGTTGAATCTGTATGCCCAGACAGTTGAATTAATAAAACATCATTATTCAATAATTTAGAGAGTTCATTTTTTACTTGAGATACTGGTGATATTGTTGATTGATCGAAGTCAAAAAAGAAATATGTATCATCATCACACTTTGTTGTTTGTGCATATAGGTTCACAGAAGTTAAACCAAAGAAAACTGTAAAATAGAATAATCGAAGTAGCATAATGTATAGTTTGGTTGGCATCTTGTAACAAATGATATACCAAATTTAAAAATAGACCAAATCATTTTTGTTGAGGAAGAAAAAATTCTAAATTTTTATTTAGAAGCAAAAAGGGGGAAAACAATTGTTTTCCCCCTTTTTGCTTCTAAACTATTAGCTAACTACTACTTTCGCTAATCCAAATTAACATTTGGTTACTTGCTACTCAAAGGTGCTTCTTTAATTTTAATCTAATTTCAGTTTTAATTCATTTTAACTCGCACCTATACGCGTCCAAGTTGAAGAATTTAACCACAGAATCTATCAAAGAGATGCGTGAATCAAGAAAAACTGCAGCTAGAACAAAAGCTCACTTTCTCATAGATACAGTTCTATTTATTTCGTGATTTCAAAACATTTTCAATCTCGTTCAAAGTAATACCTTTTGCTTTTAAAAGAAGTATATAATGGTACATCAAATCAGCAGCTTCATTTTTGAATAAGTCGACGTTATCATCTTTCGCCTCAATGACTAGTTCAATGGCTTCTTCCCCAACCTTTTGGGCTACTTTGTTTATCCCGCATTTGTATAATTCGTTCGTATATGAAGTTGAATCATCGGTGTCAATGCGATCACTAATCGTTTGTTCAAGTGAATAAATGAAGCCTTTATTTGTTTCTTTTGGAAAACAAGAGGTGGATCCTGTATGACAGGTTGGTCCGTCTGGCTTGGCTAGAATTAGAATCGTGTCTTGATCAC
>Ga0193954_1000337_pt1 | contig 28033 bp, 31 predicted proteins | sample BB_5_MG_FD_140340 | JGI IMG/M metagenome (GOLD analysis project Ga0193954, IMG submission 140340) | Microbial mat bacterial communities from the Broadkill River, Lewes, Delaware, United States - BB_5_MG | ecosystem: Environmental > Aquatic > Freshwater > River > Microbial mats | place: USA...
AAACCCATAACAAAAAGAGAAGAGTTATCAACTACGAAACTTTTATGTGTATACTCAGGTAGATATTTAGCAAAGAGAAATTCAAAAATATACTTAAACCAAGGCTTATTGAGAGCCAAAAAAGCAACGGTTAAAACAATGGTTAAAGAGTAATATCGAATAGTATTTTTAGTTTTTCCTAAAAAAGTGAATATAATAACGGCTAAAATACCAAGTGGTATTAATGTAGTATAGAGAAAATTCTCATTATCTATGTTAAAAAAAAATGATAGCATTCCTAACAATAAAAGAGCAACAATGGCTGTAATCATAACTTTATGATTACTCTCAATATTATCAAAAAATTTATTCACTCAATACCTTTAAATATATTTAATGTTTTAAATTGTATCCAAAAGTTTGTTAATTAGTTTTAGAAGGTTAAATATTTGATGGGTCTCATCCACCTACATTTAACTTTTATTGTGTATAATCACACTTAAGAGCGGTCTCACTTAGCAATAAGTAGAGGATTTGGGCTTAGCTCCCGTTACCCTCTTTTTAATTTTATGATTGATTGGTGGGCTAGGAAGCACCACCCTACAGCTCTCTAGCTATTTTTAAGTGTTAATAATCCCGAGTTTGCTTTTGACGTTTGGCAGTGCCAAACCTACTTATTTTCCAAATTTTATTTTCTGTATCACCAATTGTACCATCCCCAATAAAATCTTTTTTACTCACTTTAGAAACTCTTTGTAGGAGTTGTTTTTTGCTCTCTATTTGTTTCATACTATCACTTCCTCAATACAAAAACCCAAACAACCAAAGGGGTATTTTATTACCACTGCCAATGGTTATATCATCAGCTACGACAAAGGAGTCTTTTTTATCTTTAATCTGCTCAAAACTTTTGTTTTTGCCACCTATTTCGACAATGTATCGATCATCTATCAAAAAATCGCCAATCTTTGAGTATTGGATAGTGTGTAGGTGTCCAAGTTGATTGATAAAAAAAGATTCTCTAATCGTGCCTATTTCGATAGCGTCACAGTAAGCATAATTGAGATTGGTATTGCTTAGATAGATCTTTTGAGGTTTGGAGAAGATATTATCGCCTTTGGTTTTGGAGTGAAGTATATTAAAGATATGCCCTTGAGCTAGATAGTAGATGTATTGATAGAGTGTGTTGCGGTTGATCTCTATTTTTTGTGCCAGTTTTGTGATATTGAGTTCATAGGGTTTGCTTTGGCATATTAGGCTTACGAGTTGTTTGAGCTTGATAGTAAATTTGGGTTCGATATTAAAGATATGATTGAGGTCAAACTCAATAGTGGCATTGATTGTTTCGTTGAGTTTAAGATGGAAGTTCTCTTTGGATTGGTCAAAATAAAAAGGATAATACCCATACTCCAAATACTCTTTGAAATACTCAAAAGGTTTAAATTTTGCACTAAGCTCATAAGCTATCTCAATATGATTATCGATAATCTCTTCAAATGTGTATTTAGGAAATTTTTGATTGAGTTTGAGTTCTAAAAACTCTCTAAAACTAAGCCCTTGGACTCTATAGAGCATTGCTCTTCGGCTTAGATCAGCTTTGGAGTGTTCGAGTTTGATGGCACTGCTCCCGCTAAAGAGGACTTGGAGATTAAAGTAATCATAGATCAGTTTCAAATCTTTTTCAAAGTCAATGTATTTGTGTATCTCATCGATTATGAGGAGTTTGCCTCCTTGGGCATCAAAACGTTGAGCGATTTCAAAGAGGTTTTCACCACTCATAGAGATATATTCTGCATTGATATAAAGCTTTTGGTTGAGTTTGAGTTGGGAGTTTTTGAGATATTGTAAAAGAAATGTTGTTTTACCTACTCCTCTATCACCTATAATACCTATAAGCTTTTCATCAAAATCAACTAAATCAAAAAAATAGCGTTCATATTCAATATCAAAGTTTTGCAACAGTGCAAAGAAGAGCTTTTGCAATTTTTCCACTTTATCTCCTTTTGCTTATTAGTATAAACACATTATACTCTATTTTGCTTATCCCAATAAGCAAAATTACCTATAAAGATACTTTTTACTCGCTCTTGGTTCTCCTCGCAGTAATCCCAAAGTATCAAACACCTTTTGATTATCAAAATAGAGACTATCACAAAATGAAGCTTCCAAAGTAATATTAATCATCTCGCTCATCCATCCATAGCCGTATTGGGTTTGGGCAAAGCGATCTAAAAACTTCTCTTGGTTTTGCTTGGAGTAGTGGATAAAATCCCCACCGCTTTGGTAGTAGATCTTTTGGGCTCCTTGGATTAAAAAACTTTTTTTGCTTGGATTAAAGGTGAAGTGCTTGGTAGTTTGAATAAAAAAATCAAAGGTATTAATACTCTCAAAAGGTGCAATATGGCTTTGTACTTTTTGAATAATATCCAAAGCGTGAGCATGATCAATGGAGTGGAGGTTTTTGATTAAAAAGTAGCTACTCACCCCAACAATAGGAACCAATGCGATAAATTCTCTACGGTTCATAAATGTTTGAAGTTACCAATCTTTAAAGCTTTTTTTATGCTTCTCTTTTTTGTAGCTGTTATTATTTTTATTTTTTTGCAGGCGGTTGAGATTGCTCATTTGGGCTTGGCGGATATCTTCAAGATCAAAATTTTCACCCATGGCCTCTTTGTAAAAATTCTCAATGTAATTGAGTATCTCTTTATGATGAGAGGTGTAGATGTCACTTTGTGGAAGTTTATCAAAAGCCTTTTTGAGTTCGATAAAGCGATTGATGAATTTCTCTTGCGTGGTACTCTCATCACGCAACATCTTGTAGAGATTTTTGGTGATCTTCTCAAGATAAGTGATGTAGCGTTGGCGATTGTACTTATCGATCTGCGATTGAGTAAATGCCATTATGGATGAATATCAATTGGGGTTTGATGTTTGAGTGCTGCCCATAGTACCTTCATCGCTCCAACTGTTATTGCAATACAACCATTAGTCCAATCTTTGGTAAGCGTATATTTGTCACCCTTACCATTGGCATTCCAAATGGGCTGTGCATGGATCGTGATACCTCCACCTACATTGAGACCCTTTTTATTGCCTCGTTCAATATCCTCTCGATCAGGATAAGAGATCAAAATTGATCGGTAGTATTTAGGGTCACATCGTTTTTGAGTGATTTTATATTTACCAATGGGGGTTTTAAAATCACCTTGTTTGATCTTATGTCCTTTGGGGCTTTTACCTAGAGAGATAGGAAAACGGTAAATCACCTTATTGTTTTTGACAAGCTCCATCGTACGTTTGCCTTTAAAAACACGAATCTTATCGACGACGATAGAGGGTTTTAACTCCGATGATGAAGCAAGCTCTTTTCGACACTCACGTGTGGGATACTGTTTGAGTGTTTTGGATAAAGTGATGCCTTTGGGCATATCAAGGTGTTGTCGAGTACAACTCGTCATCAAAAGTAGTGCAAAGAGAGCAAGAACGATCAAACGCATGGGTAAAACTCCTACTAAATAAAATATTGTAGATAGTGTAGCGTATTAAAAGTTTAAAAAATATTAAAATGATAGATTGAGGATATTTAAGCTCCCCTAAAAAGGAGGAGGAGAAAAAGGGGAGCTTAAAATAAAGTCATATTTTAAGGGCGATAATTAAGACAAGCTTATTATCAATACTTTCTTACTTAGCAGCTTTTGCAGCTTCTAATGCTTCTTCATAATTTGGCTCTGTTGTGATCTCTGGAACAACTTGCTTATATGTTACTTTACCACTTGCATCAACTACAAAGATAACTCTTGCAGTAATACCAGCTAAAGGACCATCAGCTAAAAGAACACCATAAGCGTTAGCGAAATCTTTGTTTCTAAAGTCTGAACATACTTTTAAGTTTTCAATTCCTGCCGCACCACACCATCTAGCTGCTGCAAATGGTAAGTCCATAGATACAGTAATAACTTCAACACCTTCTAAAGATGCTGCTTCTTGGTTAAATCTTCTTGTCTCAGCATCACATACACCTGTATCAAGTGAAGGAACTGCTACTACGAGTTGAACTTTACCTTCGCCACCGATTTGCTCATCTTGAAGCATTGGGTCACAGTTTACTACTGTTACTACTGGAGCAGTGTCACCTACGTTTACTTCTGTTCCTGCTAAATTACATACGATGTCGTTTTTGAATGTTACTGTTGCCATATTGTTTTTCCTTATTAGTTTTAATAGATAATCAAATTGTACTCTAAATAAGATAAAATTTGTCTTAAATTAAAAAAAATAGCTCTTTTATGCTTTTTTTATCGATTTAACCCACTCTCTCATTTGTAAAGTTGAAGGTTCATTGGGAGCTTCCATAAAGCTTATAGTAAAGTTCTCATCCATTTCAACGACAGCAATAGCACGGGGGCGAATGGCTAATATTGTAGCATTTGGTAACTTTTGACCAAAACAAAAAATAATCTCTTTTGCCTCTTTTATTGTTGCATGAATCTCCCCTCCAATTTTTGCAGTGTGTGCGTATTGATCAAACATAGCGATGTACGAGGCAATGGGGTGTGTATCAATTTGCTGTTGAAGGTAGGCAATGATGCTATCAACACTGCTGTATTGGGATTGTACTTTTGGGACAGTCATTTCATAGACAGGGTATTTACCCATAAAATCAACTTTTTTCATTATGCTTCCTTATTAGTAATATAAAATATAATTATATCATAAAAGATATAGGGTTTTTGATCTAAATTTGACAGTAAAATATTTCCAATATAAACAATTACTTGATATAATATGTTTAGAAAACCAACACAAGGAAGAAGAGATGGGTTTTGTAAAAAATCTTTTGGGAAAAATTAAAAAAAGAAAAGATGGTAAAATTGAAGAAGCAGAGATTGAAAAAGAGACAAATTTCAATGAAAAATTAATTGAGGACTTCAAGCATGATCATACAGAGTTGCTTGGATTTTTTTCTCAGATAGAAGAGAGCTTCAATACAGATCGTAATGCACATAAAAAAATTACTGATTTACTCAATGATTTTAAAGTAGCATTAGAGATTCATGTTATGGTAGAAGATAATAAACTTTATACATTTTTACAAAATAAATACGGTACAGATGAGACACATCAAGCTTTTGTAGAGGATATCCAATCAGAGATGACCAATATCACAAAAGAAGCAATTTTCTTTAATCGAAAATATACAAATCGACAATCGTATGATAACAATGCGGACAACTTTTTAAAAGAGTTGGGTAATATTCATGACTTATTAGCCAAACGATTTAAAATGGAAGAGAGCAGACTCTACTCACTCTACGCAAACTAATCATCTTGCAGGGAAGTGGTTACCCCCTGCTTTAGACTCCAAACATTAATTGAGACAAAGCGACAATGATGACAACCAGTACAAATGGAAATCGATGTGATTTAAAGACCAAAGGTTGTATGCCAAAAAACACTTGTAATATACCACGCAACCCTAACCACAATCCTAAAACTCCTTTGATCGCTAACAGTATCTGAAAATTACTCCACCCATTATCAGCAATCGTGCCAAAATGGATATGAAAAAGATAGACTCCTGAAACCACTGCCACAATTAAGGCTTTGGGGACAAGTTCACGGGTAAACGTGGCAAAATAGCCTCGTACCTCTTTGTATCTTTCTGGCGATAGGGATTTTTGCATACGCATCAAGATCAAGTTATCAGTAAATAAAAAACCACCATAAATAAAAACTGAAAAAAGATGAATAAGCTTCATGCTGATATAAAACATCTACACCCCTTTAATGGCTACACTTGCCACCACGGCAACTTGTTTGGCTAAAGTCCGTGGTATTAGGAGCATCTTTTTTGCGTGTAAAGATAATATGTACAGTGCCATCTCCTTGCGATTCTTGGCTAAAATCAAACTCCTCTTGGACTTTTGGAAAAAGTCCCTCTGGGGATTTACAATTGATCATAACTAAGCGTGAATTTTCATCAAGCAGTTGCAGTCCTGCCATAGCATTGACCATGGGTGCAGGTGGTTTGGCACTACTTGTGTCAAACTGATAAGTCGTTACTCCATCCTCCACACTTTTAAAAAAATTAACCGTTGCACCCACTACTTCTATCTTTTGCATCACTATCCTTAGGCTTTATAATATAGTTGAAGTATACTCTTCTTTGGTGAGATTCACCTTGATGTATATCAAGCTATTTTCCCAATAAATATATCTGTATACATAGATTGAAATTATTTTATAACTATTTGCTGATTTAAGAGCATGGTAAGACAATTTTATATGTAATATAACTTATTTTAAGTTTCTGTAATAGTATTTAAAGTATAAGATATTAAGTGAAAAGATAAGATGATGAAAAAAGGGGAGGGGAGGGAGTTTTACATCCCTGGCAATCTAAACATACGTTTGAGTTTGGAGTTGCGGTAGTACCAGCCCCATCCCTTTTTCATCCAGTGACCTATGATAGGCATTGGGATCATGAGAGCCTTTTTATCGCTTCGATAGACAAAGGCCGCACCATCACCACTATCCATCACACAGACGATATTGATATGCTCTTTGTATCCATTAAAAGCTTTTGATCCACTCTCTATCATTTTTATATTAAAAGCTGCATTTCGTGCCATTACTTCGGCGATGTGTCCTTGTTTGGCTTTCCAATCAGGTCCCTCTAGTGCGGCACTGTCACCAACAACAAAGAGGTTTTCAATGGTATTTTCTCCATCACTTACCTGACAATAGTCATTGGTTTTGACAAATCCTGCTTCATTGAGTGGTAGGTCTGAATCTTTGAATACATCGTGTCCATTACCCGCAGCGATAAACATGGTAAGGTCACTCTCAAGCTGGCTCTCATCTTCAAAGACAATGGCATCTTCTTTGAACTCGACGATCTTTTTGCCCACTTGCTTATTGATATTGAGTCGCTTAAAAAACATCTCCATCGTCTCTAGTGCCTTTTCCCCCATTCTAGCCCCTGGTTGTGCCATAGGTGCGAAGAATGTGAGTTCAAAGTTATCACGAATGCCCAGTTTTTTGAGCTTATGATGGACATTGAAAAGCACTTCAAAGGTAGGTCCACCACGCACGTTGGAACTATCTTTGGGATTGCCCCCAAAGCCCATGGCAATCTTACCACTCCCTTTGCTAATCAATGCATCAAGTTGTTTTTTGATTTCCAGTGACTCGGTAGGTTCTCCACAGATCGTTAAGGTATTCTCAAGCCCTTTGTGTTGCATTTTGCCACTACCCAAAGCTACGACTAGGTACTCATATTCATAAGCATCATTTTGGGCATAGACTTTTTGTTTTTTACTTTGGATGGATTGGACTTCATCAATAATAAGCTCAAAACCATGTACCTTTGCTAGTTGATCTAAGGGCATAGAGACATCTTCAAAGGATGCCTCAGAAGTAGGAACCCAAATAGAAGTAGGATAGATATAGAGATATTCTCGATTTGAAATGAGGGTTACCTCTAATCCATACTCTCGTAAAAATATTGCAGATTCAACTCCTGCCAATCCACCACCTAAAACCAATACTTTTGCCATACCTACTCCTTAAAATTTATTACTTTTTTTCCATATCCATAATATAGGGCTTTTCTACAAGCTCATCACCTACTGTTGAGTAGGCGGTTCGAAAGTAGGTGTAGAGACCACCCAAAATCAAACCAATCACAATTACACCCCAAATGACCATCTTCTTTTCATTGGATTCATTGCCATCATAATCTTCCAACTCTTCAAGAGTTGGTTCGTTATTTTGCATTTGCATCATAGACCCCTATTTTTTGAGCAGATCATTTCGAGGATAGACAAAGACACTCTTTCTATCAACGACAATATTTTCTTTATCATCAATGGCATACGCTTTGATATGCAGTGGGATAGGGGTATCTTTTCGTGCATCATCAGCAAGCAATTTATCCGTTTGTAAAATAACTACTTTCTTCTTTTTCATCCCAGCACCAAGTTTAAAGGGTTCGAGTGGTCGAATAATCTTGATATCTTTGTTGAGTACCTCAAAGAAATAGGTATGCTCTTTGGAATCTGTATTTTGGAAGAGGAAAATATAGTCATTTTGTACTTTCCCACCATCAAGCACTTTATAGAGACGTGTATTTTTATTGACGTTAAGCAACATATTCTCTTTTTTACTTCCCATGGTAAAAAGAGTAATCAAGATAATGATCAAGATTGCTCCATAGGCCTTAACACTTCCTCTAAAGAAGTCGGGTTTCCCTTCACGTCGTATATCTTTTTCACTTGTCCACTGTACGAGTGATGGTTTGCCTAATGCTCCCATGACGTCGGTACAAGCATCCACACACTCTAGGCAGTTGATACACTCTAATTGCATTCCTTTTCGGATATCAATGTGTGTTGGACAGATGGTTACACAACTTTCACATGTTGTACACTCTGCATTGGGGTTGACAGCTGTTAGCTCTTTGGCTTTGTTAAACTTCTTTTCTCGGTCATAACCTTTTCCTTCATAGATATCTCCACCACGTACAGGATCATAGATCGCCATAATGGTATCATCATCATAAAGTACCGATTGTACACGGCTATAAGGGCAGATATAGACACAAAAATCCTCTTTTAAAAAGATCACATCAATGATCAAAAAGAGTGCCAAGCCAATCCAAGCACCAAATAAAACGGTATGTTCCATTGGATTGGACATATATTCAATAAACTCATTAGGAGGAACAAAATACCACAAGAAATTCGCTCCTGCGATAAAGGCTAATAGAGACCACATCAAGATACCCACAACCTTTTTGACTTGGTTGACAGGTAGACTCATATCGGGATCTTTTTGTTTGTTCTTGATACGCTTACGTAAACCTAGGATTTTGGTTTCAATCAAGTCACGATAGATAACACGGAAAATCGTTTGAGGACAGGCCCAGCCACACCATGCACGACCACCCACAACGGTTACTGCAAAGATTCCCAAAAAGAGTAACATCAAGATAAAGGGCATAAGATAAAGCTCTTGCATATCAAAAGCAATTCCCATAAGATGTAATTTTTTGTGATCAAAACTAAGTAAGAAGATGTGGTTACCATTAATAGTAATCCAAGGTATAGAGATACCGATGATTGTACCTATAAAGTAGGCCCAGTATCGTTTGATAGAGTAGGGAACCCAATCTTTGAGGTACTCTTTTTTAGAGACTTTTTCAGACATGTAAACTCCTTTGTGTATAACTTATTAGTATTATTTCCATAAGTATATCATATAATTCTTATAAGATTATTTAATAAGTTGCAATATTCTACTCTCTTTTTTATAAATAACAGATTATCAAAAAGAGTGAGCTTAAGCCAAAAGTATAAACAAAGCTAAGCTAAGTTAATATAAACGCAAAAAATAAAGGAGCGTTATGAACTTAACACATTTAGATGAAAACAACAAACCTAAAATGGTGGATGTCTCTGATAAAAATATTAGTACACGCGTAGCGGTAGCGAGTGGTATTATTGAAGTTTCTCAAGAAGCATTTGACGCGGTGATCAATAACGAAAGTAAAAAAGGACCTGTATTGCAAACAGCTGTGGTAGCTGCCATTATGGGAACCAAGCAGACAAGTAATCTTATTCCTATGTGCCACCCTTTGATGCTTAGCTCCATTAAAACGGATATTGAAGAACTGCATGAAAGTAAGGCGTTTAAACTCACAGTCACTGCCAAACTTGATGGAAAGACAGGCGTTGAGATGGAAGCATTGACAGGTGTGAGTGTAGGACTGCTCACTATCTATGATATGCTTAAAGCCATCGATAAATCCATGATTATTAAGAGTGTACAGCTTGAACACAAAAGTGGTGGAAAGAATGGGGATTTCCAAAGGTAAACAATTCCCTCTTTTGTATCATTAAATCGTAATGTAGGTACACCCTTTGATTTTATACGATTTAACTTTTTTTGTTTTGACTAACTTGCCTCTGTTGTTGTAGTAGTTAAAAAACTCCTCGTATCGACAACTAAGCCCACTGCTAGAGCTGTAACGCACTCGGTAGAGATTGTTTATCTTTTTGTAGCTGATATAGCGAGCATCTCTACTGCTATAGAGCCATAGATGGAGCTTGGCTTCATTATCAATATTGCCCATCATATCAAGTATATCTTGGCGTTTATCAATGGCTTTAAATTTACCACTCTCATCAATAAAACGCAGAGAAGTGAAGGTATACGTTAAGACAGAGGGGATATGTGCCTCTTTCCAAAAATAATCCTCACTTAGGATAGCCTTGCTTAGCCACTGCAACTCTTTTTGGCGAGTAGTATTCATTTGAAGATGACCCACTTGCATCGTTTTGTTCAAATTTGGATATTTGGAGATTTTGAAGCTTGTATCGTTTATAACGTCCACATGATACGAAACAACCTCAAAATAGCTTATTCTCCATGCAAAATTATACTCTTTGAGGGAGTAGTTCCATTTAAACTTATGTTCACCACGATCGAGCTTGATATTTTGACCAAAACTATTAATCGATAACAGTACTATAATAAAGAGTATAATTCTTCTATGCATTATTTCTCCCTCTTTTTTAATATTCTATCGACTCTTCCAAAGTAAAAAAACCTCAATATCATAAATATCACTACGGCGTGGTTTAATATCAAAAGTCTCTATCTCATAATGACTGCTATCAAAGGTAAGTGAAAGCTCATCAATCTCTTTTTCTATTTTCTCTTTGAGCTCTTCCATCTCTTTGAGCAGTTCTTCGACATCCTCTTGGGCATCTTTGACGTCATCTTTTTCTCTATACAAGCTTCCTGCTTTTTTAAAGGCAGAGGCAGCTTTGGCAGTGGTAGAGCGTTTCATAGTTTTGCGACCAAAAAAGGCATCCATAATGGTCATACCAATGGAGAGAATGGTATCGGTCTTTTTAGCCGATACATCCTCTTCTTCTTTTTCCAGCTTTTCTATGGCCCGTTTGTGTTGTTTTGCAAGGCGTTCTTCCTCTTTTGCCATTTTTTCTTGGAACTTCTCTATCGCTTCCTCTTTTTGCTCGTTGAGCGTATCTTGGAGTCGGATTTTGAAGCTTTGCAGGGTTTCATTGACCTCTGATTCTAGCTTTAGTTTCTCCACACGGAAGAGTTCGAGGCTCTTGTTGCGGTAGAGATAATCTGAAAAGTCTTTTTCAATGGCTCGTAAATTTCGCTCTTTTGAGATGGCTTGAGGCAAAGAGTAAAAAAGTGATTTGATGGGGGCTTTTTTATCGTATCGCACACTCTTATCCTCATTCACCTCTGCCTCTTCCCAATTGGGTGTGCTAAAGTCTTCATCAAGATAGAATTCAAGCGTAATCTCTCTTTTTTCATCCACGCCACGGCGATTATCATAAAATCCAAATCCACCTTTGGCAAGCAAGTAGGGCTCAAACTTAATCTCTTCACCGTAAGGGGTTTGATTTAAAAAGAGATTGGGGATACCCTCAGAGAGCATAGGCTGAGTTGTCGATAAGCCTCCATGATGCTCTTTGGGTGTTGTGGCACTAATAGAGTGTGCTTTTCGCTCCTCTTTTTTATCTTCCATCAAAATTCTAATCTCTTGGGTAGAGATGGGACCTCGCAGATAGGAGAGTACCCAACGGGTCTGAAAGAGTGTGAGGGCATCGCTCTTGGCACTTTTAAAGATAAAGGTTCGGCTCTTGATACTTGAAAGCAACTCTTCGATGGTCTTTTTATCAAATATTGAGGTGTCGTTTTGAATGAGTCCATCAATTAATCTATCTCTGTCTTGCTTGGTTTGGAGTCGCCCAATAAACCATGAGCCAATATTAGAAAGCCCCTTGTAGTCAATATCAATAGGGTTTTGGGTAGAGAGTACCACACCCACCCCAAAGGCTCTAGCTTGTTTGAGCAGTAAGAGCATGGGTTCTTTGGAAGGGGGCTTGGATGTAGCAGGGAAGAATCCAAAGACTTCATCCATATAAAGAAGAGCCTTTAATGCACTGCTACCTTTTTGTTTGCGCATCCAGCCTATAAATTTGTTGAGTAATAGGGTGACAAAAAACATTCTCTCTTGGTCGTTGAGATGAGCAATGGATAAAATGGTCACACGAGGTTTGGCTTCACTTGTGTAGAGCAAGTTTTGAATATCAAGAGGTTCCCCTTCAATCCAACTTGCAAAGGTAGGTGAAGCGATGACATTATTAAGCAACATTGCCAATGCTAAACGATCTTTTTGAGGATAGAAACTGCCCAAATCCATCACGCCTACTTTTTCAAATGGAGGGTTTGTGATGTAGCCAATGAGTTCTTCCATGCTCAAACTCACCTCTTGCTTCCAAAAGTGGCTAAAGATAGAAGAGAGCAGTAGGTACTCACGACTAGAGAGTGGATTGGCATCAATGTTAATAAGAGCAAGGAGTGAGGTAATCGTAGCATCGACTAGAGCATTAAAGGTATCCACATCATCAATGACCTCAATGGAGGGGGCTTCAAAACTGCTCAGTATTGAAAGAGAGAGTCCTGTCGAACTCCCTGGGGTATAGATAGAGAAATCACAGCTCTCTTTGAGCTTCTTGATACGTGCTTTATCTTGATGCCAAGCTCTAATCCCCTCTTCCCACATGCTAGCGGTTTTGATAGCATAAGAGGCAACATCCATCCCTTTTTGCTCTGCCTCTTGGGGGTCAATCCACTTTTCAAAGGAGGGAGCATCGAGCTCTTCAAAGGTCAAGAGTAGATTACCCATATCCCCCTTGGGGTCGATGATAAGCGAAGGAATCTTATCAATGGCTGCCTCTTCGATAATATCAATCCCAAGCCCTGTCTTACCACTTCCCGTCATACCGATAATAGCAGCGTGTGTGGTGAGGTCTTTGTTTTTATAGAGCAACAACTCATCACTAAGCTCTTTGCTCTTGACATCTACCTCTTTACCCAAATAAAAGAGTCCTAGCTTTTCATAATCAGGAATACTTTGCATCAATCCCCTCCTTTTTTGATATATAAGGTTTATTATAACAAAGAATGCAAAAAAGTTAGCAAAGATGGCTCCATTTGATTCAAAGCCACTATAAGATAGAATAGTGCCTTTATTATAATCAGCGAGGTTCAAAATGATATTAGATAACAAAACCCAAGACAAACCCGAAATTAACTACCCTTGTGAGTGGGGCTTTAAACTCATTGGCAAAGATCAAAAAGCACTAGAGGCTACGATAGAAGATATTCTTGCACACAAAGAGTATCGATGCCATTTTGGTAATGCTTCTAAAAATGGAAAGTTTGTCAGCTACAATGCCTACTGTGAAGTGGAGAATGAAGAGGATCGTAATAAAATCTTCAAAGCTTTTGAGACCCATCAAGATATAAATATGGTAATATAATTGATGGAAGAGAAAAATAATTTTACATTAGAACGTGAAAAGTTTCAACGAGAGATAAAGGTCTTCAAAAAAAGGTCAATTGTTGAAAACCTTAAAATGTCTATGTTGTTGATTCTTTTGGTTTTTGAAGTGGTGTTAATTGGTGCATTTTTTGCCAAACAAGGCATCATCGACTCCCCAAGTGATCCAAGTAAAGCTAAAATTGCAGTTGTCAATCTCAATCAAGTCATTACCAATGCTTATATTATGAAAACGATGAATAAGATTGATAAAATCATGGATAAAAAGGAGTACAAAGAGATACTCTTTATCATGAACTCTCCTGGTGGTTCACCAACAGCTAGTGAAGAGATGGCAAATTATCTCAAAGAGATTCACAAAGATAAAAATGTCACCATGTATGTAGGTGGCTATGCTCTCTCAGGTGGATACTATATCGCCTCAGCCATTAAGCCCCTACGTGCCAATAAAAATGCACTGGTGGGTTCGATTGGTGTCATTATGCAACACTATAATATTGCACAATTGGCTAAAAAACTTGGTGTTGAGGAGTCTACCATTACCAAAGGTAAGTTCAAACAACCGCTCTCTTTTTTCAAACCAGCGGATAAAAAACAAAAAGATTATATCAATGAACATATGCTCGATCCCACATATCGCAACTTTATCGAGAGTGTGGCTCAATATCGAGGGATGAAGTTTGAGGAGATTGAGAAGGTAGCTGAGGGGATGGTGTTTGTCGCCAACTCACCCAAGATCAAAGATATTTTGGTCGATGAGATCACCTCACTCTATAAAATCCGCCAAGAGTACAAAAAGAAGTACGGTAAAAAAGTGCAGTTTGTTGATATTACCAAAGAGAAAGAGCCTTTTAATTTTATGAATGCCAAGGTGGATTTGGATCTTAAAGATATTCAACTGCCTACTATCTATTAAAAAAGGAAAAATATATGGGATTTATGCATTTTGATGACTCACTAGAACTTTTAAATACAATAAAAATAGAGAATCCTAAACGCAAAAAAATCTATCTGATGGATGCTTTGGGTTATATTCTCGCCCAAGATATTGTGGCTTCCCATAACTCTCCTGAGTATCCTACGTCTGCTATGGATGGTTATGCCATTAAATGCAGTGACCAAGCACTCAAAAAGTTGCAAATTGCCTCAATTAATCCTGCAGGAAGTGAGAGTGAAGAGGCAGTAGAGCAGGGGAGTTGTATCAAGACCTTTACAGGTTCACTGATGCCCCAAGATAGCGATACCCTTATTCCCATCGAAAATGTTACGGTAGAGGGTGATAAAATCATCATCAATGAAGCTGTATCAGAGGGCTTTGCAGTGCGTGAAGTGGGTGAAAACTATGCCAAAGATGAGGTACTTATTGCCAAAGATACGCTTATTGATATGGCACAGATTGGTGTGATGGCAAGCCTCAATGAGGTCAATATTTGGGTCTATGAAAAGCCTAGCGTTGCCATCCTCTCTACAGGTAGTGAATTACTTGAACTTGGGCAAACCCAAACCAATAGAAGTCAAATACGAAGCTCTAACAACTATATATTAGAAGCGATGGTCAATAGATATGGAGGTAAGGCTTTGCAATTGGGGTGTATCTCCGATGATCGTGCCTCAATTTCACAAGCGATGCAAGAAGCTCTTGCGGGGAGTGATATTGTCGTCACGACAGGGGGCGTAAGTGTGGGTGATTTTGATTTTGTCAAAGATGTAGTACGCGATGAGCTAGGGTGTGAGGTACTCTTTAAAGGGGTACGGGTCAAGCCAGGACAGCACATTATGGTAGCTCAAAAAAATGATAAGTTTATTATCGCTTTACCAGGCTTTGCCTACTCCGCTACCGTGACAGCACTTATCTATCTTGTACCATTAATAGCAAAGTTTCAAAAGAGTCCTTCTTCACTTAAAGTCATCAAAGCCACACTCAAAGAGCCTTTTGTCAAACGAGCCAAAAAAGCAGAGTTTTCGGCTTGTAACTGCTATCTTGAAGAGGGGAAATATGTAGTGGACTTTGAGGGCAAAAAAGTAGGAAGCTCTGCTATACTGACCAATATGCTAGGCAGTGTGGGGCTACTTATCACAAGCCAAGAGGATAATTCAAAAGATGTGGGTGATGAGGTCGAGGTGTTGCTGTTAGGTTAAAGGGAGTCATTATAACACGATTGCAAATTTGTTGCTAGGGGTTTAGCACTATTTGAGGAGACCTTTATCTTATTTGATGTAGAATTTATGAAACATTTAGAGGAGTCTATATTGAAACGGTATCTACTAATAATTACGCTATTGGTGAGTTTTGTCCAATCTGAGAGTGTCAAAAAATTTTATCCAGATGGTGAGATTATGTCCGTCACATCGTATAAAAAAGGTAAAAAAAGTGGTATAGAGCATATCTACTACCCCGATGGTGCAACACTTAAATATGCCAAAAACTACAGAGCAGGCAAACTCCACGGCTTGCAACAGATATATCGTAAAAATGCTCTGCTTGTATTAGAAGAGAACTACCACTACGGCAAGCTTGATGGCAAGAGTCGATACTATACCAATGGATTATTGAACAAAGAGGTATTTTATAGTAATGGATTGGTGGATAAAAGCTACACTGAGTTCTACCCAACGGGGCTTAAAAAATTAGAGATTATTTGGGATAGAGGCAAAGTAGTAGAGGGTCATTTTTATAATGAGATAGGTCAAGGCAAGCCTCTTAGTATGGAAAAACTTAAATCTTTGAAGCTTGAAGCCTTTATAGCTTCACTGCTTCATATGAAAGAGTAGGCTATTTTATTAATTGTTAAAAGTTAGGTAATGCAAGAGAATCATCCTATAGAGTTTCAAGAGAGTAAAACGAATGATTATTATGAATATTATTTGAGTGTTTGTAATCAAACAAATTTTTTACAGCACTCTCTTTATGATACTCATCCATACTATTTTGATTACACAACACTTTATAATTTAGGTGTTCGTGAAGCGTTTCATATGGATGATAACTCATGGATATATAGCTTGATCGTAGAGTTTTTTGCTTTAGATAAGAGTTTGCATATTATTGCCCCAAATCTCAAAGAGATAGATAGTAGCATGGAACCTATAGATATCTATTGGTCTCATTGGGTAAATTTTGATAACCAAACAGGAGAACCTGCAAAAGATATATCAGAGTTTTGGCAGGGTGGTTATGCATTGGCGTTAATTAAACATGATAGTGTTAGTCGTTTTTCTCATGCATTTAATATGGCGATGACTACATTTACTTTTTTTATTGATGCGGATGAAGAAAAGCTAGTAAATTTATTAAAGCAACAAGCCCAAAAACCAACGGCAAATGATATTTTACATATTGCTGAGTGTATGGTATCACTTAAAATAGTAGAGGATGATGAGGGTTACTATAATTATATCGTTATTCATACAAAAGATGATATTTCAGATAAGATAAAAAAATTGATCTATTTTATGAAAACTTTTAGCGAGAAATACAGTGAAATAGTTATGAAAATTGCTTCATCCCAAGATATTGAATGTAATACAAAGGTTTATGTTGATGAGGTAGCTAAATTAAGAGCTGAGATTTTTAATTATGAGTACCCGCAACTTGAAATACGAGAAGTGCCTATAGAAAAAAGTATTTTAAATGAAGAGAGTTTATATGCAATTGAATGGCATAGACTCTCATCATCAGCAGGATTAAAGAGTGCTGAGTATATCCCTGATCTTCTTAAAGAGTTCGCATTGGGCAATAGTGGTGTTTGGGATGAACTCTATAATAGCATTGCACGGCAAGGAGATATTTATACTGCTTCATTCTATTCTATTCCATTTTTACTTGAAATAATTCAAAAGTCAGATAGCTTGGTACTAATAACAGAGGCTTACGACTTACTCTTTGAGGTAGTTAATGGGTATTCTGTATATGATGAAAAAATTCTTTATCAAAATGAGTCAATAGCTTTAAAAGAAGCTAATTATCGATTGGCTTTAGAGTATTTGGAATACTACTTTAATGATTTAACCAATACTAAAGATGAGAAATTAGCGATATATATTTTAGATCTTATTACACTTTTTTTGGATAGAGAGAAACATCTATTAGAACGATTACAAAAGATAGCTAAAGATTCAATTATTACTAAAAAAGTGGAAGAAGTGATTTTTGAATGGAGTTGTTAAATAGTTTCCCATAATTCCCACTTTTGTGGGAGTTATAGATGAGTTAGAGAGCTATTTACCCTCTACTCCCTGGTTTAATTGCTTCACTGCCCTCTTTACACATAGGGCAATTTTCAGGTGTGTACATCTCAAACTCAAAATCATCGAGGCTAAAGAGTGGTACGCCGTTTTTAAGTTTACACTCTGGCTTTGCTTCACCCTCAGTCCCTACTCTTCTACAAAAGCCACGGTTGGCTAGTGATGCAAAAGCGACGACCTCACCACCTAGTGATTCGATTACTTCAAGAGCCTCCATGGCCGAACCCCCTGTAGTAATAATGTCTTCACAGATGATAAACTTCTCACCCTTTGCCACTTCAAACCCACGGCGAAGCTGCATTGCACCCTCTTTGCGTTCGACAAAGATAGAGCGTTTATCCAAAGCACGTGCAAGCTCATATCCTGCCAATACTCCACCCAATGCAGGGGCACAGACCGTATCGATAGCAATACTTGATGCCTCTATCTGCTTGGCAAGCTCTACAGCTAATTTCTGGGCCACCTTAGTATCTTCGAGTACTTTTGCACTTTGAAGATAACGGCTAGAGTGGTTTCCACTGCTTAGGATAAAGTGACCATCGAGCAGGGCGCCTGCATCTTTATAAACTTGTTCGACGTTCATCATTATACTTTGAGAATATCTTGCTCTTTAGAAGCAAAAATAGTATCGCACTCTTTTACGTGTGTATCGGTGATTTTTTGTACCTCTTCCATCGCTTTTTTAGACTCATCATCACTGATCTCTTTATCTTTATTGAGCTTTTTAACTTTGTCATTGGCATCTTTTCGGATGTTTCGAATCGCTACTTTTGCTTTGTCGGTCATTCCTTTGGCTTGTTTGACGATTTCTACTCTTTGGTCTGATGTCATTGGAGGGAAGAAGAGTTTGATAAAGTCACCATCATTGTTTGGGTTTACACCAATGTTTGCTTCTTGAATTGCTTTTTCAATAGCTCCAAGCATTGTTTTTTCCCATGGTGTGATAGAGATAGTGGTTGCATCACTTGCAATAACATTACCTACTTGATTGAGTGCTGTAGGCGTTCCGTAGTAGTCTACTTTGATATTATCAACGATGGTTGTTGTTACACTTCCTGTTCGGAGTGTAGAGTAGTCTCTTTTAAGTGAAGCAATACTTTTTTGCATATGATCTTTGGTTTCATTGTAGAGTGCATTTAGCATGAAAAAATCCTTTTAAAATAATTAATAGAATTTTACCTTGTTTTTGCTTATTTGTGAAGTGTAATAATGAAGTAGAAATGCTTATGATGTTTTTAACTAAGAGAGAATCTCTTAGTTTGAAGCATTACTTTCATTTGAAGTATTGTTTTCAACTGTTGGGGGTGTCACTGCTTCTGTTGTTGGAGTAACTGTTGTATTGTTTGTTTCAACAGCTTTCTTTGGCTCTTCTGTAGGTGTTGGTTTGGCTACAGGAGTCTCTTTTGTACTTTCTTCTACTTTTGTAGGTGTTGGGGTAGGTGCAGTTGGAGCAGTTGTTGTTGGAGTATTATTACTTGTAACAGGTGCACTTGGTACATCGCTATTTATTTTAGATACTACTGATTTACTGTTTTCTTGGTTGTAAAAGTATCCAAGTGCTAATGTATTGACAATAAACAATATTGCAACAGAAAAAGTAAATTTAGCTAAAAATCCAGCAGGTCCTTTGGCTCCAAACATGGTTTCGTTACTACCACTATAGGCTCCTAACCCAATTGATGAACTCTTTTGCAGTAATACTGCCACGGTAATGACGAGTGATAATACAATTTGAAAAATTAAAAGTGTTGATGTCATTCTATCCTCTTCTTAAAAAACTTAAAAACCCTATTTGGGTATAATGGCGGTAATTATACCTAAATTTAATGAAAATGAGATAAATGATAGCAAAAGAGTTTTCGCGGTTTGCCTCAAACTACGATAGAGTCAATATTATACAAAAACAAGTCGCTTTAGAGTTGGTCGCCAAACTCAACAAAAAAGCCTATCCTAGTATCTTGGATTTAGGATGTGGTAGTGGAGAAATCTACAAAAATCTGCTCAAAAATTCAATCGCTTTTGAACACTTTGTGGGTGTGGATATTGCTCCCAATATGCTTGATATTCACCCAAAAGAGGCTAGAGTGGAGCTACAAAATATCGATTTTAATGATGCCTCATTGGCTTATAATCATTACGATGTGGTTCTCTCCTCTTCGGCTTTGCAGTGGGCCAAGGATTTGGATCAAACCTTAGCCAATGTCTCCAAACTTTCCCAGCAGTTTTATTTTGCAATCTTTACATCCAATACCTTTAAATCTCTGCATCAAGTAGCGGGTATTAGCTCTCCAATTTATGACCAAGAGATATTGCAAACAAGCATTGATCGCTATTATGAGGCTACCTATACTACCAAAGAGTACAAACTCTATTTTGATTCAACCTACGAGATGCTTCGTTATATCAAAGGCAGTGGCGTGAGTGGAGGAGAGAGAAAGTTGTCGTATAAACAGATAAAAGAGCTAATGGAGCATTACCCTCTAAAGTACCTTGAGTTTGAGGTGTTGTTTGTGGAGGCTAAAAGCGAAAATTCCAACTAAGTGAAATTTGACCATCCATAAACTTCTCTCCTTTGCTATCGTTTCGCCAAGGGTAGCGGGTTTTCATATAGTAGTTGGAGTATTGGAGGGTGATTTTGGGTTTATCAAATGTGTAGCCAAAAGCAAAAGCGTAATCTCCCTCATAATCCTCTTGGTACGTTACATCGCTGTAGTAGTAGAGTTTGGTACTTATAAAGAAGTGCTTTTTGGCTTCATATTTGAAGGATAAGGAGGCTCGTGTATCGTGATAGGTGAAATCTTTTCTTAGATTGAAATTGACCAACAGTGCACTATCCAAAAATTTTTTACCTAGATTGAGATAGAGACGTTTTTGATTTTCACTGGCTTTGTAGGTGGCTCCAATGGAATAACGGATGCCTTTGTAGGCGTTTTTATAGCTTAGATCCCATACCCCACCTTTGAAATTAAAGCGATTTTGATTGTCTTTGGGAGAGAATTGATTGTTTTCGTAGTTGGAGTAGATGAGGCTAACGCTATCATTATGCCAATTGCGGTATCCAAAGGAGTAGGAGAAATCGGGACGATAGGAGCTGTCACTGTAGCCATTGAGGTATTTGGAGAGAGTAATGTGTACAAACCAATGGGAGATAGGGTTGATGTTGAGTGATAGATCAAGTGTCTCTTTTGCACTGCTATCTTCTCCATGGATAACGCCTCGTAAGGAGTGGTTGTATTTTAACGCACCACGAAACCATTTACGAAAGGCTTTGGTGTTTGTTTTGGGTGGTTTTTTGTTGACGACTATCTCTGTACTTTTTTTGGAGTTTTTCTTTGTTTCTACGATACGATAATCTGCATGATGCGTATGGGGCGTTTGTTGCATATACAATGAAGGTACATCCAAGTAGTTGGGATAGAGTTCTATATATAAAGGGTATAACATGATGTAGGGTAAATCTCTTTTTGTAGTTGTAAAGTAAACGTATATTGTTAAAATATAGGGGTCTGTATTAAGAATTTCTCATTATTAAGTATGAGAAAAAAGATAGTATATATAACTATAGCATAAATAGAGTAAATAGAAGCAAAAAATTAAAAACTAAAGTTCCAATTGATGGATATTTTTCCATCGATAAAGTCATCCCCTTTGCCATCTTTTCGCCATGGATAGCGGGTTTTACTGTAATAGTTGGAATATTGAAGTGTCAGTTTTGGTTTATCAAACTTATACCCAAATGAAAAAGCATAATCTCCCTCATGATCCTCTTGGTACTCTACATCGCTATAATAGTAGAGTTTTGTGGTCAAAAAAAAGTTGTTGTCACTCACATATTTAAAGCCCAAAGAGGCTCGTGTATCTTTATTGGTAAAATCTTTTGTAGCATTAAAGCTTACGAGTAGAGAGTTGTCCAAGAATTTTTTGGAGAGTTTAAGATAGAGTCGTTTTTGTTTGTCACTAGCCTTGTATGTCCCTCCAAGGGTGTATTTGACATCTTTGTATTTGTTTTTGTAGCTTAGGTTCCATACGCCTTCTTTAAAATTAAATCGACTCTCATCTCCCTTGGGAAAGAGTTTATTGTTTTGGTAATTGGAGTAGACCAAGCTAAAGGTGTCATTGTGCCAATCACGGTATCCAAAAGAGTAGGAAAAATCAGGATTGTAATCATCATTGCTGTATCCATTGATGGGTTTAGCAAAGGTAACTCCCAAAAACCAATAGGAGTAGGGGTTGATATTTAATGAAAAGTTGAGTGTCTCTTTTGCACTTTTATCCTCTCCTTTAATAACTCCTCGTAAGCTATTACTATATCTAATCGAGCCACTAAACCACTTCTTTAATGGTTTGCAAGGGTTCTTTAGAGTAGGAGTAGACTTTTTTTTTGTGATGTTGGCAATATCTGTAGGAGTGCTTATAGGCAGTGTTTTGGATTTTTGATTGCTTATGCTAGAGGATTTGTTTTCATCATTACAGGGCTTTTGTATGATTTTATTTTTGAGGTTCTCATAGTCATCGCTCATTTTTGCTTCGACAAAGCTCTCAATTTCAGGAGGGAGATTGTTGTCATCGGTATTGTTTTGGAGTTCATGAAGTACTTTTGCTTTTGTCTCTGCTTGTTTTTTAGCGATTATTTTTTTTTTATCTCTTTTTCTTTTTTAGTTGTATTGCCTTCAAGGGTAGCGTTACTTTCTTGTGTAAGATTAAGATCAAGGTTTTTTATTTTTTTATCCGAAGACTTTTTTTTCTTTTTTTCTTTCTCTCTTTTCTTTTTTGCCTCTTTCTCTTTTTTGGCTTTTCTTTTGGCATCTTCTTTTTTCTTCTTTTTCAAATAGGCTTTTCGTACTTTTTCAAACTTCTTATTTGTAGCAATTTCCAGCTTATTTTTGAAAGGATATTGGTAGTTGTAGTTAATATAGGTATTAGTGACCATGATGTTTCTTTGATGCATTTGTGTTTTTTTGATCGTTGCATCGGGTATTTTTACTTGTAAAGTCTCGTGATAGGCTTTTGCCTCATCATGAGTTTTAAATGCACCGACCTTTAGGACAAAATCGAGTTCTCCATCTTCTCGTTCAATACGTACAAAAGGGGCATCTTTGAGTTTTTTGACAATCTTTTTGACTTGACTTCTTCGTTCGAAGGAGCTACTGACAATGGAGTATATATCGCCTTTTGGTAAGGCTTTTAGTGTGAGTCGTTCAAATTCTTTTGGATTTTTTCGGTAATAGAAATTTCCTACTTTTTTGTACCAAATGGCTTCAAGTACAGCTGTATTGGTAGAGATGTTGAGTGAACTGTTACGTTTCTTTTTCTTTTCATAGAGACCACCATACCAACCCTCTTTTTTGTTATAAAGCTCTTTAACTTCTTCCATTAATACTTTAGAAAAGTTCTGATCAGGGTAGAGGCTAGAGTAGATAAAGGCAGCTTTGGTACTAATCACACGCTTTTTAGGATATATTTTTCCATTACGCCCTAGGGTGTTCCATAAAATCCCTTTATCGTAGATGAAGTTTTCAACATACCTAGGTTTGGAGTCAAGAGGCTCTTCTGTGGAAGTTGTGACTTTTTTTGTGGTTTTATAACGATCATCAAGTGTTCTAAAGACATTGGAGGAGTAGTGTCGATATTTATGATAATAGGGCTGTTCTAGCATCGTCCAAAGATAGGGTTCTGCATTGATAGTTTTCTCTTCGTAATCCATGGGTACTTCATGTTTATACGGGGCTCTGTATTCCAAATAGAGTTCATTAAGGAGATTGGATTTTGAAGAGAAATTAAAAAACTTCAAAGCATTATGGACATAAAACTCATAAGCAGGTTTTTTGATTTTTGAGAGTTTGCCTTTGCCTTTGTGTTCATCAAATGTCCAGTTACGAATTTTCCCCTCTTTAAGCCCCCGTTCAAAGTCAAAACGATTGACAATTTTAAAGACATCTTTTTCATATTGAGGATAGTCTCTAGCCAATATATAGAGAGAAGTGAGGATTTTGGCAACCCCATACATATCCCATCCGCTTCCTTTTTTGAGCTTTTTGTTGGCAATGTCCACAATATCCAATGTTTTGGCATGATAGAAGTGGTTGGGGAGTTCTTCACTGTAGAGTTTGATTTTTTTAAGCGATTTTAGCACTCTCTCAATGCGTTTTTCAAAGTCACCCTCTTTGATGATTTCTAACTCATGTGCTGCAATGGTAGCGAGTATGGTATTTCCAATACTTGTGGTGGTGGCATTGGGATAGCGGTTGACGACATTGACAAAACCTGTCTCTTTATTGTAGTTGTTTTTAAAGTATTTCCATGCAATTTTAGCTGCGTTGAGGTCTTCTTCTGAGACCATGGTGGCTTGGGCGGGTTCTAAAACGGTAAAGTTACTGTCACTTGGAAGACATCTAAAGTTGTTGACCTTATTACGGTAATAATCCCAATAGGTATTGTCACGGTAAATCTTGCGTTTGAGCAGTGGTCCCATTTTACTATAGAGCATCGCTTCGAGGATAACCCCATTGGTATTGAGTGTCAAGGCACGGTTGGGTCCTGGGATTTTTTCATACTTTCCTGCGTAGTAGCCCTTTTTTTCATTGTAGTTGTGTTTGACATAGTTAAAGACAAGATTAGAATAGGGCGTTCCAAAGAGATAGTGCATTCCAATGGCTGCTTTGGTACTCACTGTCTTGTATCGGTCGTAATCCTCTCCATGTTGGTTAATAGTTTTCCACGGTTCCCCATGAGTATAGACGGTATTAAAAAGAAAGTAGGGTCGTCTATCGATATTATCTTCTGTGACTGCGGTAAGAATCCCTGTGCGTTTAAAACGCTCCTCTTGGACACGGTACATTCTATGGGAGTATTCACGGGTGTCGTTATCATCCCATCCATACTCCATGCCCAAAAACCAAAAAGGCTCACTTCCTACAAAGTTACTAAAGAATTTTCGTGTATCGATAGGGATTTTGATGCCATAGACATCGGCAAACTCAAGGTACTTGTAGGCCTTTGCCTCGGTAGCATTAAAGTCCCAAAGCTCAAAAGCACGGGCTAGGTACTCTTCATAGCCTGTAAGTGCTTCATGCCAGACATTGAGTTTGCCTTTTTTGAAGGTTCCTCCATACATATCCCCATCACGGCTCAATACGCGACAAAATCGCCAATTGGTGACAAGCTTGTCCACTTCACCCTCATAGGTAGGCATACAGGATTTGATCATATACATACTGCTCAAAAATCGTGCAACATCCGCAGCAGACCATCCTGTACCACTGTCTTTACGTTTGTTTCGGTAATCAACCATATACCCTTTTTTGGTATTGTAGGTCTTATTAGGAAGCTCGTTGTTATAGAGTGGTAAGGATTGCATTCCTTTGAGAAAGCCACCAAACATACGGTCAAACTCAACACGATCAATGATTTTAAATTTATACGCAGCAAACATTCCATAGACACCCGCAGCCCAATCCCAAATAGCCGCACTTGGGTATTTGTTGGCAGCGTTGGTGAGTCCTGTTTTCTTTTGGTAATTGTTTTTGATGTACTGCCACGCAATGGTAGCCATTTTAATCTCTTCTTCAGTAGGTTCACAGGCGAGTTCACAAAAATCGGGTTCTTTGGGAGGGGTAACACAAGCTCTTAGAGACGTATTTGTCTCATTGAGTTCATTTCCTCCTATGATTGCTTTTACTGCTACCGTTTGACTATCTTGAATAGGTTTGCTTGTATTTTGCTCGTGTTTGTTGGAGCTAAATAGATAGGCAAAGGTAAGCAAAGCAATTATAACAATAAGCAAAAATATTAATTTATTATTAAAATTTATTTTATTTAAAGAATTTTCCATACTAAATCGGATTATACCCTGAGTTAGTAAACAACATCCTAATATAGAGTTTTTTTATCCAGTTTATCGCGGAACGATATTAAAAAGTATGCGTTTTTTGACCAGTCCCCAAATGGCTAAAAAGACCAATGTATGCCCAAGGGTATTGATCCATATGTTGTTCTCATGAAAGAGAGGGATGTTGGCGATTAAAATACAAAAGTAGATGTGCCAGATAAAAACATAGAGAGAGGATTGCCCAATAGGTAAAATTATCCAGCCGAGTATTTTTTTGATAGGCATCCAAAAGTAACTTAAAAATCCATAGAAGACAATAAGGACAACAAAGTCATTGATGACCCTTCCATAGCCTAAGATATTTTTTTTGAAAAAGAGGGTGTAGTATTCACGAAAGGCTTGAGGTTCGATAATAGAGAGCCTTAGCCACTCAGGGATTTGAGGCATAGGATTGTTGTAAGTAAAAAATAAAAATGCAAAAAAGAGCATGAGAATAAATCCAAAAAAAACTTTACCTTTCATTGTATGAAAAAACTCCCAGACCTCCTCTTTGTAATAGCCCAGTACCAGACCATTAAAAAATAGAACTTGCCAGCTAAGCACAGGAAAAGCATACTCAAACTGAGCTCCTGTGAGTCGCCAATTGTATCCTGCATTGGCAATATAAATAACCCAACTCATTGCTAATAAAAGCTTAAAACGTTTGTGAATCAAAAGCCACAGAGCAAAAGGTGCAAAAAGAAGCAGGATAATATAGAGACCCAGTACTTGAAACTGATGAGGGCCATATTTAAGCAATACGATTTTTGCAAATATCTTTTGAAACCCCACATCCCAAGAGGGGTAGAGCCAATAGACTTTTTGGGTTGCACTGCTTGTAAAGCTCATCAAAGCCGAAGCATCAATATAGGATATTATATGGATAATAGGAATGGAGATAATGACAAAAAGACTCACACGATAAAGCTGAAATGAGCGATCAAAGAGATGAATAGAAGCACCCTTCCAGCCATTTTGAGAGATTCTTCGCCGATTGATCATTCCAAGGACTACGCCTGAAAGTAAAACAAAACCTTCTGCACCAGTAACTACTCCCAATCGCTCCCAAGCCAAAAAATTATAAAGTGAAAAAATATCAATATGCACAACAATAAGTATAATCATCACCATACCGCGAATAAAATCGATACGTTCGTCCCGTTGGTGGGTGGATGATTGTTGGTATTGCCATGCTTTCATGATGTTTGCCTACTCTTTGGGTTGGAAATAGAGCCTCTCAATTTCATAGAGATGGTAGCGAAGCTCTTTAAAATGTTCACTAAGTGTAACATCACTTAGTTTAAAGCTCTCTTCCAATACACGTGCAGACTCCTCTGCCCTAGAGAAGTTAGCAATAATAATATCTTCAATGGAGCTACGGTTAAGTTCACTGGATATACTTTTTTTTTGAATATCACCCAATATATCTCTATTGGCAATACGTTTTGTATTGTAAGCTTTGGCAACAGAGTGACGAAGAGTTTTGAGTTTTTGGGTAAGGGTTTTATTGTTGTAGATGTATCGATTGATATCTTCAATGACACGGATGCCTTCTCTTAGGCGATTGAGGTTGGCGTCGATTAGACGCTCAACTCCATTAGTCATCACTTCCCATAATTCCAAGAAGTTGTAAAAGTGCTGTAAACATATTTAAAAAGTCAAGATAGAGGGAGAGTGCTGCTTCAACAGGTGAATCGTACGCACCGTTTGCAATATTTTGAGTATCATAAATTGTAAATAGAGAAAATACTAAAAGTACAACGGCACTAATAATCACGTGCATAATTGGGCTGTTAAGTACCAAAATATTAATCAGTGAAAGTACAAGTAAGACAATCACTGTAATAAAGAGTGGTTTACCCCAGCTTGAAAAATCTTGTTTGCTGTTAATGGCAAACATACTTAGACTACCAAAAAGCACCGCGGTCATTAAAAAGGCATTACCAATTAACGCACCTTTACCCGCACCAATAAGCATTGCAAAAAGTGGCACAAGAGAAACACCTGTGATAAATGTAAAGACAAAAAGCAGAGCCATTTGTAAATCAGGTTTGTTTCTTACCATATTAAAACCAAAAAAGATAATTGCAAGTTCTACACCAAAGATAACCCACTTCATACTCTGTACCGCAGCAGCAAAAGGCATAGTAAGGTATGCCCCAAGAGCAGCAGTTATCATACTAAGTGCTAAAAGTTGGTAAGTCTTTTTCATAAAGGCTACCGAAGCACTCTCATCTCTCTCTCCAAATGCAATACCAGTATCTACCGTGTTGGCTGAAGTTTTTTTATTAAAATCAATCATGATTCATTTTCCTTAATTTAATTTTCGTTATTTTAACATGAGAAGTATAATAGATAGTAGTTAAAAATAACTTTATAAGATGGTTGATTAAATTTAAAAAGTCTAAGTTGTTACAATCTGTCTCAATCCCTACCTATTATATATAAAGCGACAAGATCCAAAAGGAAGTGAAAGAAATTGAGAGAAAACCCAACTTTTTTAGGAAATTCCTTGACAAAGTGGGAGGAATGAGCTATAATTCCCGTCC
>Ga0193954_1000341_pt1 | contig 27849 bp, 29 predicted proteins | sample BB_5_MG_FD_140340 | JGI IMG/M metagenome (GOLD analysis project Ga0193954, IMG submission 140340) | Microbial mat bacterial communities from the Broadkill River, Lewes, Delaware, United States - BB_5_MG | ecosystem: Environmental > Aquatic > Freshwater > River > Microbial mats | place: USA...
CGCTTCCCCGACTATCAGCAGGTCATCCCCACCGCTTCCGCTCGCAAGGTGCGCATCCCCCGGGACGCGCTCAACGCGGCGCTCAAGCGCACCTCACTGTTGTCCCCCGACAAATCTCAAGGCGTTCGCCTTGATCTGACCTCGGGCACGATGGCGCTCACCGCCAACAACCCTGATCTCGGTGAGGCCCGCGAGGAGCTGGAGGTCGACTACGACGGTGAGGCGCTGAAGATCGGCTTCAACTTCCGCTACCTGCTGGATGTGCTCAGCGTGCTCGGCGACGATCAGGTTGAGCTGGAGCTCACCGATGAGCTGTCTCCTGGGGTCATTCGTGGTGTGGGCGCCGAAGGGTACCGCGCGGTCATCATGCCGATGCGCATCTGACAGTGCGGCTCCTCAGCGCTGAGCTGTCCGACTTTCGCAACATCCAGTCGGCCCACCTCGACTTCTCGCCGCGCTTCACGGCGCTGGTGGGCGCCAACGGGCAGGGCAAGACCAACGCGCTTGAGGCCCTATACCTGCTCACTGCGCTTCGTCCCCTTCGTAACGTCAACCGTCGCGTACTGCTGAAACAGGGCACCTCCAAGGCGAAGATCTCGGTCCGTGTGGAGCGCGACACTACAGGCCTGGTGCACGATCTGGGGGTGGAGCTCACGCCCAGCAAACGCGTGCTCAGCAAGGACGATAAGACGGTGGACGCCAGCCAATTCATCGGCTGTGCGGTGGCGGTCTGCTTTACGCCCGACGACCTTCAGCTCGCCAAAGCCGGACCTGACCTGCGCCGGCGCTTTTTGGACCGGGCCCTGCTCAACGTACGTCCGAGCTATCTGACGAGCGCTCTGCGCTATCAAAAGGCGGTCCGAGACCGGAACAAGGTGCTCGCAGATGTGGGCAATGACGAGCTGCTGGATGCCTTCGACGCGATCATCGCCAAGGAGGGTGCGGTGATCATGCTTGAGCGGGCGCGCTTCGTGGCCCAGCTGCAGCCTCGCGTGCAGGAAGGTTTTGAGCTGATCGCCTCCCCCGCACCCCGCTTTGAAATGCGCTACGCCTGCCGCCTCGATACGTTGAACGTCGAGGACCTCGAGCAGACCCAGTCCGCCTTTTACGACAAGCTTCAGCGCCGCCGGACAATGGACCGGGCACGGCGGACGACCTCTGTGGGGCCGCACCTCGATGACCTTGATCTGCGTTTGGGCGGCGAACCGGTGAAAGAGCGGGCCTCCCAAGGTCAGCACCGCGCCTTAGTGCTTGCGCTGAAGTTGGCCGAGATCACCCACCTGGCGGAGCGTCTCGGCGAGGCGCCCTTGCTGTTCTTAGACGATATGTCCTCGGAGCTCGATGCGACCCGCACGGGACAGCTCTTCGAGGCGGTTCGGGCCCTGGATGGGCAGGTGATCTTGACGGGTACTCAGACCCCGACCGGCCTCACCGCCAGAGATTCGTCCGAGTTGGCGATCTACAATGTCAAGGAGGGTCGCCTCACCCCTGCCGACTCCGGTATGCAGTCAGCATGACCGCGGAGCGCCGAGCCCAATCCCGAGTCGTCACCGATCTCAAGGTGCGCATCGACGGCGTGAAAGGGCGCCAAAACGTGATCGCCCGCGACCTCTCCTCATCCGGAGTCTTCGTCGAGACACTCTTTTCGTATCAGCGCGGGCAGATGCTGGAGCTGAGGCTGGAGCTGCCCGATGACGTGGGCACTCGGCGGCTGGACATCAACACGGAGGTCCGCCACATCAGCAACGCCTACCACACCGAAGATGGGCGAGGACCCTACCGCGGGGTTGGCCTCAGGTTCGTGCGCATGGACGCGGACGTGCAGAGCTTTTTGAATCGCTTCCTTCAGTCGAACGGCATCGGTTGACCGTTTCGCGAGCCACTGCGTAGGCTCCGCGCCCTCATGGCCACTCCTGGAAACTTGGGCGCTCTCGGAAGCGGCGGAGCCTTCTCGGGCTTTCTGCCTGCAGACTTCGACGCCTACCTTGAGAAGAAGTGGGGCTCCAACGCCTACACGCTGGCCCGTCGCCAAGCGAAAGACCGCTTGCTCGCTCTTTGCCGGGCAATTGAAAGCGAGCTTGTCGAAGAGTTGCAGGGCTTGGAGATGGGCGCCTCGGACGAGGCACCCTCAGTTTCCAATGGCCGCAAGGTGAAAGCCCAGTGGGCCTACTTCACCCGCGGTGAGAACGCCCGCAAGGCGCTGCAGCCTCTGCTCAATGAGACAAACCTGAGCTCTGGGGCCGCCCTATTCGACATCTCTGTGCAGCATCAGCACGCCTGCATTGCGCTAAAGCTCGATCAGGATGGCCTCGCCGTGAGCGTGGAACTCGCTGATAAGGCGCGCATCGATCGTCGTAATCTGAAGGCTATCCTGCAGAAGCCAGAAGGCGTTGAATCTCTCCTAGAGATGGCCAAGAGCCTGCCTGGTGGCTGTGCGATGGGTTTCGAAGGTGAGCTGATCACCGCGCTCGATCTCACGGCCGAGCAGGCGCAAGCTTGGTTGCCCGATCTAGATGGCGACAAGATCTTCTTGATCGAGGCCTTGATTCCCCGTGAGGAAGAGGTGCTCAAGAGCGATGCCTTCATTGGCACCGCCGCCGAGTACATCGACGAATTGCTACCTGCCTTTCACTTCGTGGCTTGGTCGCCGACAAATGATCACGCCAATTTGCAACTCACGTTGGCGAAGGAGAAGAAGGTTAAGCAGAAGAAGGCGGTCGAGGCGCTCGACATCAAGCCCGGCGCTCGCGTGATGATCCTCTCCGGTCTTTTTGCAGGTCGTCCTGCATATTTGGCGGAGATCACCAAGGGCAAGGCCAAGGTGATGGTGGGTCCGGCGGCGGTCACCGTGGATCTCAAAGACATCAAGCCTGCCTAAGCGTCTGGCGGAGGATTGACGCCCTGCGCCTCGGGCATAGACTGGCCCCGTGCCTCGTGCCCTGATCGCCGCGTTGAGTGCGGCTCTGCTCATCTGCCTCGTTGGCTGCTCCGCCGACCCCTTCGCTGCCGGTAAGGCGCTCGGCGAAAAACACACCAAGCTCATCCAAAAAGACGCGCTGGACTTCGAGACGCTCACCCAACAAGTCGAAGAGGCCCGCGCGGACTACGAAGAGGACGCGGACAAGCGCACGAAGTTCGACGAGGGCTACCGTGAGGCGGTGCGCCCCGTGCGCGCCAAGATCGCCGCGATGGTGATGGAGAACGCAGGCGAGGTCGCAGGGCAGGCCATCGGCGATATGATGCAGGGCTTTGGTGAAGGCCTAGGAAAGGCCGTAAACGGCTTCCTCAAGGGCATTGGCGGCACCAAGACCGAGGTGACCGGGTCCGGCGAGCCGAGCGCCGAAGATACCAAGGAGCAGATGCGAGACCTGGGACGAGGTTTTGGCAAGGCGATGAAGCAGATGGCCGAGGGCGCCGAGGCGATCGCCGAGGGCATCGAGGAGGAGCTGGAGAAATCGGAGTAGCCGCCTTCGGCCCGCTGCTTTACGGTTTCACTCGTGTTTGTCACCCTGCTCGCCGTCGCTGCGCTCTCGGTCTTGATGCTGGTGAACCACCTGCAGCGTAAGAAGGGTGGCAAGCTCACGGTGCGTGATCGCTTCTTAGGATCGCTCACCCCGGCCATGATCGGGGCCGGACTGGGCTTTTCATATGCCCGCTACACGATCCCGCCCGAGGCCATCGAGACCTCCACATTGCCCGGCATGTACGCGTGTATGGGCGCGGTGATCGCTATCCTGAGCCTTCGAGGCTTCGCGCTTTTGCGGGTGATGTACTTGGATTTCTTCGGCTCCAAACCGGAATCCTGACATCCACGTACAATATGCGTGCCTGCCAGTTTTTTGACTACATGCACTGACAGCCACACCATGCCCTCGATGGCTGATCGTGCCCCCGGCTTTGCGCCGGATCGCCAAAACCACAAACCGGAAGAGGGAGAGACTGTTCTCGGGGAACCCAAGAACCCCGATGATCGCCGGCGCAATCGACGTGTGCGCCTAGACTTGGATATCGCCGTGCCTGTGCGGGTGATGACGACCGGCGGAGAGTACCGCGGCATGGCCCGCAACATCTCGGAAGGCGGCATGCTCGTGGAGTTGATCATGGCCCCCGCGATCGGAAGCCGAGTTCAGATCACGTTTGAGGGGGTGCGCGGCTCAACGTCCGCGCCCGACTCGGTGGAGCTTCACGGCGAGGTTCGCCACCACATGGCCTGGCAATACAACGCGCCCGATGGCTCCGCACGAAGCATGCGGGGAGTGGGCATTAGATTCGTGGATGCGGAGAAGATCCCCACTCAGCCGCTCACGAGCTGGGTGTGGCGCACGGGCCATACAATTCACTAGGCCTAGATAGTTGGGCGCTTCGTCTCCGCGTGCGGGGCGGGCAGGCCTCCGTCGGGGGCGGTCCGTCCTGGACCAGCCTGTCGCCATCCTGGCTCGGCTACCCCCTCCTACGGCCTGCCGCGACCCCTTCCTCTCCGACTTCGCTCTGCTGTGCCTAGAATGCACGGAAGCGGAACCGAGTAAGTGGATCTGGCTAAAAACGAAAAAAGGGAGGCACGCGAAGTGCCTCCCTCCTCAAGGACCCGAATTGTCCGTGAATCAGGCGCGCAGACGAACGCCGCCCAGGCTGTAGACCGAGAGGCGGTCCTTGCGAGGGTTGCCAGCGTTCATGTGCTGCTCGTACATGCCGGCGCGAACTTGGAAGTCCATGTCCTCGGGCACGGTGGTATTGCGGGCGAGAACGTTGCGCGGGACGGAGGCGTTGATGCCCTTGTCGTTCGGGTCGAAGCTGATGTCCATGCCGTCGCTGGGCAGGAACTTTGCGCGGGTGCTGCCGCCAGGCAGGAAGTCACCCCAGTGGCGGCGGTTGTCCTCAGCCTTGCTCTTGGGCGCGTAGTGCGCGGCCACCGCGTTGGGGCCCATGTAGGCCAGCGGAGAGTCAGGGTTGAAAAGAGGCTTGGCCGCGTCGGTGGCGAGAGTCTTGAGCTGCTGAGTATTGGCGCCGCGGAGGAACTGGACGAGCTGCTGGTTGTCGCCTTCGCCTTGACCCTGGCTGGAGCCCTTGTCCTGCCCGTCTTGATAGATATTGGGGAGGTAATGCGCTTGTACCGCGACCTGAGAGCCTTCTCCTTCGGAGTGGGTCTCTTGGGCCTTGCCTTGTTCAATCCGTGGCGTAAAGGCTTGGACTCGCGGCGCAGACTTCATAGCAAGGAGTGTATCGGATCTCGGCCGCGCACGTTGCGGAAAAAACGACCTGTTCCTCGTGACTTAGCAGAACGACGATGTGCTACCTGGGGGATCTCCGAGGATCACATGGGGCATGCGATCAAATCCTACACGAGTAAACCCTCATAATCAGAGCTATGGCTGTCTCATATCCTTCGTTTGCCTCGTGCGAAAATGCGTCCCGATCGAGGTCCGGACTTTGTTGACACAGGCCCCGCCCTGCGCTCAATGTCCCCTCCCCGGAGCCCAGGCTCCGGACTGCGAGTAGGAGAGCAATGCCCAAAGACGATCAAATTGAGTGTGAAGGCATCATTAAAGAAGTCCTTCCCAACGGGATGTTTCGGGTGGAGATCGCCCCCGGCCAGAACATCTTGGCGTACGTCTCAGGCAAGATGCGCAAGTTCTTCATCCGCATCGTGCTCGGAGACAAGGTGACGGTCGCTCTGTCGCCCTATGACCTGACGAAGGGTCGCATCGTCTACCGCGCTCGCTAGAACCGAGCGGAGCCCCCTCATCCATGTCGCGCGCTGCGTTGCCAAATACGACTTTGGCAGCGGGCGTGTGCGCGTTGATCTTCGCGACCAGCCCCAATGTGGGCTTTGCCGCCCAAACCCCGTTTGCAGCCGCCCTTGAGGCGCAGTCGAAGGGGCAGGTCGATAAGGCCCGGACCCTCTACAGCCAGATCTTGGCCAACGACCCCTCCGCGGGGCGCGCTTTGATCAATCTCGGTCTGCTTGAGATCCGCCAACGGCGGATTTCAGTGGGGCGTGCCCACTGTCAAAAAGCCCTGGAGCTCGATGCAGCGGCCTCGAAGGTGCACTACTGCCTCGGGCTCGCCGATGTCTCCACCGATCCAAGCGCAGCCTCACTTGCATTTCAACGGGCCATTGATCTTCTGCCGGATGACCCGGCCGCCAAGGTGGAGTTGGCCCACCTGCATCGCAAAGCCCAGCGCTACGATGAGGCGGTGCAGCTGTACCGGGAGGCGGTACGGCATCGCGCCGACGACCCGGACCTGCATGTGCACCTCGGGTACTGTTATCGAAAGCTCAAGCAGTACCCGGCCGCCCGGGTGGAGTACGCCAAGGCGGTGCAGAAGGACCCAAATAGCTATTATGGGCACCTGGACCTCGGCTGGGTGCTCGTGAAGCTCAAAGAGTATTCGGCCGCTGAGCCGCACTATCTGGCCGCAGCGCGCCTCAACGACAAGAGTCCGGACCCTCACTATAACCTAGGCAACCTCTATCGACGCGAGGGCGCCCCAATCAAGGCTGCGGATGCCTACGCGGCCGCCGTGCGCCGTGCGCCGGGGGATGTGCAAGCTCGCTTGTCATTGGTGCGTGCGGCCTGGCGGGCTCATCGCCCGCTGGTAGCGAAAGACAACCTGCAGGCGCTGCGCCGGCTCAAGCTGACGAAGGCTCAGTCAAAGGCGCTGGATAAGCTCGGCGCGCTGATCGAGCGAACGCCGCCCGCGCTGCCTAAGACAAAGACATCTACGACTTCAAAGCGCTGAGGGCCTCGGCGAGCACCGACATCTCCGCCAGGCTCAAGGTCTCGGCGCGGCGCTGAAGGTCCAGCACCGCTTCGGCGCGTTGGATCTGCTCCGGCTCAAAGCCCGTCTTCAATGAATTTCGCAGGGTCTTTCGGCGCTGGCTGAACGCGGTGCGCACCGTCTTTTCAAAATGCACAGGGTCCGGGACGGGCACTCGGGGCTGGGGCAGCCAGTCCAGGCGCACCACCATCGAGTCAATCTTGGGCGGCGGCACAAAGCACTGGGGCGGCACGCCGCGCACACGATCGATTTCGGCAAAGACCTGGAGCATGATCGAGGGCGAGCCGTAGGTCTTCGTGCCGGGCTTGGCCATCCAGCGGTCCGCCACCTCTTTTTGCACCATCAATGTGACCGGCCCGATCACCTCGCGATGTGCGATGAGCTGCATCAGCAGGGGCGAGGAGATGTTATAGGGGATGTTGCCCGCGATCGTGGGCTTCACCCCGGGACCGTAGATCTGTCGAAAGTCGACCTTCAAGGCGTCGGCGGAGACGATGCTCAGCTTTTCGCCCGCCAGCTCCTCCCTAAGTATGGGCAGCAGGCTGTCATCCTTTTCGATCGCCCGGACCTCGGCCCCGCGCGCCAGCAGCGCCCGAGTGAGGGTCCCCAGACCAGGTCCCACCTCGATCACCCGAAGATCTGCGTTATGCAGGGCGGCGTCCGCGATGTCCGCGACCACGCCTGCGTCCACGAGGAAGTTCTGCCCGAAGCGCTTTTTGGCGTACAGGCCGTGCCGTTCCAGCAGGGCCTTGGTGTCGTCCCGCAGGCTCACGAGGTGCGCGCTTCGAACAGCGGCCAGTGCGCGCGGGCGACCAGGTCCAGCCCGCTGCGTTCGCCTCGACAGAGCCGGGTCCAACCTGCGCGCGCGATCATGCCCGCGTTATCCGTGCAGTTGGCCCGGGACGGCAAGAAGACTTCGACACCCTCGCGTCGGGCCCGGGCTTGGGCGCGCTCACGAAGCTGGGAGTTGGCGGCGACCCCGCCTGCGAGCACCAGCCGCGGGATGTCCTGCTTCTGCATGGCTCGAAAAGCCTTCTTGAGCAGGTTTTCGACCACCGCGGTCTGAAAGCCGGCGCAGAAGTCGTTGAGGTCTTGGCCCTGGGGAGGACCGCCATGCTCCTTGATCACCCGCGCTGCCGCGGTCTTGAGCCCCGAGAAGGAAAAGTCCAGGTTGTCCTTGCCGGCCATCATCTTCGGGAACTCGAAGCGCTTGGCATCCCCGGTCTTGGCGAGCTTGTCGATGCGCGCTCCGCCCGGATAGCCGAGCCCGAGCAGCTTGGCCGTCTTGTCGAAGGCCTCTCCTGCGGCATCGTCCCGTGTGGCCCCCAGGTGGGTATAGGTCCCGCCCAGGTCTTCAACCCGGATGAGGCTCGTATGCCCGCCCGATACCAGCAGCGCCACGAAGGGCACTTCGGGCTGCGGCGTCTCTAGGAACGCAGCCGCCAGATGGCCCTCGAGGTGGTGCACCCCCAGCAGGGGCTTGTGGGTGGCCACGGCCAGCCCCTTTGCGAACTCCACGCCGCACAGCAGGGAGCCGATCAGCCCGGGACCCGCCGTCACTGCGATCGCGTCGATGTCTTCGATGGTGGTCTGCGCCTTTTGCAGACATTCATTGAAGACCGGCCCCAGCCGCCGCACGTGGTCCCGCGAGGCAACCTCGGGCACCACGCCCCCAAAGAGGGCGTGCAGCTCCACTTGGGAGTGCACGACGCTGGAGAGAAGATGGCTACCGTCCTCGTGCAAGATGGCGCAGGCCAGCTCGTCGCACGAGGACTCGATGCCCAGGACCCGCATTACTGCATGGACTGCAAGATGCGACGGATCTCGTCCGCGCGCTTGCCGGTCGACTCGTACTTCAAAAAGCGATTGTACGAGTACTTCGCGCGCTTCGTATCGCCTTCGATCTGGGCCACGGTGCCCATCACGAGGTGGGCGCGCGGGGTCGCCGGATCTTGCTTGAGCGCACGCCATGCGAAGCCCTTGGCGCGCTTGAAGTTCTCCTGGTCCAGGTAGACCTGAGCCAAGCCAGCCAGGGCGCCCGCGTTATCGGGATCCGCCTTGAGGGCTGCGTAGAAGCTTCGGCGGGCCACCGGGTAGCGCTCACGAAGCAGGGCGTCGACGCCCTTTTTGACCAAAGCGGCGGCCTTGGCCGGATCTGCGGCGGGCTTTTCTTCAATCGGCACCACCTTGGGCGGGTCAATCTTGGCCGGCTCAGCCGGGGCCACGGGCAGTTTCGCGGTGGCGGCGGCGTTGGTCCCGCCCGCCTCCGTGGTGCGCACGGGCGCGATCAGCTTGGGCTCACCTTCGGTGCCGGCAAGCTTCGCCGCGTCTTTGGCGTCGGGCTTGGCGGGCGCATCCGAGATCTGTACGCCCTCTGAGGGCGACTTCGGCCAAGCGGCGGCCCGCTTTTCAGGCGGCGGCTGAGTCGTGGTGGTCTTGTTGGCCTCCGCGGTCTCTTCCGGCTTTTTGTGCTTATTGGGCCCCAAAACGAGCACGCCCAGGGCGAGCACGATAGCCAAGGCCACCAAGATGCCGGGCAGGTTGCTCTTCCACTTGGACTCGCCGCCCTCCCACTCCAGATCGTCGTGGTGACCGGGTTTGTCGAAGAAGTCCTCGTTGAAGTTGGACAGCTCCTTCTTTGGCGGCTGCGAGCGCGCCGGAAGCTCAGCCGTGACCGGGGCCTGGGGCCGCTCCACATGGGTGGGGTCATTGGTGGGGCGATCGTGGTCGACAAAGCCCGCCTCTGCGGCCGCTGGCACGCGCGTGGGCGCGGTGTCTCGAGCCGCGACCGGGGCCGGAGTCGGGGCCTCGGACTCCGACTCCGTGGAGACGGAGGGCGCGACGGGCTCGGGGGTGCTGCTGGCCACGGGCCACGGCGGCGGCGCCGCAGGAGCGACGACATAGCTTGGAGAGCGACCCACCCGCTGGCGAGCCGCCTCTTCGGCGACGTCGTGCTGGGCGACGGCCGCGGTCAGCACGGCGGCTTCGATCTTGGCGGTCTGACCGAGGTCTTCACCGCCCGCGGGGTCCACCGCAGGGGCCTGGGCTACCGGCGCGGGTGCGCTGGAGACCGCTTCGGCTCGCGGCAGCGGGATGCGCTCCTCGGCGGGAGCGCGGGCGACCGAGCTGGCCCGGCGCGATGGCGCCGAGATGACGGATGATACCCGCTGAATCTGCAGTTTGGCGGGGCTGGCGGGCTGCGTGAGCGGGATGGGCTCGGGGGCCGGCGCCGAGGTTTGGGTCAGCGGCACCGCGCGGTTGGCGGGCACTGTGTGGCGAGACAGGACCAGCGAAGGCTGATCGGCCGAAGGCTCTTCGATCGGCTCGGGGACCTCGGTCTCGGCTCGAGGAGGCGCGGCCTGGATCTCGGAGTCCTCCCGCGGCGCTAAGGGGTCGGCCGCCTTCATGATCTGGCTGGCCGTCTCCTGGGACGGGATCATGGCGCGACCGAGCGCGCTGGGCAGCGCCGGGGCCACCGGTCCGGAGAGCCAATCTTCGAGCTGGCTGTCGTTCTTTGATTCCGCGTCGGGCGCCTTGGTCGGCGCGGCCCGATGCAGCACACCGTGCTCGTGCAGCTGGGACACCAGCTCCAGGGCTTCGGTATCGACCATGGGCGCGTCGTTGATCACCTCGAAGAGGCTGCGCTGCGCGTCGAACATGTGCAGCACGGGTTTGATGTCGGCTGGGACCTCGGGATAGGCGCGGGCGAGGGCGTCGAAGTCCACCGCGAGCTGTGAATCCAAGGGCGGCAGCCGCTCGGAGAACCGGGACCACTCGTCCACGCGGCGCATGCCTTCAAGCAGGATCGCCTGGGTGGTGGAGCGCACCACGTTGTCGCGCGAGATCATCTTGAACTCGATCTCGAAGACGCCGTCGTCCCAAAGCAGCATGCGGTACACGGCTTCGACGCCGCGCAGCTTGCCGAGGCGCGCATCGATGACCTGACCATCGCGGAAGAAGAGCGTGCCGCGCTCTTGGCCATCCGCCACGTAGCCGCCGCTGCGGCTGGGGTCCGATGATACGTGCACGATGCCGCTCTTGAAACCGGCCTCCATGATCTGCAGCAGATCGACCACGCCCATATTCGCCAGCGTGCCGGACAGATTGCCCGGTCGCTCGCGCCGCGAGATCGCGTCGGTCTGACGCTTTTCGAGGGTGGAATTGATCTGAACGAGGATGTCCTTCACGAGGACCGGCTTCGCCAAGAAGACGTCCGCGCCCACGTTGATCGCGTCTACTTTGCTCTGGGCGTCGGCCGCCTGAGACAGAAAGAGCACGCCTACGGTGCTCGTATCGGGGTTGGCGCGCAGCTGCTCACACAGCACGGTGCCCTTTTGGTCCGGCAGTTGTGTCTCTGTGACCACCAGGTCAGGAGCAAACTGCTTGGCCAGGTGCAAGGCACCTTCCACAGTCCCGGCCGTCGCGACCTGGTAACCAGCCTTTTTCAGGCTCACCTCAAGCACACGCACACTTCGTGCGTCGCTATCCACCAACAAGATCTTGCTCGATGCCATCAGTTGAGATCCTCGTCCCCTGCCTCTATCCCGTGAACCCGTCATCGGGTCCAAGTCCGCGTCCGGTCCCAGTCGTTTTGTCTCCGGGGTATGCCCGGAAGACTTGAACTCGACGCATCGAGCTCGACAGCCGCGCGCATCGTTCCATGCACCAAAAACCTCGGTCAAGCCGAGCACATGGCGGACTTGCGAATGCAGGGCATTCAGGTGCGGCCTTCAGGCCACTTTTATTGGCGTGTGGTGCCGAGGTTGACCGGCCGCTGGGCCCTCCGTATGGACGTAGCGTCAACTGATGAGCCCGGTCGGGACACACGTCACAGAAGTCCTTCCCGCGAGCGGGTCGGTCACTCGCCTGAACCCCACGTCCGCGCGGCTCTATGTGCCCGCGGGTCCGGACAAAGGAAAGACCGCCTCCGTCGGCTCGCGTCCTGTGCTCGTTGGCGCCGACCCGACCTGTGAGCTGGTCCTCGTAGATCGCACCGTCTCTCGTAAACACGCCGAAGTCCGTCGAGAGCGCGACTTCGTCATCGTGCGCGATCTCGGGTCGACGAACGGAACTTTCTATCATGACGCGCGCGTCGTTGAGGTCTCCGTGCCTTTGGGCGGCGAGGTCAGCTTCGGTAAGACCCGCGTCAAGATCGTGCCCGAAGAGGTCTCCGTCGAGGCCCGCCCCCACGTCTCCGATCGCCTCGGCTCCCTGATCGGCCGCGACCTGCGCATGCGGGAGATCTTCACGCTCATTGAAGACATCGCGGAGACCGACGTCACGGTGGTGATTGAGGGCGAGACCGGGACCGGCAAAGAGCTGGTCGCCAAGGCCATCCACGAGCATTCGCGGCGCAAGAACAGCCATCTGGTGGTCTTCGACTGCACCAATCAGCCCAAGGACCTCATCGAGAGCGCGCTCTTTGGGCACGTCAAGGGCGCTTTCACCGGGGCCACGGCCCCGCGCGCCGGCGCCTTTGAGCGCGCCGATGGCGGCACGATCTTCCTCGACGAGCTCGGTGAGTTCGGTTTGGATCTGCAACCTAAGTTGCTACGTGTTCTCGAGTCCCGCGAGATCCAAAAGGTGGGCGGCGATGGCTACGAGCCCGTCAATGCAAGAGTAATTGCAGCGACCAACCGCAACCTGCGCGCCGAGGCCCGGGCCGGTAACTTCCGCGAGGATCTCTATTATCGCCTGGCGGTTGTGAAGATCACCTTGCCCTCGCTGCGTGATCGACCCGCGGACCTCCCGCTGCTGGTGGAGCACTTCATCAACCTCAACGGGGGCGCCTTCACGGTGGACCCGGGCTGTTATACGCGTCTGGCCGCCTACCACTGGCCGGGCAACGTGCGTGAGCTGAAGAACGTGGTGGACCGCGCTGGCGCCTTGTCCCGGGGGCGCACCCACGTCGATCTGTCCACCTTCATCCAGGCCGAGGACTTGCTCGGTGAAGCTCCCGCTGGGTCTTCGCCGCCCGCGCCTTCTTTGGATACGGAGATGTCCTTCAAAGAGGCCAAGGGCAAGGTCATCTCAGACTTCGAGACGCGCTACATCGACGCGCTGTTGAAGAAGCACAATAACAACATCTCCGTGGCGGCCCGCGAGGCCGGCATCGACCGCAAGCACTTCAAAGACCTGATGCGCAAACACGGCATCAGCGCCCGCGCCGACGCCGACTCTTAATGTCTAAGCGCAGCGATACGGACCCCAGCCTACCTAGATGGGGGGATGCGACGGATCTGCCCAAGCCGACCCGCAAAGACCCGATGCTCAGCGGGCGGCCCAAGCGGTTGATGGATGACGATCGCCCGACCGAGCTGTTTGAGCCAGCGCAGATGAGCAGCCTCGCGACCTCTCGGGAGCAGATCATCGTGGGCTCGACCATCTCCGAGATGATCAGGAACGCGGCCCACAAGCTCAGCCGCCCTCTGGGGCAGCTGGTGGCCCAGGCGAAAGCCGACTTGCCCTCCGCAGTGGTCGACGCGCGCGCATCATTGGTGCTGCACCATGACTTCGAGTTCGATCGCCGGGTGGGCTACCGCCTGCAGCTCAAGCTGCTCGATGCGCAGGACCGCTGTGTGGAAGTTTCCGCGGAGGTCGACCACGACGGCCGGAAAATCCGTCAGGGTTCGATGGTCTCCAAGCTGATCCAGATCTGACCCTTGTGCCCGCCCCGCCTCGCGTGCGAGGGAAGCCCGGTGCGCGGCGCCCACCTGCTCCTGTTGACCCTGAGTATCGCTGCAGGCGGCAGCGCGCTGGCCCAACCCAAGGCCCTCGGCCTTAAGGATGTGCTCAAGTCCATCCGCGCCCGCTCGCCCGCGCTGTTGGCCGCCCGAAGTCAGATCGACGTCGCCGACGCCCAGGTCGAGATGGCCTGGACCGGCTGGAAGCCCAAGCTGGACGCCATCGGCCAGCTCACGCTCAGCAGCGTTGAGGCGGAGCTGGACCCCTCGGAGTTTTTCCCGCCCGGGGTGGCCCAGCAGTTCATGATCACGCCGCCGGAGCCGACGGTGATTCAGCCGGCGGTGCAGCTCGCGGGTATCCTTCAGCTTCAACAGACCCTGTTCAACATCACCGTGCTGCGTGCGCCGGACGCCGCGAAGGCGGCGCGCGCCGCCGCCGTCGCGGATGTGCACGCGCTGGAAGATGAGCTCGTCTTCAGCGGCGCCACGCTCTACGTCACGCTGGTTGGCCTGGCAGGCCTTGAGCAGGCCACGGAGCGCGCCATCGAGGTCGCCGAGCAGCGCATCCATCAGGCCAAGATCCAGCTGGAGGCGGGCACCGCGACGCCGCTGACCGTCACCCGAGCGGAGACCGACCGAGCCCAGGCTGAAGGGCAACGCGTGGCCCTTCAGGCCCAGCGCCAGCGTCTGATTTCGCAATTGAGCTTGCTCCTCGGTGAGGACGGGGAGATCCAGGTCCGCAACGAGCCCATCACGCCCTATCTCAAGGATGGTGCGGCGGACTATCTGTCGCGTCGAAGTGTGCTCGCCGCTCAGCAGAAGGTGCGCGCGGCCGAGGCCCAGGTGGGGCTGCATGACATGCGTTGGCTGCCCTCGCTGGCTGCCAAGGGCACGCTCATGTACCAGAACTTTGAAGGCTTCGCGGGCACGCCCTTCTTGGCTCAGGCCGTGATCAGCCTGGTGCTCCCGCTCTACGATGGCGGCGAGCGCTACGCGGCGACCCACGTCGCCGAGGCCCAAGTGAGCGCTGCGGAACGCGGCCTCGACCTCGCGCAGCGCCAGGCGAAGGCCTTTTTGCAGAACGCGCAGGCTGACTTGCTGTCTGCAGAGTCCGAGCTTGAGCTGGCCCGGGCGCAGCAGAAACTGGCCACGGACTTTGTTCAGCAGGCCGAGGATCTGTCCGAGGGCGGTCTTGCGACAGCCCTGGAGTTGGCCGACGCGGATGCGCGCCGCTTCTCGGCTGACAGGCTGGTGGTTCAAAAGCAGCTCGCGATGCAGCTGGCGCAGATTCGCTTGCATTATGCCCTGGGCGGGCAGCTTTGAGGCTAACGCAGATCGTCAACGACCGCGTACAGGGCATCTAGGCAGCTCGCACCAAGCTTTCGGCAGCGCTCCGGCGACCAGCCCGTGACTGGATTGGGCGCGTTCTTATTGTCCTTGAAGGGCATCTCGAGGGTCATCGATAGGCAGCCAAATCGCTCCGCGATCTGGCTGGTGGCCATCGTCAAGTTGGCCTGCCCCGGGGCCGATACTGGATAGCCATGGGTGGTCTGAAAATCTGGGTTCGCCTGCATCAGCGCGTTCTTGTAGCGGGACAGCAAGTCGAGTTGACGATCTTGAATCGAGGGGATGCCTTCGGGGCCGGCGATAAAGTTATAGGGCAGCCCTTCATCGCCGTGCACGTCCAAGAAGAAGTCTAGGCCGCGTTTGTCCATGCGGTCTCGCACCAGCTTCACCTCGGGGCTGCGCTGCATCGTAGGCTCAGCCCACTCTCGGTTGAGATTGGCGCCGCAGGCGTTGGTGCGCAGATGACCTCGCCGACTTCCATCGGGGTTCATGTTGGGCACCACATGAAAGGAGAGCTTGGCGAGCAGGGCATTGGCCACGGCGTCATCCGGATCAAGCAAGCGCTGCAAAAAGCCCTCCATCCACCACTCCGCCATGGTCTCACCCGGGTGCTGTCGTGCGATCACCCAGGCCTGGGCCTGGGCAGGGTGCTTCGCGGTGATGTGCAACATGTCGAGGTCCTGCCCATCCAGAGTCTGGCCCAGCACCTCCAGCCGAGCGCGCGGGGACATCTGACACTTCGCGATCAGATCCTGGTGACGTTGCATCGAGTACGGCGCGAAGTAGGCCACCCATACGCTGTCGTGCTCGGGCCGCAGGTGAATGTGCAGCTCGCCATCCCTGTAGTGGGTATCGACGCGGAACCAGTGCTCGCGGTCATAGCTGGCCACCGCCTGATAGTCCGTCCAGCCATCAAGGTAGGCTGCCTCGTGGGCGTTTGTGATCTCGAGCTGGCAGTCGAGACCTCGTACCCCGCTCACCCGCAATGAGAACCACTGCAGAAAGTCGGACTCATTGTCCTTCTTGATAGCTAGGCGGGCCCGCCCCGGTCCGCCGAGGCCCAGGACCTCGATATTACCTGCGTCAAATGCCGCGCTGATCTGCATGGCGCGCATGCTGCCTCCGATTGGACTCGTGGTCTAGGTATGCACGGACCACCCATCGCCGCACCGTCAAGTGACGGACGCTGCGTGTTGATCGCTTGCCCCGAGGCCTGGCCTTCGTCTAGCCACGATACATGGCAAAGGGCACGCTTTTGGTCATCGAAGCCAATCCTGGCGTGCTCATCGTTGCCCGTAACGTGCTGGGCCGCCGCGGTCACACCGTGCTGTGTGCCGGCACGGTCGAAGAGGGCCACAAGAAAGCGCAAGATTCCTTGCCGGGCCTCATCATCCTCGATGCGGGGCTGGCGACGCCCGATGTCATGTACGCGCTGTCCACCGCCTCCGCGGTGCGTGTGCCGCTTATCCTCTCCGCGCCCACCGGCCTACGCAAGGATGTGCAAGATGTCCTGCCGGATATCGATGGCGTCGAAATCGCGGATGTCATCGAAAAGCCCTTCACGCCCGAAGTCCTGCTGCAGACCGTCGATGATGTGCTGATGGACTATGAGCGCACCCGGCCCTTGCGCATCGACTCGGCGAGATTCAAGGGGCCGCCGCCCGCGGTCTCGGTGGACTCCGAGCCTGAGTTCGCCCTTCCGACTCTGCTCGACCCCGAGGCGATTCGTGTCACGCCGGTCGAGGACCTGGCGGGCCAGCCCACGATCATGGAGGGCGATGAGGACCAGGCCTTGCCGGTGGTGCCCTGGAGTGATCAGGGCTCACTCTTGTCGGCCCCCGCGCCGGTTCGGGTGCTGGCCAATACTAAGGAGACCATCCAGGAGACCATCGACGCCGAGGCGGCCTGTGAGCTGATCGACGTCAGCGTGCTCGGCCTGACGCCGCCCGCCTCCCCGGTGCCGCGGCCGCAGACCCCAGAGGTCGCCCGCCCCGGAGGGTTTGGGGTGAGCGCACGTGCGCGCCGCCTCGCCACCCGCCTCAAGCGGGCCCACGCGGGTGATGACATGCAGCAGGCGGCCTTGGAGCGGATCTGTGAGGAGGCACTGCGCGACGAGGAGCTCTTTGGTGCCTTGGCCTCGCCCCTGTCCCAGGGTGAATCACTGGTGGCAGGCCGGCTTGCACCCGTGGGCGTGCCGCAGATCTTCCAGCTCGCCGAGGGTTTCGGTCGTCCGGTCTGTTGCCGTTTTGAGCGTGAGGTCGAGGCCATCGAGGTCATCGTGCAGGGACGCCAGCTTCGTTTTGCCCGGCAGGACAACTTGCCGGAGATCTTTCGCCTCGGCCGCTTCTTGATTGAGTTGGGGGTGCTCGGCGGTCGAAACCTGAGCAGCGCGGTGCAAGCGGCCCGCGCCGAAGGCCGCCGTCTCGGGCACTACCTCAAAGACGAAGGCATTGTGCGGGGCAGCGATGTGCAGCGAGCCTTGGAGCGGCAGGCCAAGGAGCTCGTCTACGAGCTTTTGGCTTGGGATGAAGGCCGCTTCTCGGTGACGGATTGCGAGACCTTGGCGCCCGAGGTTGAAGAGGCAGGCATCGAGTTGCCGCTCACCGGCCTGCTCTTGGATGGTTTGCGGCGCCGGGACGAGTGGGGCCCCACCTGCGACTCGATGCCGCCGACGCCGGCCTAGGTTGACCATGAGCCGCGACTCCAAAGCCGTGGCCTACGGCTTGGCGACAGTCCTGCTGTGGTCGACGGTGGCCTCCGCCTTCAAGCTCTCACTGAAGCACCTGCAGCCCGCCCAGCTCGTGTTGTGGGCCGCGCTCACCTCCACAGTGGTGCTCGCTCTCATCCTACTGGTGCAGGGTAGGTTGCGCGCGGCGCTCAGCGTTGCTCCCCGGGTATGGTTGGTATCGGCGGGCTTTGGCGCGCTCAACCCAGGGTTGTATTATCTGGTGCTCTTTGAGGCCTACGACCGGCTGCCCGCTCAAGAGGCCCAGGCCCTCAATTACACCTGGGCGATCACCCTCACGCTGCTCTCCGTGCCCCTGCTGAAGCGGGCGATCACCCTTCGGGACGTCGTCGCGGCGCTCTTTTGCTACGCCGGCGCGGTGGTGATCGCCACGAGGGGTGCGCTCGGCAGCCTGGAGCTCAGCGACGGCCTAGGCGTGGGCCTGGCCCTCGGCAGCACGGTCATCTGGGCCCTGTACTGGATCTTGAGCACCAAAGATCCACGTGATCCGGTCTCCGGTCAGCTTCTGTCCTTCGCTTCAGCCGTGCCGATGATCGCGGCCTACCTTTGGGCGCAGGGCGAGCTCAGCCTGCCCAGTCTGCCTGGACTGATGGGCGCGGCCTACGTCGGCACCTTCGAGATGGGCATCGCCTTTGTGCTGTGGCTGACCGCGATGAAGCTCACCAGCAGCACGGCGCGCATCAGCAACCTCATCTTCATCTCTCCGCTACTGTCCCTGGGCATCATCTCGGCGCTGCTCGACGAGCCGATCCTGCGCTCCACCCTGTACGGACTGGGGCTGATCCTGGTCGGTTTAGCCACCCAGCAGCTTGTGGGCCGGCGCGCTTGACGGAGCCTGCCGTCGCTTGATCCTCTCTTGGCGTGGTCGTAGCTGCTGAGCTTGAAACCCAGCTTGTTCGGGCCTTGGCGGCGGCGCACCGCAACCTGAACTGGCACCTCTTCGGCGATACGCTCAAGGCGCCCGTTGTCTCCCTCTTTGATGCCCAGCAGACCCTCGGACTGTGGGTGCCGGAGACGAGGGAGATCCGCATTCAGCGCAAGTTTGCTTTCGAAGAGCCGTGGACCTTGGTCGAGGAAGTCCTCAAGCATGAGATGGCCCACCAATTTGTGCACGAGATCTTGGGCAAGACCGATGAGACCTCCCACGGCCCGGCGTTTCGCGCCGTCTGCGCCGAACGGGCCATTGATCCCAAAGCCTTTGGCCGACCCGGCAGCGACGAACCCAGCGAGTCCAGGGTCTTCCAGCGGGTGAGCAAACTGCTTGCTTTGGCCTCCAGCGCCAATCAGCACGAGGCGGAGTTGGCGATGAGCAAGGCCCAGGATCTCATGCGGGCCCACAACATCGCCTCAATGCAGGCCAATACGCCGCGCGGTTACGGCTTTCGGCAGCTACACGCGCCGACGGCCCGCATCTTCGAACACGAGCGCTGGCTGGCCGCGATCATCAGCGATCACTTCTTTGTGCAGGTGCTCTGGGTGCAGTCCTATGACGCCAAACGCGGAACTCAGGGCCGTGTGCTTGAGATCTCGGGTACACCCGAGAACCTCGCCATCGCCGAGTATGTGCACGGCTTCTTGCTGCAGACCGCAGACCGCCTGTGGCTGCAACACAAGGCTGAGCAGGGCATCACGAAGAATAAGGACCGGCAGCGCTTCAGGATCGGGGTCATGCGCGGCTTTAAGGAGAAGCTGGAGGCCCAGCAGGTGAAATCCGAGCAGACAGGTCTGGTTTGGGTGGAGGATGCAGATCTGCAGGCCTACTTTCGGCGGCGGCACCCGCATACTCGGTCCGTGCATCGAGCGTCTGCGGCAGAGAGCGCGGCGGTGCAGGCGGGCCGGGCTGCGGGTCGCAACATCGTCCTAAACAAGCCGGTGAGCACCGGAGGGCAAAGCCGGGGTCGGCTGCTCGGCAGCGGTCGCTAGCCTCCTGACGATCCCGCAGCCGCCGTCGACTAATCCCCTGAGCACTCGATTGCTTGTGGGAGTTGCATGTCAAATCACAGCTGGTCTCCAACGTCTCCGACGCGGCCCACCAAAGCGGCGCGGCCGCCGACCCCATCCGTGACTCCGTCGACCAGCTCTCCCAGCAGGCCCAGGTGCTGGAGGATGAGGTCGCCCGCTTCGCCCAGACGGTGCGCGCGGCCTGACCTCGTCACTCAGCCCCCGATGCAGCCGCCGCCAGTGCAGGTTGTATCGCAAGAGCCTGTGGTCGAGCATACAAAGGTACAGCCTCCGCCTGAACAGGTGAAGTCGCAGTCCGCCGCGCCGGAACACGTCATGGTACAGCCTCCGCCCGAGCAGGTGCTGTCGCAATTCGCGCCATCATTGCAACTCACCCTGCAGCCGCCGCTGACGCAGGTGCTGTCGCACTGGGCAGAGTCGGAGCAGGTGTGGCCGCAGCCTCCGCCAACCGAGCACTGAAGCTCACACTGATCGGAGTTATCGCAATCCGCATCACCATCGATGGCCTCGGGCGTGCCTCCGCCCGTGCCGCGGGTGAAGTCGCCCTGGCAGCTATTGTTGAGGATGTCTGGGCCACTACAATTGGCGCTCATCTGGTCGCCGACCACATCGGCGGTGCAGCGATTGGCGCCATTCGTAAGCTCCAAGTGGCCGCCACTGGCCGAGCCGCTGACGCTGAAGGCGCCGTTATCGCAGTCGAGGTCCACCGCGCAGCCGTTCTGGGTGAGCTGGCAGGCATCCCCGGGGGCGACGCAGGTATTCAGGCCCGTGGGCGTCCAAGTTCCGGAGACATCGTCGCAGGCTGGGTTGACGGAACCACTGTCTGCAGGGCTGCCTGCATCGGCGGAGGCGCCGCCGCCCGCGTCCGTGGCGGCGCTGCTGCCGGCATCGGCTTGGCTAGAGTTATTATTGCTGCCGGTGTTCGTGGTGCCGATCTCATTGCCACACGCCAGGAGGCCGAGAGCGCCACAGAAGGTGAGGGCCGGGGTACAGAGTCTGAGTGTGTTCATGCGCCGCTAAAGAGCAGGGCTCGTGCCAGCGCCACGGGTGTCATGTGCACTGCACACCCCCACGCCGCGTACGCGGTTCGGTGCGCGAAAAGGCCGGGGCCCAGCCTTGGCACGCGGGCTGTCATGTCGACTGCACACTTCAGGGCTGCCGACCGTGGCCCTGGCGCGTCAGGGGTGCCTGCCCTGTAACGCGCCCGCATCAGATCTGTGGTGCACCGCATACAAGCCATCGACGCGGTCTATCGCGGCCATAGGGATCCAAACCGCAACGAGGGCCGTATCTCTGCCGAACCTCGATCAAGGTCCCCATATTATGGTCAATGTCCCATCCGCTGCCCCACGTCCCACTACGCCGCTGCCCATCGTGGCCGACAACCTTGTGCCCCTGGCCCCAGCGCCTGCCGTCCGAGGGCCCAGCGCCGCGGCCCGCTCGCTGCAGGCCGACGGGGTCTCCCGCCCACCGCCGGACGGCACCCGGCCGGTGATGCTGCACGATGACCTGTCCAACCTAAGGGGCTGGTTTCCAAAGAGTTATGACTACAGCACCGCCCAACGGCGGGTACGCGGCGCCTTCGCGGAGGTGGCGCTGCACAGCGCCAAGCACCTTGATACCAAGGCTGAGATCCGCCGGTTTCGCATCCCGGGCTCGGGCAAGGCGGGTCTTCAGGGCCCGGCAGGACCGGACCGGGAGATGGACAGCCTCTACCTGCCCGCACCCTCCGGCAAAGCCGAGCGCAGCATCATCATCTCAGCGGGCGTGCACGGCGCGGAGGGCCCCGCGGGCACCGCCAGCGTGGAGCTGTTCTTAAGAGAGCTGCTGCCCAAGATGGATCCCGAGGTGCGCGCGAAGACCAATATCTTGGTGCTGCACGGCATCAATCCCTGGGGTTATGCCCAGGGCTGCCGCTTTGACCACGATGGCGTGGATCTCAACCGACAATCTCTTCCTGCCACGGACGCGGGTCGGCACCGGCCAGAGCTGGGCATCGACAAGTACTCCTTTGAGAGCCTGCCGCCCTCCAACTATCACCTGGTGGACGGCCTCTTTGATCAGGACAAGCCGCTCGGGTCATTTGGGCAACACAAGTTGCGTGTCGGGTGGGGCATGGCGAAGGCGCTGGGCACCACCTGGCTGTCAAAGCTCGCGCCCTTCTGGATGGGGTTGCCCGAGGATAAGATCGACGACGAATCCCGTGGGGCGATGGGTCGCCTGGTGCAGGCTATGGGCGGTGGTCAGTACGAAAACCCGGAGGGCGTGGTCTACGGCGGATCTGGCCGCCAGCCCGTGATTGACGAGTGTGAGCGGCAGATCACCCAGGCGGTTCGGGGGGTGAAAGAGGCGGTGCACTTTTGTGTGCACACCGGCCTCGGCAAGCAGGCTCAGCTGCACATGATCGATAATGCCCGATACCCCGCGGATCAGGAGTTCACGAAGGCTCTGTTGCGCGACCGAAATGGGGAGGGCGAGGCCTTCGAGTACTCCAGCAATCTGACGGACACCGACTTCTACGAGGTGCCCGGGGACTTCACGTTGCTCACGGAGCGGGCGGTGCGCCGGGCTGGGGCGGCAGGCGCGGTGGTGGCCCCCGTGACCTATGAGTTTGGCACGATGGGCACGGATACCCAGAGTCAGCTCAAGACGACCTTTGCGCTCTCCGGACTCAACCAGCTGCACCATGAAGGGACGCGCTCCGAGGATACGCTGAAGAGCGTTCAGGACGCGGGTCTAGAACTGTTCAACCCCCAGCCCAAGCAGCACGGGGCGGCGGAGAAATTTCAAAAAGCGGTGGTGCTCAAGGGCATGGCGGCCCTGTCTCTGCTGCCTGGTCTCGAACACTGTCACCGGACACATCGTTTCTCTGATTAGAACGGATCCCACAAATCATTCGAAGGGACGTAATGTTTTTGGATTCGCTCGGTACTTCTAGGGACCATGCGAACGTTGCTACTTCTCGGCTCAGCCCTCGCTCTGACGGCCTGTGACGCCGGATTTGTGGACTTGAGGCCGGCTTCGGCCATCCCCAATACACCCAGCCCCCAACCCGACGCGGGCACCATGGACGGCGGCGGCCCTCCGGCCAACCCGGGGCAGGACAGTCTTGTCGCCGAGGGCCCCTGGCAGGGGCGGGCCGATTACCAAGCGACGGGCACCGCTTCGCTGCTCATGCGGGCCGATGGGCAATTTGAGTTGCGGTTCTCTGACACCTTCACGGTCAGCCGAGTGCCCGGCCCCGTCGTGGTTCTGTCGCGTCGGGAGAGCCTCAGCGGCGGCATTCAGCCTGGGCAGGGTGATGTGGAGCTGGGGGTGCAAGCCGAGCGCAGCGGGGCCCAGAGCTATGTGGTGCCCGCCGGGTCCGATGACCGACGCTACGTCTGGATTTATTGCAAACCCTTTGGACTCGAAGTGGGCCGGGCGAGGCTGAGCGAGTAATGCGCAAGTTAACTGTCACAGCCGTCCTGCTGATGGCGCTGGGCCCGGCGAGCACTGCCTCGGCTCAGGCATGGACCAAGGATGCGGGCACGGGCTATGTGAACCTCTCCCTGAGCCTGCTGGCCGGCGACCGGGTGTTCGGCACGGACTTCGAATCCCGCGAGATCGCTAGCACCTATCGTCAGACTTCGGTGGGGCTATACGCCGAGTACGGCGTGGTGGACCGTTGGCTGACGCTCACCGCGAACGCGGAGCTATACCGCCGCAACGCGCTCGATGATCAGGGCGCCACCCAGGGCCTGGGCGACTTTCGCCTCGGTCTGTGGTCCGGCTTGGTGACGGCACCTTTTCGAGTGACCGCAGGCCTCCTTGTCGGGCTGCCCACCGGGGACAGCCAGCCCAGTGCTGGGGCCGGAGCAGACTCGGACGCTGAGCTCATCGCCAACTCCCTGCCTACTGGAGACGGCGAGTGGGACTTTGAGCCCACGGTGATCGTCGGCCACAGCTTCGGCGCGGGTGGCTCAGGCTGGCCGCTGCGTCACTTCGCGACCCTGCGTGCCGGCTATTGGGCACGCACCAAGGGCTTCACAGACGCGGTGACCTACCAGGCAGAGCTGGGCACGCAAGTTCCCTTGCCTTTCGCGGACCGCTTTTGGTTGATCCTCCGGCTACGAGGGGTCGAGTCTCTGGCGGGGCAGGGCGCGGTGCAGAGTGGTTTTGCGGGCCTCGGCGATGGCGTGACTTACACGGCCATCGCCGGCGAGCTTCAGGGGCGCATTTGGCGTGGACTTGCCGCCAGCGTTAGCTACGACACCTCATTTCGGGCCCGGGGCATCATCGCAGCCGCACCCATCAAGTTTGCGTTGAGCTGGCAGTTCGATTGAACCCCACCCGGCTGATTCTGGGTTAGCTTGGCTGCGTGAACGGTCTTAGCCCCTTCATGTACTTCAAGGCGCTCGTCATCACATTGGTGGGGGTGCCCGTTATGGCGGCGCTCATGGTGATGTTCCCTGTCGTCACCATCGCTGGATACCTGAACTTCGCGCTGCAACGTCTTGATCCCTATGCCTTCGCGGGCGGCACCCTGCTCGCTGGCCTGGTGGTCGGGATCTCGGTGCGGGCTTACTGGCGGGTCCAGAACCGCAAAGAGGGCGAAAGCGAAGTGCCCTGGCTGACCCGCCTCGTACCGTTGCTGGTCGTTGCGGGCCTGATCGGCGGGCTGTGGTTTGCCCACGGCATTCATCAGCAGCGCCACCGCCATTTCACCCAGGATAGTCGGCGCCTGTGTACCAAGGTCCTGTGCCCGGCCGGAGAGTACGAGATCGTGCTTGATGAGGACTGTGAGGCCGAACAGCCCCGGTTCCGGGTGTGTTTCGACATCGCCTGGGCCTGCCAGCAGCAGAGCATCGACGTTGACCTCTGGCAGCGCGAAAAAGCGGAGCTTCGCTGCCTGCGAGAAGGCCTCGGTGCACGCACCGAGTAGCTGACCCGCATCATCTGCGGGTATGCTGCCGCCGATGGCGGTGGTGCACTTCACTCAGAACCTGCGCCGCCATGTGTCCTGCCCCTCGGTGAGCGTCGGGGGCAATACCGTGGCCCAAGCGCTCGACCAGGTCTTCGAACTGCACCCTGTCTTGCAAAGCTACGTGCTCGACGATCAGGGCGGCCTGCGTGATCACGTCACGGTCTTTGTGGACGGGTGCCAGGTGCACGACCGCAAGACGCTTTGCGACGCGCTGAAGCCTGACTCAGAGGTCTACGTGATGCAGGCCCTTTCCGGAGGTTAGATGACAGATAGACTCTACGTGGGCACCCGGAAGGGGCTCTTTGTACTCGATCGTGCCGAGGCTGGCTGGGCGGTCGTATCGCGCCACTTCTTGGGCGTGGGCGTGACGATGGTCCTGCCGGATAAGCGCACCGGCCGGGTGCACGCCGCCGTGCAGCATGGCCATTTCGGCACCAAGTTGCATCGCTCGGACGATGGCGCGCGCACCTTCGTGGAGGCCGCGACCCCCAAGTATCCGCCCAAACCGGAGGGCCTCGAGGACATCGAACCCTTCCGCAAAAAGCCCGTGCCATGGAGCCTCATGCAGGTCTGGAGCATAGAAGCTGGCTTGCCCAACCAGCCGGGCCGGTTGTGGGCCGGAACCATCCCCGGAGGCCTCTTCAAGAGTGATGATGATGGGGACAGCTGGCAGCTGGTGCGTAGCCTCTGGGACCACGAGGGCCGAAAGCGCTGGAGCGGCGGCGGTTATGACTTCGGGGGCATTCACAGCATCTGTGTGCATCCTGAAGACGGCGCCAAAGTCTCCGCCTCCGTATCCATCGGAGGTGTCTGGCGAAGCGACGATGATGGCGAGAGCTGGCGCTGTGATGGCACTGGCATGCGTGCGGAGTACATGCCGCCCGACCTGGCCCAGGACCCGGTCGCCCAAGACCCGCATAGGGTCGTGCAATGCCCGGCCGCGCCCGAGGTGCTGTGGTGTCAGCATCACAATGGCGTCTTTCGAAGCACGGATGGCGGTGACTCATGGACAGAGCTGCAAGACGGCCTGCCGAGCACCTTCGGCTTCGCGGTGGCCGTGCATCCCACAGACCCACAGACGGCTTGGCTGGTACCCGCCGAAAAGGATGAGTGCCGCATTCCCAAGGATGGTCAGGTGATCGTTGCTCGAACCCGCGATGGTGGTCAGAGTTTCGATATTCTGAAGGATGGCCTGCCTCAGCAGGATGCCTACGACTTAGTCTACCGCCATGGCCTCGCCGTGAATGCGACCGGTCAGACGCTGGCGATGGGCAGTACCAGCGGGGCCCTTTGGGTCTCCGACGATCAGGGCGACCACTTTGAGTGTGTGCAGGCTCACTTGCCGCCGATCTACTGTGTGCGCTTTGACGGGGGCTTTTAGCGCATCCACTCCAACTCGACCCAGACCGGCCAGTGGTCAGACACGGAGGAGTCTTCGAAGGCTCGGTCCACGCCCCACTGCCCGCTCCAGACGTAGACGCCCTCTTCGTCAAAGACCACCCGGTCATAGGCACATTGCGCGCTGGCTAGGTTCGTATCGGCGTCATCCGGGATGGCCCAGACATAGTCGTGGTTGCGGATGGGCAGCGTATCCAGCTCTTCGGGGCTGGCATAGTGGCAGCCCGCGTTGAAGTCACCGAGCGCGATCACCACGTGGGCGTCGCGGTTGCGATTCTTGGACCAAGCCATTACCGGGTGCAGCGCGTCGATCTCCTGCACAGCAGCGGCGGGTCGGGTGTGCACGTTGGCGAGCACCATCGTAGGGCCGCCGTCTAGGTTGACGAAGCGGGCTACAAAGGGCTCCCGCTGGAACAGATCTTCGGCGAAATCATCGAAGACCTCGCCGGGGCCTTCGGGCGCAAGCAGTCTTGCGTCGTAGAAGTAGGCATATTGCTCCTGAGAGCTGCGGTCGTCCGGCTGCAGGCCGCTGCGGGGGCCAAGCAGCATCTGATGATGGGGCGATGCTTCGCTGACGGCAGCAGCGAGCACGTGGGCCGCCTGCTCAGTGATGTCCTTGATCTCCTGAACGGCAACGATGTCGTAGCGGGTGATGATCTGCGCCAAGGTGCGCATCATCTCAGGGTCGCTCGCTTTGGAGCGGCCCAAGACACGCAGGTTGAAGGTGGCCAGACGCAGGGTGCGGTGCACCGGTAGCTCCGGCTCGGGTGCCACATAGGGCACGTAGGTGGGCCCTTCGCCCCGCGTCTGAAGCTTGGGTAGGTCGCTGTCCAGACCCAGCCAGGGCATCGCGTCCACAGGCAGGCAGCCGCTGAGCACAAGACAAGCCGCAGAGACGCAAAGGTACCGCACGAAGGGGCAATTCGGCCGGGCCGAGGGCGTACTTCAGATCAAACGCAAGCCGCCTCGGGCTGGTTCAGTGTGCGGTTTGCGTTGCGCGAAGTGGGCCGCTACGTACCAAAGGTATGCGACGTCTATCCTTGCTCTTACTCGCGGTGAGTACCGCCTGCGCTGCGCCCGTTCAGGCCAAGTCGGCAGGTGAGATTCCGCTGCCCTCACAGGCCCAGCGCCGGGCCTATTGGAACCAGGGCAAGGGCGAGGTGACCAGCTACAGCCTGCAGCAGGCGCGCTACGGCGAGTTGCATGAGGGGCACGCGGTGCTGATCTTCGTCACCGAGCCCTTCTCCCGCAGCAAGCAGGTCAAACTCGATGACCCCAGGCGGGCGGGTGAGGACGCGGTCGAGGTGCTCAAGCTCAACCACACGCGCAAGTTCAACACAGGCGTCTATCCGTACTCGACGATGCGTTCCGTCTTTACGCCGACTCGGGGCGGTGAGCGCGCCATCAAGCTCAGCGCTAGCACCCAGGAGTGGTGTGGCCATGTCTTCATGCAACTGGGTCAGCAGAAAGAGGGCGGCTACGCCGGTCAGCTGCTGTCATACTTTGAGTCCGAGGGCGACCGGCCTCTGCGCACCCCCAAAGGGGCCTGGCTCGAAGATGATGTCTGGACGACGCTGCGCATCAACCCCAATGAGCTGCCTCAAGGTTCGCTGCAGATGGTGCCCAGCGCGACCTACCTTCGCCTTCGCCATGTGCCCGTCGTGGCACAGAAGGCGCAGGCTAAGTTGACGCGACTTTCGAAGGAGAGGTTGGCTTATGAGGTCAAGTATGAGGGCGTGGATCGCAGCCTGCGCATCGAATTTGAGGCGAGCTTCCCCTTTCGCATCCTCGGCTGGTCGGAAACTCAGCCCAGCGGTTGGGGCGGTGGGGCCCAGCGATTGACGACCACCGCGACCAAGAAGGCGGAGATCATGACGGACTATTGGAGCAAGAATCGCAACTCAGATCGAGCGCTGCGCGAGACCCTCAAGATTCCCTAAAAGGGCTTGAGCACCACCTGTTCGGCA
>Ga0193954_1000343_pt1 | contig 27779 bp, 23 predicted proteins | sample BB_5_MG_FD_140340 | JGI IMG/M metagenome (GOLD analysis project Ga0193954, IMG submission 140340) | Microbial mat bacterial communities from the Broadkill River, Lewes, Delaware, United States - BB_5_MG | ecosystem: Environmental > Aquatic > Freshwater > River > Microbial mats | place: USA...
TACTGAGTTTATTCCATTAGTTTCTAAATATGGAATCTCTTATAATTTAGGGATTGATGGTATATCATTATTTTTAGTTTTAATGACTACATTTATGACAATGATTTCAATAATTGGATTATCTGAAAAAAGAGACTTAAAGCATTTAGTTTTAACTGTTTTATTTTTAGAGATGACTATGATAGGTGTATTTTTAGCACTTGATGTTATTTTATTTTATCTGTTTTGGGAACTTTCACTTGTGCCTATGTTATATATTATTGGAGCATGGGGTGGAAAACGAAGAATTTATGCTGCAGTGAAATTTTTTATATACACATTTACAGGTTCCTTAGTGATGCTTATAGGGATGCTGTATTTAGGGTATGTTTATTTTCAAGCAACAGGAGATTGGAGTTTTAATTTAGTAGACTGGAATATGTTAATGCTTCCAATCGATATGCAGATGTGGTTATTTGTTGCATTTTTCTTAGGTTTTGCTATTAAAGTTCCTATGGTACCATTTCACACTTGGTTACCATATGCACATGGTCAAGCCCCAACTATTGGTTCTGTTTTATTAGCGGCTGTAATGCTTAAAATGGGAACTTATGGGTTTATACGGTTTTCCTTACCATTATTCCCAGATGCAAGTGTCTCGTTTATGATACCAATGGCAATATTAGCAATTATTGCTATTATTTATACAGCAATGGTAGCGTATGCACAAGAAGATATCAAACAAGTAGTTGCTTATAGTTCGGTATCTCATATGGGTGTGATTATTTTAGGTATTTTTGCTTTAAATGTAGAAGGTATTGGTGGATCAATTTTCTTGATGGTATCTCATGGTATAGTTTCTGGGGCATTGTTTATTTTAGTTGGTGTTATTTATGATAGGACTGGGACTAAAGAGATGAGTCAATTTGGAGGCTTAGCAAAAGTGATGCCTATGTATGCAACAATTTTTGGAATCATGCTGATGGCTTCAGTTGGACTTCCTTTAACTATAGGTTTTGTAGGTGAGTTTTTATCTTTACTTGGATTTTTTGCAGTATCTCCACTTTTAACAGGACTTGCAGGTACTACAATCATATTAGGTGCAGTGTATATGCTTGTTTTATACAAAAAAACATTTTATGGACCTATTACAAATCCATTAAATGAGAAACTAAAAGATTTAAATACAAGAGAAGTAACAGCACTAGTACCTTTAGTATTTTTAGTTGTATTCTTAGGAGTCTATCCTAAACCAATATTAGAACCAGTTGACAACTCTGTAAAACAGCTAGTTCAAGTGATGTATTTAAAATCTGTTGAACCTACTTCAAAAGCTACAATTGCAACAGTAAATTCAATTGGGGAGATGAAAAAATGATAGAACCAATTTCAATAAATATAGAAGATTTAAATCTCCCTACATTATTTCCTATGATGGTTGCTATTATAGGTGCTCTTGTTATATTATGTATAGACTTAGCTGTAAAAAACTTACATAAATCACTTTATGTTATGTTGACTATCTTAGTACTTATTATTGATTTAGGTGCCGTTATAGGATATAGTGGAGTGACAAGAGGATTTTTTGATGTGATGTTAGTTGATGGTATTGCTATTTTGACACAAGTTATTATCCTTGTTTCATCTGCATTATTTGTATTATTAACACTATCTCAACAACGATTTCATGAGTATAAATACCCAGAATATTTTGCACTATTTTTATTTATGGTTGCAGGATTTCAGTTTATGGTTGCTAGTGATAATTTAATTTTGATTTTTGTTGGACTAGAAACGGCTTCTATGGCTCTTTATACTTTAATCGCTATGCACAATAGAGATAAGTCAACAGAAGCAGCTATCAAGTACTTTACGATGGGTGCAGTTGCAGCTGCTTTTATTGCATTTGGTTCGATGATATTTTATGCCCTCACAGGAAGTGTTGCTTTAGGTGAAATATCAGCTTCTTTAGTTGCAAACGATTTTGCAAACTATCCGTTTGTTTTACTTGGAGTTATATTTATATTAGGTGGTTTAGGATTTAAACTTTCACTTGTACCTTTTCATACATGGGTACCAGATGTGTATGAGGGGTCAAATGCAGCATTAGCTGGATATATGTCTGTAGTACCAAAGATAGCTGCATTTATCGTTGCATTACGTTTCTTTGAGATATTTATAAGTGTTGAAAATAGATGGGTAGAATTGATTTTGTATATCGTTGTTGTTTTAACTATGACTATTCCAAATATGGCAGCTCTTGTACAAAAAGATGTTAAAAGAATGCTAGCATATTCTTCTATATCACATGCTGGTTTTGTTATGGGTGCGATTTTAGTAGGTACATCTCAATCAACACAAGGTTTATTTTTATACTGGATTTTATTTTCATTTACAAATTTTGGGGCATTTGCAATGTTATGGGTAAATAGAAGTAAAAGTGATTATGGGTATGCTTCGGATCATCCTTTTGAAAAGTTTACAGGTTTTGTAAAAGTTTCTCCTATTGGTGCTGTGATTATGGGACTATTTATGTTAAGTTTAGCAGGTATTCCTCCATTTAGTTTATTTTGGGGTAAGATGTTTTTATTAAGTGCAACGATTAATGCTGGATATATTATTTTAGCTCTTATTATGGCACTTAATTCTGCTATTGCTGTATATTATTATTTAAAACTTATTGTATATATGTTTTTAAAAGAACCAAACTCACAAACACAAGCAAGATTTATGGAAAACTCTACTACTTTGATGAAAGTATTAGTAGGAATTACTGTATTTGTTACGCTTACTTCTATAATGTATATCGATCCTTTATTAGATATAATAAGTGGATATGTAGAAATAAGCGGTTATTAGTCGTTTAATGAAGTTTTAATAGTAATTCTATTAAAATTTCAGTCTTATAACAAGACAAGCATTGAGAATACAAAAAGTATTTTGACTGCTTCTCTTAGACCTTTACAATCATTTTTGAAAGCAACTCCCCAGGGTAGGAATACAGCAAGGAACTTTCTCTCTTGGTGTGTTTAGGTATCTGGGAGGAGTACTTAACTTCTCTATGAAAAACAATCAAACAATCCCCTTATTACAAGCGTTTTTACGCCAATTCAATAAATAACCGCAATTTTTACACCTAAGTTATGCTGTCATTTTCTTTGAAAATGCTTTCATAAACACTTCAAATGGAGTTTTAAATCCAAGTGATTTTCTTGGTCTATGATTTAGTTTATTTTGAATTGTAACTATTTCTTCCTGTGATATATTTTTAAACTCACTTTTCTTTGGTATATACTGTCTAATTAAACCATTAGTATGTTCATTTAAACCTCTTTGCCAAGATGAATACGGATCACAAAAATAAACACTTGTATCTAATGCTGATGCTATTTGTTTATGGTAGGCGAACTCTTTTCCATTATCTGCTGTAATTGTTAGTGTTAATTCTTTTAATGGTTGTAACAACTCTATTGTAGCTTTTGTTACTACTTCAGCATGTTTACTTTGTACTTTTTTCATAAGTGTAAATTTACTCTTTCTATCTACTATAGTAACTAAAGCACCTTTATGATTTTTACCTATTACGGTATCTATCTCCCAATCTCCTATTCTAGATTTTTTATCAACAACTTTTGGTCGTTTATCTATGGATATTCTATCTATAATAATTCCTCTTCTTTGGTATTCATTAGAACGTTTATGATATTTTCTATTCTTATGTCTTAAGTATTTAAATAGCTTACCACCATTGGCTTTATTGTTATAAATAAACTTGTAAATTGTTTCATGGGATATTGTTAAATGTGTATCTGTTTTCAGTCTTCCAACTAGTTGTTCTGGAGACCAGTCTTCTTTTAATTTTCTTCGTATATATTTTTCTATAGCTTTATTTATAGAATTTCTTTTCGGTTTATTAATATGATTTAATTTTGTTTGTATATGCGATTCTTCTGCTTTATACTCCTGACTTTCTTTGTCTCTGTATTTTTTAAATTCTCTGCAAATTGTTGAGGGATGCACTCCAATTTTAATTGCTATATCTTTTTGATTATAGCCTTCCTTTATCAAAGTTGAAATGTGGTATCTTTTTAATAGTGTTAATTGTTTGTATTTCATGTAATTCCTTCATTTTGGTCGATAAAAGAATAACATATTTATATACAGTTAGCCTTTTACTCAATTATTTGAAAAAATTGCACTTATTGTTTGAATTGGCGTTACAATATACTCCATTTGTTCTGCAAGATATTGAGCTTCCATTGTATATCAACTAGCCTTACTATCTGCTATGCCTAAACGTTGCACTTTAAGTGTGAATTGGCGAAATACATCCTTATACAAGATATCAATCTTATTTTATCATCTATAGAAACATAGCTAATCATCAAAATCAATAATCGTCTAAAGGATAAAAGGGTTTATTTTAAGCTCTTTTCATAATCTTCATATTTCCACAATCTTCAAAGTATCCAGAATCATTGAGTAACTGAAAACAGGAAACCAATAAAAAAGAAAAAGAAAGGTAGTGGGGACGAAAATGCGGAAGCATTTTTGAACAGCTAGACTCTCTAAAAATCAAATTCTAAAATTATCAGACTAAAATATAAATTTAGATAAAATAAAAGTTATAAATTTAGATAAAATAAAAGTTATAATATTAATAAAAGAGATTACATGAAACTAGAAGATGTATTTGAGACAGAAGACATAATAATTGAAGATGAAAAAACAAATAAGAAAACTAAAACAGTTTATAGCCCAAAATATAAAAGTGGAAAAATATTTTCACCACTAAGGAATAAATATCTTGATGCACAACCTGAAGAGATTGTAAGACAAGAATTTATATGTAAACTAATTAACGAATATGGATATTCTCTTTCTCAGATGGATGAAGAAGTTAAACTTACTACATCAGTAAGGGGAACAGGACGAGCTAGTGCAGATATAGTTATATGGAAAAATGAAGCTGAAAAAAAGAAAAATAAAACTGCTTTTTTGGTTATAGAATTAAAAGCAGATTATTTAAAACTAAAAGTTGAAGATTGTTATCAAGGATACAATTATGCTACTTGGAGTCGAGCTAAACTGTTTGCTATTTCAAATGGTTCAGAACTACAAGTTTATAAAACAGTTGAAGAGGAACTACCTTTAAAACTTCAACCTGTAAATGATATACCTTATGCAAAAGATATTTTAGATGATAAGAAGTTAGAAAAAGCATTATCAAAAACAAAAGAGTTTACAGGTGATGAGTTTGCTAAACTACTTCATAAGTGTCATAATATTATTAGAAACAACGACAAGTTATCTCCAGAGGCTTCATTTGATGAGATTAGTAAAATTTTATTTATTAAAATTATGTATGAAAGAAACCCTAAGCAAGAAGCAATATTCTCTTTTAAACAATTTGAAAGACTAAAAGAAGCTTGGAATCTTAGTCGTGGTAAAAGTGAAAGAGAAGCTTCTTATATGCAAAGATTATTTGAAGATGTAAAAGAAGAGTTTGAACAAGATGATATTTTTGATGAGAATGAAAAAATAAAACTACGAGAAAAAAGCTTTGAACAAATTGTAAAAGAGCTTGAAATATATAATTTGACTTCTACAAGTGCCGATGTAAAAGGTATAGCATTTGAAAAGTTTTTAGGTAGAACTTTTAGAGGAGAATTAGGACAGTTTTTTACTCCTAGAGTAATAGTTGATTTTATAGTTGATTTACTAGAGCCTAAAGAAAATGAATTGATTTGTGACCCTTGTGCAGGTAGTGGTGGATTTTTGATAAAAACTTTTGAGAGTGTTAAGCATACCATAGATACAGAATATATAGAGATAAAAAAAGCTAAACAAAAAGAGATATTTGGTGAAGAGTTAGAAAATATAGATGATGAAGATTTACAAAAAAAATATGAAAACTTTTTAGATAAAACAAATAAAGAACAAGAAACTAAAATAGTTAAATTATCAAGAAAATCTATATTTGGTACAGATGCAAACCCTCGTATGGCAAGAGTATCTAAGATGAATATGATTATGCACGGAGATGGTCACAATGGTATCCATCATAATGATGGATTATTAAATGTAAATGGTATATTTAGAAATAGATTTGATATGATTATTACAAACCCACCTTTTGGAACAAATCTTGATAAAAAGTTTCCAACAGTTGAAAATGATGATAAGTATGACAATCCTAAGATGATAGCTAAATACATTGAAGAGTATGGAGATCGTTATACTAATGAAATGAAACAAGTTACCGATAATATTGACGAGCCTATCAGAGGTCTTTTTGAAGTTGGTAAGACATCAGGAGCTACAGAAGTGCTTTTTATTGAGCGATGCTTAGATTTACTTAAAGCGGGTGGAAGAATGGGTATAGTGCTTCCCGAGGGTGTTTTAAATAGTTCAAATCTACAAAGTGCTAGAGAGTATTTTGAAAGTAGAGCAAAAATTATACTTATCGTGTCACTTCCTCAAGATATATTTATAAGTTCAGGAGCTACAGTAAAAACAAGTCTTGTTTTCTTTAAAAAATTTACAGATGATGAAGTAACTGAATATGAAGAAATAAAAGATGAAACTAAAGAAGAGATAGAAGCTAAATATTTTGATGAGATAAACCCTATAGAAGAACAACTAAAGCTTAAAGGTAAAGAAGCATTAAAAGCAGAAGAAAAGAAAATTTTAAGAGCAGAATTAAAAGCAATAAAAATAAAAAGAGATGATGAAATAAAGCAAATAGTAAAAGAAAAGTTTGATTATGAGATACCTATCTCAGATATTAAAAAAGCAGGTATCACTACTACTGGAGCGGTTGGAGATAATCAACTTCCCGAGTTATTAAAAGTATTTACAGAATACAGAAAAGATAATAAACTTTGGGATGATGAAGAGAATGAATAAATTACTAAAATTTGTACAATTTAGAGATACTAATAATTGGAGTTTATCACATCTTTTAAAAAGTGACTTTATTTTTAATAAAGAATATAAAATTATTTCATTAGATAAAGTATTGAGAAAGGCAGATATTGAATGGGTTCATATAGAAGATAATAATAAATACCCTATATTAGGAGTTCGTTCACAAGGTCAAGGGGTTTATTTAAATCGAGTAGCTTTAGGTAAAGAACTTACTATGAAGAAATACCAAAAATCCAAAGTAAATCATCTGTTTTATTGTAAAGTAAGAACAGTAAAAGGTCAATGGGGTATAGTATATCCAGAGTTTGAAAATACATATGGTTCTAGTAATATGCAATACCTATCAATTGATTTAACAAAAATATTACCTGAGTATCTTGAATTGTTATTAAAAATAAAACCCCTTACTGATAATTGGGATAAAAATGCAATTGGTGCAGATGGTAGACATTTTAATTTATCAACATTACTTAAATTGAAAATACCTTTACCTTCTTCATTGAATATTCAAATAAATATAGTGAAAGCGTATCAAGATAAATTAGATTTATCGATTTTACAAGAAGAACAGGCAGAAGAAAAAGAAAAAGAGATTGAAAAGTATCTTTATAAAGAACTTGGAATTAAAATATCCACAAAGGATAATCAAAAGTTACTAGATTTTGTGAACTTTAAGAATATTGAAAGATGGGATTCAATTTATTTACTTGATGGAAATAATATTCAATCAAAATATAATCTTATACCTATTTCAAATATTATCAATACTTTTTTAAAAGATTTAGATAATAACTCATTAAGGATAGATTCTAAAAAATACCCTACTAAAGATTTTAAATACATAGGAATGGAGAATATAGAAAAAGAGACAGGTAAATTATTACAGTTCCAAGATGTAAAAGGTATTGATATAAGAAGTACAACAGTAAAGCTACCTAAAAACTTTTTTCTTTATGGAAAATTAAGACCATACCTAAACAAATATTATTTAAATCAACATGATGAAGATAATATAATTATATCATCAGAATTTTTTGTATTTTCAGTTAAAGGTATAAATGAACAATATTTTAAATATATTTTGAGTTCATCATTTATTCAAAATCAAATAGAAAATCATATGAAAGGGGCTAGAATGCCTCGTATAGGTGAAGATACTTTTAAAAATTTAAAGATACCATTGCCTTCTTTAGAGATTCAAGATGAAATAGTTAAATATATTGATACTTTAAAAGATGATATAAAAGATTTAAAAGAACAGTCTATAAAAAATAAATCTTTAGCACTTGAGGAATTTGAAAAGGAAATTTTTAATGAAGCTTAAAAGATTATGGATAGATGGATTTAAAAATTTAAATAAATTTGAAATTGATTTTACCGATAAGGATGGTCTCACCGTTTTAATTGGTAATAATGGAAGTGGTAAGAGCAATATTATAGAGGCTATAAGTGAAATATTTTCTACTCTTTATACAAATAAAAAAGCTTCATTTTATTATAAATTACAATATACCTATAATGAAGATACTATTGATGTGGTTTATAAAAAAGTAAAAAGAACAGTTTATAAATTTTATAAAAATGACAGTCCAATTAGTTTAGATACCTTAACAAATTATCTTCCCTCAAAAGTCATTGCTTTATATAGTGGTGAAGAGAGAAGATTATGGGAAAACTATTATCAAAAATTTTATACTTCATTTACTAAATCATTTAGAACAAATCAAGAGTATAAGGAACAAAAACTATATTATGTAGATGGTGATTATTGGAATGAAGCATTATTAACACTTATATACTCAGACTTACCTGATAATTTGGATTTTATTAAAGAAGTATTACAAATAGAAAATATAGATAATATTATTATGGAATTTAATACAAAAGCTATTGCTAAATATGATGATAATGTATTAATTCCATTTTTAAATGCTGTAAATCCTGATAATGAAGAAGTTGCAGAAGTTGATTTAGATTATATTTCACATGCTACAGGAGATTATGAAAAAGATTTTTTTAATAAGCTAATTGCGTCTACTTCATTAAATTTAATAACTACAATTAATATAAAATTTAATGATGGTTTATGTACAGAGGACTTAAGTGAAGGACAAAAAAAACAAATTTTAATAAAAATAGCATTGGACATAATTGCTGATGAAAAATCACTTATATTACTTGATGAACCTGATTCATCTATTCATGTATCAAATAAACAAAAAATTAAAAATTTACTTGATGAGTATGATAATAGAAATACAATATTAACAACACATTCTCCAACACTCACACACCATTTTGATGACAAACATATCACTATGATAAAAGATGGAAAAACAGAAAATAAGACAAAGCAAGAGATATTTTCTCATATATCTGATGGTATTTGGAACTATCAAGAACAATCAATATTTTTATCATCAACAAAAGATATTATTTTACTTGTAGAGGGTAAGCATGATAAAATACATATGGAAGAAGCTTTTAAAAGATTGAAAGGTGACTATAATGAGTTGAATTTTGATATTTTTTCAACTGATGGTGCATCAAATCTAAAACAGTTTGCTGTTGGTTTTGCAAATACTGATTATGATTTTGAAGATAAGAAAATTATTGCAATCTTTGATGATGACCAAGAGGGTCAGAGTGGTATGTCAAAGCAAAATTTCGAATTTTTAGATAGCGATAAAATCATTACTAAACTGAAATCTAATAGTAAGTTTTTTGGATTTTTACTTCCTAAAAGGGATGCTTTTAAGTCTGAATGTACAATAGAAAATATGTATCAACCTTCTAAATATAAAGAAGCTTTTAAAAAGGCTACTGAAAAAAGAATCGGTTCGGATGATTTTTTTAATAATAAATCAATAGATAAAATTTCGAAATTAATAAAAGATGATGCAAAAAATATTTTAGCAGATGATTGTAAAAATTTTATTGATGATGATTTTGAACACTTTAAAAAATTATTTGACATAATAAGAGAAATAAAGGAGATTTAAATGGCAATACCAATACATGATGAAATCAGAGTACCTGCATTAGAGTTATTAAAGAATAAAGATATTATAAAACTAAAAGATTTTGAACAGCCATTATCAAAAAGATTTAATTTAACTCATGAAGAGATAATCGAAATGTATGACTCTGGAAATGGACCTGTATTTTACGATAGAATCTCTTGGGCTTTAAGTTATCTCAATATGTCAGGATTAGTTCAAAAACCCAAAAGGGGTTATTATCAAATAACTGATAAGGGTATAGAATTATTACTAACACCTGACAAAATAAATGAGTATGTATTTGAAAAAACAAAATCTAGGCAACAAAATCAATCAATAAAAAATAATAATGTTCAAATAATTAATGAAGAAGATATAAAAGAGCTTACACCTCATGAAAAAATATATAGTGCATTTGAGGATATAAAAATATCAACCTATAATGATATTATTGATACTGTATTAAGTAAAACACCTAGAGAATTTGAAAGATTAGTGGTAATATTACTTCAAAAAATGGGATATGGTGGAGAGATTGAAAATTCTGGAGAAGTTACTCAGTATTCAAATGATAAAGGTATAGATGGTATTATTAAAGAAGATGTCCTTGGATTTGGAAGAATCCATATACAAGCAAAGAGATATAAAAGAGATAATAAAATTGGTAGAGAAGATTTAAATAAGTTTGTAGGTGCTTTAGCAGGTACGCAATCAAATAAAGGTGTATTTATAACAACTTCAAGCTTTAATAAAAATGCTTTAGAATATGCAAGTTCTCTTACAGGGATTACATTAGTTTTAATTGATGGGGAGAAATTAGCACAATATATTTATGAATATTCTTTAGGTATGCAAACAGAACAAATAATCGAAATTAAAAAACTAGATAGTGATTATTGGGATATAATGGAAGATGATTTAATTTATATAAATGGTGAAGATAATTAAAAAATAAGATATTAACATAGTTTGAATCTATGTAAAAAACATTAATGATTTTTGCATATCTTTTTACATTATAAATTGTATCTTATTATGCAATAGAAAAAAATAAGAATTAATAAAAATAAAAATATTTAAATTATTTTGTATATTATTGTATTTTTGGTGCTTCTAAACTCCAAGGAAACTAAGAGGGTTAAAATGAAGAGAAAACTATCCTATATAGGGATTCTTATAAAAGAGAAGTTAGAGGTTGGAACTGTGAAGATTGAAGTTTCAAGTAGCATCTAAAAAATTGTGTTTGGGTTGACTGTTAACTAGAAAGAAAAAAGAAAAGAGAAGTTAGAGGTTGGGGACGAAAATGCGAAAGCATTTTTGGATACAGGAACTCTCTTTAATTTAAATCATCAAAAAGAGATATAAAAAGTTTAGTTGAAAATATGTTATAATCAAAATATAAATATAAGAAAGGTTTAGTTGTGTTAGATAAAAACGATATAGTTTCAAAATTAAAAGAACTAAAACCAAAGTATGCACAAGATGGATTGATTCTTTTGGGATTGTTTGGAAGCTATGCACGAGATAATCAAAATAACTTTAGTGATATAGATATTGCTTATAAACTAGATTATGATAAATTTTCACAAAAGTATAAAGATGGATTTTCAAAGCTTTTGAGAATAGATGATATTAAAAGTGAATTACAGCAAACATTTAAAACTAAAATAGATTTTGTTCCAGACTCTAATAAAGAGTTATTAAAGGATATTGTTTATGTCTAGTGCTCTAAATAAACTTGATAAAGTAAGAAATAAAAGAAAATGAAAATTGTGATATAATAAGATAATATAAAAGTGGTAGGGATGTATCTACTTCCCTTAACAAAAATAATATTTGTAATTGATAAAGATTGTATAATGAAAAGAAAATTAGCTATAACCTTATTAGAATCATTTAAAAAGCATAATACATTAAAATATGGTATAGAATCAATTGGCTTATTTGGCTCAGTTGCAAGAGATGAAGCAAAACCATCAAGTGATGTAGATATATGTATCAAAGCGAAAAATGCTGATATGTTCACAATGGTACATATAAAAGAGGAGCTTGAAGAATTAATGTCTAGTCCAATTGATATAGTAAAGGTTCGAGATACAATGAATCCTTATCTAAAAAGTAGAATAGAAAAAGAAGCTATATATGTATGATAAATCACTTGTATTAGAAATATTAACTCAAATAGGAAATGCAGTCAAAGTTACATTAGAACGATTTGAAGTTGTTGATAATGTAAACTATTTTACAGATACACCACAAGGGATGGAAAAGCTAGATAGTATTTGTATGCAACTAATAGCTATAGGTGAAAGTTTAAAAAATATTGATAAAATTACCAATAAAGAATTATTAGCTAAATATCCTCAAATTGATTGGAAGGGTGCAAAAGGTATGAGAGATATTATTTCTCATCATTACTTTGATGTAGATGCCAATGATATATATTTTGTTTGTGATACAAAACTTGAAAAGTTATTAGAGATTATAGAGTTAATTAAAAAAGAGTTATAATATTAAAAGGCTTAAGCTAAAGTATCTTTGATTTAACGAAGAATCAAGATAACTGATAGCTTTTAAAGACCATAAAAAGTATAAAGACGGATTTTTAAAGCTTTTGAGAATAGATGATATTAAAAATGAATTACAGCAAACATTTAAAACTAAAGTAGATTTTGTTAAAGATTCTAATAAAGAGTTACTAAAGGATATTGTTTATGTCTAGTGCTGTTAATAAACTTTACTATGACAGTACAGATGATAATATTATTGAAGATGTAATACGGTATAATTTACCTGTATTAAAAGAGACAATTGAAAAAATATTAAAAGGCTTAAGTTAAAATATCTTTTGCAAGGGATGAACAAGTTAGATATAAAATAGAGGAAACTAAATGATAAATAGTAGAAAACATACTCTGCGATGAAAATCCTCAATATAAATGATATACAGACCCTAACTATCAAAGTAACAGAAGAGATTAATCCAAAAAATTTACATCTCTTTTTAAAAACCTCTATTTTAAATAGTGGCTTGCCTTTTTCTAAAAAATCTTTTTATTATTATTTTTATCATTTAGATTTATTAACTTATGAAATTATATTTTATGAAAAAAACGCTGAAGATATTTTTTTAGAACCTTTTTTGCTATTGGAAGAGTATTCTAAAACTGATAATAGTGTAAAAGTCTATGTAACGGATAGCTATTTTGTTGTTGTGAAAAGTTCTAAAGTACTTGTTCTTAAAAAAATAACTACTCTTGATATGAATGAAATATCTACTTATATTCAACAAATTTATAACCTATCAAATTTTGAATTAATTCAAATATCAAATGAGACTCTTTTGGATATAGCTCAACAAAAGAGATCTCTTTACATGGATGGTTTTTATCCTTTATATTCTAAAAAGTCTTTTAATATTTTTCTAGCTTTTTCTCTTCTTGGTTTATTTTTATTATTAATATTTTTATATATTGGTAATTTAGAAACAGCTAATAAAGTAACTCCAATAGTGCAAAAAAAAATTCAAGTGAAACATAAAAGTGATGTGATGACTCAAGTAAATTTATTATTTAAAAATATTAAATCAAATACTATAATCATAGAAAAAATAAATTATGAAAATAAACACTTCCAGACTATTTTATACCATAAGGAACAAAAAAAGTTATTAGATTTTGCAAATATATACGGAGCTAAAATAGATATAAAAACACTGAAGTATGAGCCTACTAAGAAGTTATATCGAATGGAAGTGGATATTGAATATTAAAAAAAGATTTGAACAACTGACAAATAGAGAGATTATTTTGTTATATCTAATTGTAAGCATGATATATATTTCTGTATATCTTTTTTCTAGGAACAGCAGAGAGATATTTCAATCAAAAAATTCTCCCAATTATCTCATTAAAAGTGTAAAAGAAAATTCTTTAGTGAAAAGAAAAATGCTATCAGATATAGAATTAATTGCTTATTTTAATAAATATTCAACACAAAATCTTCTTGTTGGGGAGATACAAATTATAAAAAATCATGTTCATATTCAAATCAGTGGAAACTATCAAGATATAATACATTTTTTACGTAAAATTGAAGAAAATTTTATGCTACTACGCTTTGAATTAAAATATGAAGAAGTGTTTAGTTGTACTCTAAGACTCGATAAGATATTTTTAATAGATACAAAAAGAAAAGTTCTTCAAGAAGAGAATTTTTCAAATCCATTTATTGTACAAAATAAAAATAAGCCGATTGAGCTTGCCATTTTGAATATAGAAGCAATAATAGGTAGAGAAGTTTTAATAGATGCAACATGGTATAAAAAAGGGGATACGGTAAATCAATATAGAGTTCTGGATGTATCTAAAAATATGGTTATTTTAGTGGATACCAAATCGAAGAAAAAAATTATAAGATATATTGAAAATGAATAGTTTATATGATTATCAAATAGATTATTCTTTATCTTCCTCCATAGATACAAAACTATTAGACTATCATAAAATATTACCGCTGAAAAATCAAGAATTAAGTATATTAGTAGCTACATCGCAAACAAAAAAAGAAGATGAAAAGGAGTTATTATCTCTTTTTCAGAAGCCAATTCAATTTTTGTATTGTAATGAGCAAGAGATAAATAAGGAACTGCAGTATATAACTTTTAAACAATCTTTATATTCATTAGCTAAACAAGCATTATGTGATACTACAAATAATGAAGACTCTTTTATCATAGATTTTATGGAGACACTCTTTTCATATAGTATTTTACATAATGCGAGTGATATCCATTTTGAATCAGTTAATAACAGTATAGTGATACGCTTACGTATAGATGGTGAACTCAATCAAATTTTTCGTTTCGATAGTAAACTTTTTGCTTTAATTAGTAGTATTATTAAATATTTTGGTAACCTTGATATTTCACAAAAGCGGATACCATTAAATGGTAGGTTTTCAAGAAAGATTGATGGGTTTGTATATGATATGAGAATATCTACTATACCTACAATATATGGAGAGTCAATTGTTTTAAGAATTTTAGATAATGGAAATATACAAAAAGATATTGAGACTATAGGTTTTGAACAAAATACACTTACTATTATAAAAAACAATTTACACTTAAGTCAAGGGCTTATTCTAGTTACTGGACCTACTGGAAGTGGAAAAACAACGAGTTTATATTCTATGATTAATAGTTTAAATACAAAAAGTAAAAAAATTATTACGATTGAAGATCCTGTAGAATATAAAATAGATGGAGTTATGCAGGTAAATATAAATGATGAGATTAATTTAAACTATCAAGTAATATTAAAAAATATACTTAGACAAGATCCGGATATTTTACTCATAGGGGAGATACGAGATAGTGAATCACTACAAATAGCAATACAAGCATCTTTAACTGGCCATTTAGTAATCGCAACGCTGCATACAAATAATGCATTAGAAACCATAACAAGATTAAAAGATTTAAATGCAGAACCTTATTTGATAGCAAGTACGTTAAAAATGGTATTGTCACAACGACTATTAAGGGTCTTATGTGATGACTGTAAAACTAAAAATAAAAAATCTAATGTGTATAGAGCAGTTGGTTGTAACAGATGTGATTATACGGGGTATAAAAATAGGCAAATTATCACAGAAGTATTAGAAGTTGATGAGATGATTTCTAACATGATTGCAAAAGAAGATATGATGAATACCATGCAAGAATATCTCAAAAAAGTTGGATTTCAAAATTTAAAAGAAAATGCGATGGTACTAGTACAAAATGGAAAAACCACTTTTGAAGAATTTTACAGTAAAGTATAATTAGAATATGAAATTTAAAATATGGTATCAAAAAAAAGAAAAATTACATACAATTATACTTGAAGCAAATAGTTTTGAAATGTTGTCTCAGATTGAAAGTTTTCCTAAAAATATAATCAAAATAAAAAAATTACAATCTTTTGATTTTGGACTAGTGAAATATAAAAATGATACAAAAGAGGTATATGAACTTTTTACACAATTAGATATGATGTTAAGTGCAAATTTAACTTTTAGTGAATCAATTGATTTATTGTTAGAGTCAAAACAAGAAAAAAAGAGCGAAGAGGTGTTAAATGTTATTAAACAATCTTTATCTTCCTCTCTTCCTATCGAAAAGGCACTATCAAAATATCAAAACTATTTGGGAAAAACGAGTATATTATTTTTACGGCTAGGTTTTGAAAATGGAAATTTAAAAGAATCGATACATTCCTTGGTTGAAATTTTAGCAGAGGATATAACAAGTCGGGATAAACTTTTGGAAGTGATACGGTATCCAATGATTTTAATATTTTCTCTTTGTATCTCAATTGGGATGATATTTTTGTATGTTTTGCCCAATTTTGAATTTATATTTACACTTCTTAAAGACGATATCCCTTTCTCTACTTATGTATTAATTGTACTAAAAGAAAGTATAGATAAGTATTGGGTATTTATTTTATTGAGTATACTCGGTATCATATTTATTAGTGTTGCATTGATTAAAAAATATAGATATTCTTTTGACAAGTTCTTTTTCTTTCAAATACCTATTTTTAGTAAAATGATTCAGAATTATTATTTTTATAGGTTATTTCTTTCTATGTCGATTATCATTAAATCAAAATACCAATTTCAAGTTGCGATTTCAAACAGTAAAAATATTGTTTCTAATTTATATGTACAAGAGATGATGGAAGAAGTTTTAAAAAATATTAAAAATGGTATATCGATATCTCAAGCATTTGAAAAAAGCAAATTATTTGATAAATTAACGATGAAACTATTAAACACAGCAGATAAAACGAATAATTATGAGCATATATTAACAGATATTACAACTCAGTATAAAAAACAATTTCATAAGAGTTTAAAGAACTTTTCTTCTGCAATTGAACCTATACTTATTTTAATCATTGCATCTGTTGTATTGTGGCTTATTTTAGCGATAATGCTTCCTATTTGGAATCTAGGAGCAGTTGTGAATTAACAACTAATTAACAATCTTTCTTTACAATTTCAAAAATTTAAGGAAAGAGATGAAATTAAGATACTCACTAATAGCATTAAGCTGTCTAGGGTCACTATTATCTGGAGATGAGTCTATAATAGAATTAGATCAGATAACAGTAACAGAAACAAAACAAAAAATACACAACTTAGTAGTTGCTGGAAGCATTTCTAAAAAAGATAAAAAAGAGATAGATTTAGATCAGTCTTTAACTCAAAAAGAACTTTTAAACTCTTTATCTGGAGTTCGAATTGAACAAACAAGTTCAGGAATAGGCCATACAACAGCAATTCGTATGCCAAATAATACAAGTGGATATTATTTATTTATGCAAGATGGTATTGCTGTACAATCATCTGGATTTTTTAATCATAATGGTTTAGCATATACAAGTTTTGAAAATGCTGATGATGTTGAAGTATTAAAAGGTGCAGGAAGTGCACTATATGGATCAGATGCAGTTGCTGCAACTATCAATGTAAATTCTTTAGAACAACCTTCAAAAGAGTTAGAAAGAGAAATTACAGCATCTATAGGGAGTAATGGTTTTTATTCTCTTAAAGGTGAAGTTGCAGATACAATTAACGAAAAGTCTTCATATAGAATAAATACAAGTTATTCTTCAGAAGATGGATATAGAGATCATACTTCATACGACAGAGTAGAAGCAAATATAAGATATGACTACGTTTATGATGATGACAATATAGTAAAAACTATATTCAACTTTACGAAAACAGAAGCAGAGCAAGCAGATAGCTTTAGTAACTATTCCTCAATATCAAATGGTTCTAAAGATGCAAGTGATAAAAAATCTTATTATACTGCATTAGAAAATACTGAAATTTTACGAAAATTTGATTTTGCAAGACTTAGTTTAGACTGGTCAAATTATTCATATGATAATTTAGAAATCGTTTTAACACCATACATAAGATACAATAGAAATAGATATGTAGCAACTTGGCAAAAAAATCTTCCTTCAAATGATTCTCAAATAAAAACAATAGGTTTCTTACAAAGAAATACTTTAGATACGAGTTATGGAGAGTTGATTTTTGGTTTTGATACAGAATATACAAACTCTTCTTTAGAATATACTCAAGATTTTACAGCAAAAATTTATGGTAAGAATTATACGAAAGGGAGTATTTATGACTATGATGTAAAATATGTTGCAGTTGCCCCATATATTAATAATAAATGGAAAATGAATGATAAGTTAGATTTAGTAATAGGTGCTAGATATGATTATAATAAATTTGATTATACAAACAATCTTTCTACAGGGACTGATTCTTCAGGTGTTTACTATAGACCAGATAATAGAACGGATAGTTTTTCTCATTTCAGTCCAAAAGCTTCTTTAACATATAAACATAATGATTCTACTACTGTATACTCACGATATTCAAATGGATTTGTTATTCCATCAGCATCAAGACTTTATTCAATGAAATCGGGCTATAGTGAAGCAGATTTAGATCCAGAAATTTCAAATACATACGAAATAGGATTTAAAAAACTTTTCAAAGATAAAGGCTATTTTGAAACAAATATTTATTATATGGACATTCAAGACACTATTGCTAGAAAAAAAGATTCAAATGGAGATTATTATTATGAAAATAGTGGAAAGTCTGAACATAAAGGTATCGAGCTAACGCTATTTACAAATATTACATCAGATTTATCTTCAAAAGTAGCGTACAGTTATAGTAAACATAATTTTATAAATGATGTAGATTACGATGATAATGAGATGGCTCAAGCTCCAAATAATACAGGAAATTTTAGAGTAATCTATAGTCCAAACTACTTAAAAAAATTAACAGTAATGGGTGAACTAGAGTATGTGGGGAGTTATTATATGGATAATGATAATGAAAAAAAGTATTCAGGATATAAAACTGGTAATTTAAAAGCAAATTATAAATTTTCAAATGCTTTTTCACTATTTGGAAAAATTACAAATATTACAGATAAAAAGTATGCGACAAGCGCATCAAGTGGATGGTCAGATAGTTATACTCCTGGAAAACCTAGATCCTTTTATGCTGGTGTAAAATATAAGTTTTAGTATATATAATGACAAGTAGGAAATTACATAAGATTTCAGGACTAACAGCAGGAATAGTTATTGTAATACTTTCAATATCAGGATTATTTTTGAATCATGATAATTGGAAGTTTTTGCATAATATTACATTTGAAACGGTTCCTTCTCATCTCTATAAATTGAATAATAAAACTTTTAATTCATATTGGATAAACCCTAATAATGAAAAACACATTATCACAGGAGGAATGAGAGGAGTATTTGAAAGTACAAATAAGGGAGTACTCTTTCATAAAAGTTTAGATGAGATAGTTTATCGAATAACAGATGATACAAAATCTATTTATGTAGCGACGGCAAATGGGATATATAAAAAAGAATTTGCTACAGTAAATTGGGAAAAGTACGCATTAGATAATAAAATAATCACCTCATTAAATATTTATAAAAATAGATTAATTGCGGTTGAAGATAAGAAAAATATTATTGTAATTGATTTAGATACAAATAAGCAACTAGCAATACATCATTCTAATATACCTAGTGATTTGTTAACTCAAAATATTACATTATCTCGATTTGTAAGAGACTTACATTATGGAAGGGGACTATTTGATGGAGATTTTTCTCTTTTAATTAATGACTATGCTAGTGTAGTACTCATTTTATTAGTACTCACTGGATTTATTTTATGGTACTTAATAAAAAATATAAAAAATAATGATTCTGCTAAAAAAGCGATTAAGTATTTTGTTAAAATTCATGCAAATATTTTTTCTCTCTTGGCTATTATTCCAATTTTGATTTTACTCTTGACGGGTATACTTCTTGATCACGCAAAAGATTTAAATAAATTTATGAAAGGGGTGAAAATTCAAAATGATTATTTACCACCTGTATACAGAAGTTTACAAAGTGACATTTGGGGTGCCGATTTTGATGGAGAAAATTTTTATATAGGCAATAGATATGGTGTTTTTCAAACAAAAGATTTTGATAACTATAAGTTTGTTTCAAAAGGTTTTGCTTATAAAATGATACGAAAAGAAGATATTCTTTATATAAGTGGAATGGGGTCTTCAAATAGAATACTACAGAATGATAAATGGACTGTATTAGTTGGTGCACCTCATATGTTTAAAGATATTATTAGTAAAAATAGAGAAATAGAATACTTTTCATCTCATTCAAGTGATATTCAAATACCAACTTTTAATAGTATTAGTTTATATTCATTATTGTACTCTTTACATGATGGAAGTTTTTTTGCATCATGGTGGATTTGGATAAATGACATTGCATCAGTTTTGCTACTGTTACTTATTATAACTGGAAGTATTAGATGGTACTTAAGAAGTGGCTTACGAAAGAGAATAAATTAGAAGTATTTATTATACTTCTAATTATTTATAGGAAAATGTAAATTCTTCTTTTACAAAATCTATTTTTACAGTTCCACCATCTTTTAATTCTCCAAAAAGAATCTCATCAGTCAGTGGTATTTTTATTTTATCACTGATTACTCTTTGTAATGGACGAGCGCCCATAAGTTTATCGTACCCTATTCGTGCTAACTCTTTTTTTGCTTTAGCAGTTAGTGTAATTTTGATATTTTTATCAGATAAACTCTCTTCTAAATCTTGAATAAATTTAGTAACAATTTTGATTAAAATAGGTTGTGTTAATGAGATGAATTTTACAGTTGCATCAAGTCTATTTCTAAACTCTGGAGCGAAGAATTTTTTGACTGCTTTATCTTCATTGATTCCATCATCTTTAGCAAAGCCCATAACACTAGCTTGTGTAGCACCAAGATTTGAAGTCATAATAAGGATCACATTTTGAAAGTCTGCTTTTGTTCCATTATTATCTGTGAGTGTTGCATTGTCCATCACTTGTAGTAATAAACTCATTAAATCTGGATGGGCTTTTTCTATCTCGTCTAGCAATAATACTGTATGTGGATGTTTTTTAATGGCTTCTGTTAATAAACCACCTTTCTCATATCCTACGTAACCAGCAGGTGCTCCAATAAGCCTACTTACTGTATGTGCTTCCCCATATTCACTCATATCAAATCGCTCAAAGTGGACACCCATAACGCCAGCTAATTCTTTAGCGACTTCTGTTTTCCCTACTCCAGTACTTCCTGTAAAAAGAAAACTTCCTACTGGTTTATTTTCTAAGCCCATTCCAGCTCGATTGATTTTGATAGCTTTTACAATAGTTTCGATTGCTTCATCTTGACCAAAAACTCTTTTTTGTAAGTTTGTTTGCAGTTTTTTTAGAAGTGATAGGTCGGATGAGGTAGCCGTTTTTGGTGGTATCTGAGCAATACTTGAGATGGTTTTTTCTACATCTTTTGCAGTTATTTTGATATTTTTTTTACTTTTTTTCTCTAGTTTAATGGTTGCACCCACTTCATCAATAACATCAATAGCACTATCAGGTAAAAATCTATCGTTTATAAATTTTTTACTAAGCTCCGCTGCTAGTCTTAAACTATCATCAGAGTATGTTACTCCATGGAACTCTTCATACTTATCTTTTAGACCATGTAGGATAACTATACAGTCTTCAATTGAAGGCTCATTTACTTCAACTTTTGCAAATCTTCTACTAAAAGCTTTATCTTTTCCAAAATCGTTTCTATACTCTTCATAAGTAGTTGCTCCGATTACTCGAAGTTTTCCACTACTTAACATAGGTTTTAAGATATTTGAAGCGTCCATAGTACTACCACCAACTGCCCCTGCTCCAACTACTGTATGAATTTCATCTATAAATAAAACTGCATTTTTCTTTTTACTCACCTCTTTTAAAACAGCTTTTAATTTTTTTTCAAAGTCTCCACGATACTTAGTCCCAGCCAGCATTGATCCCATATCTAAAGAATATACTTTTGCATCTTGCAAAAATTCTGGTACTTCTTGATTTGCAATGGCTAATGCTAAACCTTCTGCAATAGCAGTTTTTCCTACACCAGTTTCTCCTAATAATATAGGGTTATTTTTCTTTCTTCTTGCTAGAATTTCTATAACTCTATTTATCTCTTTTTGTCTATTTATTACAGGATCTATTTTCCCATCGATTGCAATGGCTACTAATTCGACGCTATTTTGTTCTAGTGGTGTTTCATCTTTAAGTTTCTTTTTATTGAGTTCTTTAAATTCTATCTCTTCAAACTCATCATCTTCATTACTTGAAGATTCCCCATGACTTATCTCTTCAAGTATATCAATTCTTTCGAGTCCTTGTTGGTGTAATAAATAAGTACAGTATGCAGATTCATCTTTTAAAATATAGACAAACATATCTTCTATTGTTGATTCTGTTTTACCTGATAATGATGAATGTGAAATCATTTGTTCAATAGTATGAGTCAATGTAACAGTTTCTAAAGGATCTTCATTTACCATCTCTTCTGGATATTGTGGAGTATTTTTTAGAATATAGTCTTTTAATTGGTTAGTTAATAAATCTGTATCCATCTGCATTTGAGTCAGTAAATTAATAATAGATTCATCTTTTAATAGATAAACAAAAATGTGTTCGGTTGTAATATATTCGTGGTTATTTGCACGAGCATAATTAACGGCATCAGTAAAGACTTTTTGTAAGTTTTGGCTTATCATATTTTATTCCTCTTCGGCGATTGCTTTTAATGGAAATTTTGCTTTTCTTGCCATCGTTTTTACTTGTGCCACTTTTGTAAGTGCAATCTCTTTTGTATAGATACCACATATAGCTTTTCCATTATTATGAACATCAAGCATAATTTTTTCTGATTCTTCTAGTGATTTTCTAAATACTTTAGTAAGTATCTCTATAACAAATTCCATCGTTGAAAAATCGTCATTTAGTAATAATACTTTATATTTTTTTGGTTCTTCTAGTTCTAAGTCATGTTCAAGATCATATTTATAACTTGCCATTTATTAACTCCTCTGGTTTTAATTTACATCGTGTAGCTTTTTCTATAAGACGTCGTGCTACTAATTCATATTCGTGGACAAAAGCATCAATATTTAAATCTGCAAAATCATCAAATTGTGATTCGTGAGATATTTTTACTGTCACTGGAATATTTGGATCGATATTTTTAATAGCTTGTGTGATTAATCGTATTTTTTCGTCATTATCAATCGCAATAATTACGCCAATAGCATCTTTTATAAATAATGAATTGAGCATTGTTTTAGAAGCAGCATTTCCAAAAAAAACAATATCACCTTTTTGGTGACCTAGTTTTACATGTTGTCTTTCATGTTCAATAGCAACATAGTTAATACCAACAGATTTGAGCTTTTTCACAATTTTTTGCCCTAGCAGTGAGTATCCACATACAATAATATGGTTTTTTACTCCGGCATTTTCCATAAGTGGTTCTTCTATAATGTCTTTCCCCTCTTTATGGAAAAACTTTACAAAACTTCGTACGTGCCGTATAACCAATGATGTAAATAATAAAGATAAAATTACAACGGAGATCATAATTTGGTTGAGTTCATTGTCTAAGAGATGATTTGTACTTGCAAGTGCTAAAACAGCAAATGAAAACTCTCCAACTTGTGCTAAAGTAAGGGCTGTTTTAAAAGAACGACTAGCAGTATTAAAAAATTTTAAAATACTAAAAATAATAACTACTTTAATAGCTAAAATGATGATAGTCAGTCCTACAATAGTAAAAAAATTATCAATAACAGTTGTAAAGTTTACTTGCATCCCTACGGAGATGAAAAATACTCCAAGTAAAATATCTCTAAATGGAACAAGATCAGCTTCTATTTGATACTTATATTTCGTTTCTGCTATTAGCATACCCGCTATAAAAGCCCCTAGTGAATATGAAAATCCAAATGTATGGGCTAAGAGTGCGGAACTTAGGACTATTAAAATAATTGACATTATAAATAACTCTTCAATTTTTGTATCAACTACATAAGCCAAGAAGAACTCAATGATATATTTCCCTAGTATAAATAAAATGATACCAACAATAATAGCGGAATAAAATGTGTTTAAAAGTATCTCATCTAAAGATACTGAAGAGTCTGCTAAAATAGTTATCATTAGTAAAATAGGGATAACAGCTAAATCTTGAAAGATTAAAATTCCGACACTGTTTCTCCCATAAGGTCTATGAATATCACCATTTTCATTTAATGTTTTTAAAACAATAGCAGTAGAAGATAGAGCAAGTGCAGCTCCTATAATAATAGATGTTTTCATATCAAAACTAAAAAAAATGTTTGAGATATAAGTAAATATGATTGTCGTTAATCCTACTTGTAATGTTCCAAAAACAAAAACCTCTTTTTTCATCTGTTTTAAATGTGGAAGTGAAAATTCAAGTCCTATTGTAAACATCAAAAAAACAATTCCAAACTCTGCAATATGCGAAATGTGATCTTTATTTAAGTGTGCAAGGTCGACAAAAAAAGCGACAATCATCCCAGTAAATATGTAGCCTACGATAGGGGAAACATTTATTTTTTTTAAGATTAAACTTAATATCAGTGATAAAAATAATGTTGCGACAATTATTGTCAAAATATCCATTAAAAACCTCTTCTTTTATAATTAAGAGAATTTAACATAATTTTTTGTATAATGAACTTAAAAGTAGTTATTAAAGGGAATATTGTATGAAATACGGTGAAAAAGAGATTCGAGAATTCGATATAAATGCAGCTGAAAATTATTGGCCAAATCAGAATGAAAAAAATTATACTATAAATATTGATTTACCAGAGTTTATGTGTTTATGTCCAAGAAGTGGATACCCAGATTTTGCGACAATTAAATTAGAATATGTTCCAAATGAAAAAGTTGTAGAATTAAAAGCAATTAAATTGTATATAAATTCATTTATGCATAGAGAAATTTCACATGAGAATAGTGCAAATGAAATCTATGATACATTATATAAAAATCTTCAACCTAAAAAGATGAAAATTATTGCAGACTATAACCCTAGAGGAAATGTACATACGGTAATTACAGTTGATAGTGAAGACAATAAGTAGGAAATAGAGTTTTGAAAAAATTAGTTTCAAGTAATGACGCAGCTAAAATATTAGGTTTATCTCTTCAAGGGATACACTATCGAATAAAAAAAGGGCAACTTGAATCTATAAAAAAGGATGGTAAAATCTTTGTGTATGTAGATAGTACACAAGCAAAAATAGATGCATCAGATAATTTCTCTCCACCTGTGAATGATTATAAAAAACTTGAAGATAAAATATTGCAAGCAAAAGATGATCAAATCTATCTTTTAAAAAAAACTATCAAATTTATGAAAAAACAATATACGAGTGAAATAGAGCGTATTGATAAAAATCAAACACAAGTACTACAAGTTTTTCAAAGTGAAGTAGATCTATTAAAAAGTGCATTTAACGAGATGCGTAGTATTTATAAAGCAGATCATTTAGAGCATAAAAATAACCAAAAGAGTCGAGATAAAGAAACTATATCAAATGCGAGAATGGAGTTTATGGATATAAAGGACTTTTTTTTATTTCTCAAGCAGTACAATAAAACAGATGCACAAATAAAAGCTATTATTTTAGAAAAAGTAAAAAATGGTGATAAAAGATTTATTTACAATAAAAAATCAAAAGAGATTTTGATTTATAAAAGTGATTTTTTAGATTTAGTTTAATTTCCTACACTCACCGTACAGTTTTTAAGTATATCTGGTTTAGTAATCTTGATTTTTAGTTTTTGTATTTTAAACTCTTTTGTTAATGCACGATCTAGATAAATAATAGCATCTTCTATTAATAAAAACTTCTCTTTTTTCATAATCATTTTGGACATATTTGCTACATGACTATAATCAATAAACTCTTTCTGCCCTTTTGTAAATTTATAGCTAAAAGATATATCAAGAATTACCTTTTGTTTTGTTTCGCGTTCAAAAGGTAAAATACCTATGATAGTTTTAAATGTTAAACTATCAATAGATACTTTCATTGTTTTCGTTGGCTTAAGCAACTTTTCCCTCTTCCCCTTTAAAAAGTCGAACTATATTTGGTATGTGTTTATAAAAAATTACAAATGTAATGATGTACATAGGTGCATTTGATTGTATCTCTAATCCATTGTTTAAAACTATTGCAGAGATAACAACTCCTACTAACCCAAGTAAAGAAGAGATAGAAGATATCTTTAGTACTTTTGCACAAAATCCCCAAACTAATGCTCCAATAATTGTAGGAATAGGAATAAGAACTAAAAATACACCTAATCCTGTAGCTACTCCTTTCCCACCTTCAAAACTTAGATAAACACTATAACAATGTCCTATTACACTAATAACTGCAATCGCCCATAGTGTTTCAGTACTCATTCCGTATGCCATTGCAATTAAAATAACAATGGCACCTTTGATTGCATCTAATAATACTGTTGCAATTCCTAGTTTTTTTGCTAATGCTGGATTTGTTTGTTTTACTACTCTTAGAACATTTGTAGCACCGATACTTTTACTACCAGATTCTTGTACATTTACACCTGCGAATTTCTTTGCTAGTAACATTCCAAATGGGATAGAACCAATAAGGTATGCTAAGATATAAAATATGATGTTTGGATTTGTAAAAATGTCCATAAAATTCCTTTTTATTAATTCGCCATTTTACCTAAATATAGTTTTATTCATAATTAGACAATAATTACTATCAAAGAGACTTTTTCTGTAACAAATATCAATAATTACAGTAATTATTACTAGTAATAATATCTATATATAACCAATAATTTGATATATTTACGTATATAGAAAATTTAGGAAATAAAATAGATGAATTTTAAAGAAGAGATCGAAAAGTTAAAAAAAGAACTTGATGTTGCTATTGTTGCACACTTTTACCAAAAAGATGAAGTGTTTGAGATGGCAGACATAACTGGAGATAGTTTAGAGCTTGCAAAAAGAGGAATGGCAGCACCACAAAAAAATATAATTTTTTGTGGTGTTGGATTTATGGGACAAAGTTTAAAAGTACTTGCTCCAGAAAAAAGAGTTATGATGCCAAAAATTGCCTGCTGTGCAATGGCAAAAATGATTGATGTTCAGTATTTTAAAGAAAATTTAAAAACATTGAATGATGCGGGTATTAAAAATGAAGATATTTTACCTATTACATATATAAATTCTTCTGCTGAAGTAAAAGCTGAAGTTGGAAAAATGGGTGGTTTAGTTTGTACAAGTTCTAATGCTTTTAAAATTATCACAAGAGGTTTAGAAAGTGGTAAAAAAATCTTTTTTGTTCCAGATAGATGTTTAGGGCAAAATTTTGCAAACCAAATGAATTTAAAATCATCTGTTGTTGGTATCGATGATATTAAGGATGTTGTAGAATCTGATATCATTTGTTTTAATGGTTTTTGTTCAGTACACCAACTATTTACAACTGATGATATAGATTTTTATAGGGAAAAATATCCAGATATTTTAATTGCTGTTCATCCTGAATGTGACCCAGCTATTGTAGCTAAAGCAGATTTCTCTGGTTCTACTTCACAACTCATTAAGTATATCACAGAAGAAATTTCCCCAGACCAAAAAGTGGCTGTTGGAACTGAATACAATATGGTAAATAGACTAAGACCAAAAAATACTTATGTGTTAAGCTCAACAAAACCAGAATGTCCAACAATGAATGAAACGGTATTAGAAGATTTATATAATAATCTTCTTTCAATAAAAAATGAGACTTTCGAAAATGAAATTATTATTCCAAAAGAAGTTGAAAAA
>Ga0193954_1000344_pt1 | contig 27758 bp, 30 predicted proteins | sample BB_5_MG_FD_140340 | JGI IMG/M metagenome (GOLD analysis project Ga0193954, IMG submission 140340) | Microbial mat bacterial communities from the Broadkill River, Lewes, Delaware, United States - BB_5_MG | ecosystem: Environmental > Aquatic > Freshwater > River > Microbial mats | place: USA...
AACATTACAATCCTTATTAACATAATAGGCACTCCAACAAGATTATTTCGTATTTCTAAAAAAGTCATATTGTGGTCATCAGGTGAAACATTGACAACTTTATCAATGTATTTAACATTTGTAGCCTCTGATGGACCAAAGTTATTTATGGTAATTTTATAAACAATAATATTATTTAGTGGCTCATTGGGATCAAATTGAATAGGTTCCTTAAAATCATCTGCCTCATCTTTTTCAATTGAAATATCCACCTCTCCAAAAGTAATTGGCAAAGTTTCGTTTAACTCATCATTACTTCGATTCATATCAAAAGTACTTGTAGTTACTGAAGCTGTATTATTAAGCTCCCATGGGTCAGATGGATTATTATAGTGAATAGGGCGAAGTTTAAGTGTAATATTAGCTGTATCTTTGGGATTAAGTGTACCAATATCACACATCAATGTCTTATTGCTATCATTGCTATTACAAGTATACGTACCACTATCAATTTCAAGCAATCGATAGATGGTATCATCAAATACATTGGTGAGATTGACATCATATGCAGGAGCAGGACCGTTATTACGGATCTGAATATAATAGACTGCGTCCGTTCCTGCTTTAATTTTACTATCACGTACTTCTGAGAAAACTACCTCATTACGAATTACTTGAACATCAGCTTTAGGGGCTACATCTACATCCGTATCATCTTGGTTATTACTTCGATCAGGATCACCTACATCACTTGAGAAAGCACTTGCTGTGTTAGTTTTGGAACCTGCTTCCATCGCACCACTTACAGTAATATTTACTTCAACTGTCTCATTAGCATCAATTTGATTAATTGTACATCGTACTGCTTGGGCATTAATACTACAAGCACCACCGTAACTACTATTATGATCTGCGACAATACTTGTTGCTGCTAATGAACCATATCCTGCATAATATTGTGGTATATTATCACTGACTAGTACATCAGTAGCTACCCCAGGACCTTCATTTTTAACTGTGATAGTATAAATAAAACTATTATCAGCCGTAGTTATTATGGCTTTATTGCTAGTTTTAGTTACGCTAATATCAGCATTGTTATTGGTAGCTGTTGCATTGATCTCTGCTGTTTTATCGTTATTATTTGAATTTAAATCTCCAGGAAGCCCCAAAGAAGAGGTATTCACATCAACTGTATTATCTAGAATACCTGCTTGCTCGGCTTTAGTCTCAATTTCAAGATCAGGAGTACTGTTACCATTAAGCACTCCTGATTGATAGACACAATTTACCACACCACTACTGTGTGTACAGCTCCAGTCTGTTCCACTATATCCAACATAACTCTCATTTACATCAAGTGTATCAGTTACACGAATCTGATTTGCAGTAGCATCACGAGGACCATAATTGGTAACAGATATAGTTGAGATAATATTATCTCCTACTGATACAGGGTTACCTGGAATAGGATTATTTTTGGTTACTTTTACTTTATCTATACCTATATCAAGCTGATCTACCCGTACTGTATAAGTTTGTGTAGAGGCATTGTTATCATTTAAGTTTGCATCAGCTAAAGTAGTCGACTCCACATTTGCATGGTTTTGATAAGAGGTATCACTTCCTGTTGTAGGAGTTGTTGCTTTGATTGTAATTGTCTCATTTGTCCCTGCTGTTAAATTTCCATCACGAAGACAAGTGATATTTTGACCTGATACACTACAGTTCCAATCAGCGGGTGCAGTGATATTGCTTTCACTAAAAATATGTCCATCAGGTATCGTATCTCTAGCAACAACATCAGGTGCATCTACATATCCTGTATTACTAATTTTGAGTGTAAATGTTGCTACTTCTCCCTCAATATAGACGGCTTGATCAACATCTTTTTCCATCTTGAGGTTGGTTCCTCTTTTTACAGTTACATTAATATCATTAAAGTTATTACTACTATTAATATCATAAATATTTTGAGCTGAATCTACCTCACCTATAAGTGTAATGTCTCCAAATTTATCCGTAGCTTTTAGACGAAAGTTAAAAGTAGTATTGAGATCTTTAGGAAAATCACCTCCACTATCATAATTACAAGTAATGGTGTTTCCAGCCTCACTACAATCCCATTTATCATCATCATTACTTGGTGTTGCTGCATTATCACCTTCAAATACAAACCCATCTGGCAAAGGATAACTTACCGTTACAGTATTTGTGCCATAAGGTCCATTATTGGTTACATTCGTAGTATAGGTTGCAATCCCTCCACTTACAACTTCAGGCGTTGGATCTACAAGCATTGAAAGAATCTCCATATCTGCACTAGGGATAACAGTCGTTTTGGTATTCTCTTGATCATTAGCATTGTTGGTATCTCCTGAATAATCTACAGTCGCATAACTTTTAAAGACACCCGATACTCGACCTGCTTTGACAGTAATATTAATCTCTTTGTAACTATTACCTGAAAAGCCACTAGGAAATATACAAATTACTTGGTCATTCGCTCCACCATTACTAGGATTATTCCCTAAGCCATCGTAAGTACATCCAAATGATGAGTGTTCTCCTGTAAATTCAAAACCATCAGGTATTGTAATATAAAGTTTAGAGGGTGCAGTAGTAGAAATTCCTGTATTGTTTTGAAGCTTTACATAGTAATCAAAACTCGTCCCTGCAGGAACTTGCTCTTTACTATCTTTAAATACAGTTGGTTGCATATCAGTACTTGCAACTACTCCTTTGATTAACACTATATTAAAAAGCAACATCATCATTAAATAACGCATCAACATAATCTATCCTTTTGATCAAGATATTAATATTTTTAAATTCTTTTGTAACTCAGCCATCTAGCAGGAGATCTGTAGCTTTCCGTCCTATTTTCGCAAATAGTTTGGCTTTTTTCTCTTAGTTTACTACGATTATACAACAAAACTTTGTCAAATTTTGTCATAGAGAATAAAAAAGATAATTTTTATTCTCTAATGTAATTTCTTATTAAAAGTATAACAGAAGATAGTGAAAAAGTAGTGAACAATACTATACAAAAAAGATTTAGCATATAGAGGTAAGTGCTTTATTCTATCCTATTAAATCTTAAAAACAAAATCTATAATTCTATTATAATACGATTTTGTCAGATTTTTGTCGGAAAAGTAAATTTTGATACATTAGTGAGTACGAGGAGAGCATATTTTAATAAACCATATAAAGAGTAACATACCTATCATAGCAAGCACTCCATTCCCAATATAATCATGAGACCAAGAGAAATTATTTTGATCTTCGATTACCATATAAGTAACAAAAACAATACGTAATACATTCACAATACTTAAAATAAAATATCCTAATATTATTGCCAAAAACTTGTAGAGTATTACAACACGATATGCTAAAATGGATGCACTTAAAATCAAAATCGGAACCATCGCATTACATGACTTATCAATGCTCAATGCGTACTTTGGGTTGATTATAATATAATTCTCAACTATTCGATCATCAAACCATAAACGAAGTATCTCAATTAGTATCTTACCTTGAAACTCATTAAGCAAAGAAGATACAATGTTCTCATGAAAAAATAAAAAATAGAGTAATACAAAGAGATAAATAGGGTAGAATAAAATAAAGTTTTTCATAAATATCTACCAGGGTGTGGAATCCACACCCAGCAATTAGAAGTCGTAAGTCACACCAAATGAAATCATATGCATATCAGGTGCTCCATCTTTTTCGATAAGTTTTTGATAATCTACAAAAAGTCCCCAACCTTTTTCTTGATCCCCTTGCCCATCAAACTCACGTTTATAAAAGCCATCATCTTTATCATCATCAAAGAGATCATACTCTAGTCCAACACCCCAAGATAGACCACTATCACTATACTTAACCGTATCACCTGTCTCACTTTTAGCATACCCAATCAAACCATAAAGATTCAGATCTTCACTAATATGATATTGAGGTTTGGCAAAAATTCCAAGATGTGACTTGAGCTTTGCTCCTTCCTCTTCAATCCAGGTTGTAGCCCCTCTTAACTCAAGACCAAAATAGGGGTTAAAGTCATACCCCACACGTACCAATACTCCATAAGTGTAATCTTCATAAACATCACCACAATCACACACACCATCAAAGAATAGACGCGTTATCCCTATACCTGTATAGAGTCCTGTGGGTGTAATTGGGTCAGGTACAGCAATAATGGGTTCAACTGGTGGTACAAAATCTTCTCCACCAAAACTTTGTGTTACCAAGGTGACAACTGTTGCTAGTGACACGATTAATTTTTTCATATTTCTCCCCTAAAATAATACTTAAAAAGATAAAATGTTATTATAACTGATAGTATAGACAATCATTTTGTCAAACTTTGTCAATGAGTCTTTTGTAAGTAAAAAACAATGATTAATTATAATATACTCTATGTTATAGCTCTATTAAATAGTTTAAAATTTTTTAGATAGCTATTTGATACCCCACGCCAAAAACATTTTTGATGCTCTCTTTGGGCAATTTACGCCTGAGATTTTTTACCAATGTTTTAAGTGAGTCTTTCTTATCATTTTCATAGTCATCCCACAAAGAGATAATAATTTCATCATAAGTAAAGACACGATTAGAATCTGAAAAGAGTATGGAGAGTAGTTGTCTCTCTTGATTGGTCAAAGCAATAGAACTACTTCCACAATAGAGTTCTTGGGTATCGCTAAGCCAGCGATGGTTCTCTTTGAGTAATACAATACTCTTGGTTTGTACTCTAAAGTTTTCAAGTTCATCCACTGCTTTTTCGATGGCTAAGCGCAGATCATTACGAGAGGCTGGCTTGATAATGTATTTGCTAAGTTTAAGCTCTGTGGCTTTGAGCAGATAAGAGCTATCTTGATGGGCCGTGAGCATAATAGCACGTGTGGTATGATCGTGCAAACGTATCTTTTGAAGCAAATCCAACCCATTAATATAAGGTATGTTAATATCAATGATCATAATATCAGGCTTTTTATCCAGATAGATACGGTAGGCTTCTTTGCCATCTTGGGCTTCATAAATATGCTCAAAGTAGCGATCTAAATAAGCGACATAATTCCTTCGTATCATCTCCTCATCTTCAATAAAAAGCAACTTATAGGGATATTTCTCATTCATCCTCTACTCTCCTTCGTTATGGTATAAAAATGAAACAATAAAACAAGCTCCATATTGTGTATTGTGGAGTATAATATCTCCTTGAAATGAGTTTTGTATGATCTTTTTGGAAAGATAGAGTCCTAGCCCTCTTCCTTGTGATTGACCTTTGGTACTAAAGTAGGGTTCAAATACTTTCTCTTCAATGGCTCTCTCCACACCTCCCCCATTATCACAAACATAAAGTTGCAACTTTGTCTGCTCTATTAGGTTTAAAGTAATGGTAATTTTGGGAGCATCAATCTCCTGAGTCTCCAATACATCTTTGGCATTGTTTAAAAGTACCATTATAATGTGTTGCAACTCATTGGCATTGCCTTTGAGTATTAAGTAGGGGTCAACATCCACATCAATTTCAATTTGACACGACTCAAGTGGCCCTTTAAGAATCTCAATTGATTTTTCTATAATACTAATAAGATGAAACTGCTCTTTGGTTTTATCCTCATCCAAAAAGTGACTAAAATCCTCAATGGTTTGGGACATATACTGAGTCATCTGTTCAATCTCAAGCAGTTTGGTATCGACAGCAATATCTCTAAAGTTGGCATGATAGAGTTTATTATCAATCACACTAACAGCAGAGTTAATCTGTGCAAGAGGTTGTCGCCATTGATGGGCAATATTTTCGATCATCTCTCCCATTGCAGCCAATTTATTTTGATGAAAGATAATCTTATCTTGCTCTCTTACCTTGCTAATTTGTCTTTTGAGTCTCTTGCGAAGCTCTTGATTAAGCTTGCGTGTATTATAGTAGTGATATAAAAAAAACAGACCAACAAATAAAATCACAAAAAGTACATTACGAAAAACAACAAAATCCACACCTTTAGGCTGAAACTTAATACCAATCCACTGGTTAAAGATAGAATCTTTTTGGGATTGGGGTATGCTTTGGAGGCGATTTTCTAAAATTTCTAAAAGCTTTTGATCATCCTTACGAACCCCAAAACCCAATTGCAACTTTTCAGGTAAAGTTACGGCTACTGTGAGATTGGAAAACTCCCCACTTTGAAAATTGTGAGCAATGGCTAGAGAGGTACTCACAAGAGCATAGAGTGTTCCCTCTTGGACTTGATGCAGTCCCTCATGCACATTTTCAACATCGACAAAATGTGTTAAAGGGTAGTTTTTTTTGAGGATTTCAGCCATGGCATAATCTTTGACCACACCTATTTTATTATCTGAATGCAAAGGAGATTGACGAGACTTGGTATTGCCTATTTTGGTAACAAGCACACTGGGTACTTCCAAATAAGGGGTGGTAAAGTTGAGATATTTTTCCCGACTTGGAGTGGGCATCACAAGAGAGAGAATATCACACTCTTTACTTTTGACAAAAGCAAGAGATTGACTCCAATTTAGGGTTGGAACCAATTGAATAGGAATAGGTAAGGAGTCTTCAATACGTTGAATAAACGCACGATTGACCCCTATCATTTTACCATGATGGATTGCTTCATAAGGCATCCAGTGAGGGTCAATACACATACGAATGACTTTCTTAGCTCTAAAATAGTGCTGATTGCTATCAATACTTTTTTCTATCTCAGTTGCCCATAGAGACCCTAAAATGATAAGAAACACAAAAGATAATTTCATGGTTTTTACAGAAAACTAACCATCCATAATCCCCACACGCAGTGCCTCTTCATAGCTTGTCGTCCCCTCTTCTACCAATTCACGCAATTGATCAGCTAAGGTCTGCATTCCCTGCTTTTTCATCTGAGTTCGGATTTGATGATCGGTGAACTTTTGTTTGATCATCTCTTTGACACTGTCATCAATCATAAAGAGTTCCCCTACTGCAACCCGTCCTTTATAGCCTGTAAAGTCACAGGCTTTACAACCAACAGCTTGTTTGGTATGGGCATGGGAGGCTAGATTAATGTCTCGTTTGACCACACTTGGCAACTCAGTATCTGTAGCACACTCTACACAAAGCTTTCGTACCAGACGCTGAGCTAGTACCCCAAGTAAGGTTGAGGAGATGAGATAATCGGCTATGCCCATATCCATGAGTCGTGTCAGTGAGGAGGTCGAATCATTGGTGTGCAGTGTTGAAAGAAGCAAGTGTCCTGTCAATGCTGATTGCAAGGCAATCTCACCCGTCTCTGTATCTCGAATCTCCCCGATCATAATGATATCGGGATCTTGTCGCAAAATTGATCGAAGCCCTGAGGCAAAGGTAAGACCCACTTTGGCATTGACTTGGATTTGGTTGATATTTTCAGCGTTGTACTCAACAGGGTCTTCAACGGTAATAATATTTTTATCAGGTGTGGCGATGTGTTGTAAAAAGGCATGCAGTGTTGTAGACTTCCCTGATCCCGTGGGACCTGTAACTAGGATCATTCCATGGGAGTGGCGAAGCAGTGAGTAAAAGCGTTCTGTCATCTCACGAGTAAATCCAAGATTTTCAAGGGTAGGAATATGCTCACTTTGCATCAATATCCGCATGACAATCCGCTCACCATAGTAGCTTGGCAAAATCGAAACCCTAATATCAAGCGTCTTACCTGAAATACTTACCTGTGTCCGTCCATCTTGAGGGATACGCTTTTCAGATATATCCAAATTGGAGATGACCTTGATACGGTTGGTAACGAGTGAAATGACCTTTTTATCCAGATCAATATGCTTTTTTAAAGCTCCATCAATTCGAAAACGTACTTCACCTTTTTTTTCGTTGTTTTCAATGTGAATATCACTCGCTCCCTTTTTGATCGCTTGGAAAAATAGGGAATTTACAAGCTTAACAATCGGGGCTGAACCTTCACTAGAGAGCAGATCCTGGGAGTTTTGAATAAACTCCAAAAGATCGGATTCGACCTCAATTAGCTCTTCAGAAGTAGAAGAGGAGATGTCTTCAAAATCACTGCCCGTTTGAATCTCTTGAAATTTATTGAGCAATCGCTCATAACTCTCATCATCCACAAGATAGAGTGGATAATCCAAAGCCAACTTCGCAGAGAAATTAAGTGCCGAAGCCAAAGTCGAATTTTTGGTAATGGAGACTTTTTGATCTTCAACACTGGAAAAGAGCAAACCGTGTTTAGTAGCAATCTTATGGTCAATCTCCTCCTCCAAAAGAGGCTCTAAGTTGACATCAACAAGCTTTGGTATCTGCATCAATCTTGCCCTGGAATAAAGATTTTGTCACTCTCATCATGAATGATACGATTGCTTGCAGGGTGTGTGCTTCTTGTAGTTGTTGTATTATCACTCAAACGTGTGTTGTTACTCGTACCCTTACTTCGATTATTGAGTCCCTTATGCACCAAACCATTGTATTTTGTCTGCAATCCATCAAGCTCTACAAGTAGCTCTTTAAGCTTTTTGAGATCCCCACTACGTCGCACAATATAAGGAGTGAGATAGATTACAACATTGACTTCACTTTTTGCATTGGCAGTGGATTTAAACAACTCTCCAAGAATTGGAATATCCCCTAAAATCGGCACTTTAGTTACCGATTTACCATGAGAACTTTTGATCAATCCTCCAATAATAATCGTCTCACCATTATTGACAATGGCATTGGTCAGTACCTTACGCTTGGTGGTTGTTGGACGATCAGCCGTAGAGCCTGAAGAGCCTAAAATATCTTCAATGATGGTTTCAACATTGAGATTGACTTTATTATGGCTTGAGAGGCGAGGTTTCACTTTAAGCGTAATACCAATATCTTCACGAGAGTAGGTATTACGTGTCAAATCTTGGGCATTATTCCCTTTGGCAGTACTGGTCAAAATTGATTGGGTCTGACCGACATAGATAGAAGCCTCTTTGTTGTTGGTACAAAGGATAGAAGGCTCACTGAGTATTTGTGCCCCTCCATTTTGGCTTAAGATATCAAGCTTGGCTCCTAATGCAAAGAGTTCTGAAATATCTGAAGAGAACTTAAAAGGAGTATCGGTATTGGTAATAGCATTCCCGTTGGCATCGTAACTTGTTGTTTGGGTATTAAGGAAACTTAGAAGATTGGAAGAGACCATCATCGATGAACTCCCTAGCATACCCCCTGCAAGAGAGAAGAGTCCCTGAGACGTAATCTTACCCCCTTCAAATCCATAACGAACTCCTAATTCTTTGGCAATATTGTTATTAATTTCAACAATTTTGGCTTTGACAAAGACCTGAGGTTTTTCTACATCAATCTTAGCAATGGTGGAACGGATATTTTTGATCTGTTCAGGAGTCGCTAAAATAATCAGTGCATTTCGTTCGACATCACTTACCACCATCGCTTTTTGTGCTTCAGTTGAGGTTTTTCCTTTGACTTTTGAATTGGCTACTGCAACGCCATTCATCTGTGCAATCACCTTCGAAAGGATTTTTTCCATCTCTTCAACATTGGAGTTTTTAAGAGGAACGACGTACATCTTTTGATCCGTCCCTTCTCCCTCAATATCAAGCTTTTTGACATAATTGACCATGCGATTTACATTTTCACGTTTACCTACTAAAATAATAGTATTGGTTGCATCATCTTTCATTACATCCACATTTTCACTCACGATAGCCTTTGGAAAGAGCTTTTTAGACATAAGTTCAGCATTTTTATGCACTGCTTTAGCAGATGCATTTTTAAGCTTAATAAAGACCGAACCTTTAAGAGAACTCGCTTCTACCGAGTCAATAAGCTTTTTAATGGCTCGAAGGGTTTTGGGATTTGCGGTAATGGAGAGCATGTTGTTGTTTTTAAACGCAACAACCTGAGCATTTTTATGCAAGAGTGGTCTTACCTTGGCACGCAAAATTGAGGCATTGGTATTTTTCAGAGTAAAGACCACCGTCTTCATCGTATCCCCATCGATCTCATCACTGACCGATAACCCTTCACCTGCAGCTTCATTTTGTTTAACTACTTTGTAAAAATCACCCAAATCCACAAGGGTAAGATTATGCGTTGCCAAAATTGAGTTGGCTAGTGGGATAAGTGAACTCTTTTTGATAGGATTGGTAGAGACAAAATTAACCTTACCGTTAAGTTTACCATCAATCAAAATATTCTTTTTGGTGATTTTACCCACCATTTCAATAAATTCACGAAGCTCTAAATCTCTAAAATTTACATCAATTTTATCATCATTCACATTGGCTCCCAGTGCAAATGAGAATAAAATTGCAAGCGTTACAATCACTCTATTTAATCTCATAATCTAACTCCATCTCTTGATTTTTCCTTTTAATTGTTAATGTCAAATTCTCTATATTGTTAATCTCTTTATAGGCTTTAAATGCCCCTTGGTAGCTATCAAGTCGCTCACCATTAATGGCTAAGATAATATCTCCACGCTTAATGCCCAACTTCTCAAAACCACTCTCTTTACGTACAAAACGTACTCTAAATCCTGTGATCTCTTTGCCTTTTTTAATTTCAGAAATTCCAATATCTTTCCAAATATCTTTGGGCTTTTTCATATACCCTTCGAGCATATCACGTTTGACAATCTTGACACCACCACTCTCCACCACATCTGCTTTGGGTTTGCTCGTAGTAGATACTTTTTTCACATCACGTACCATTGCTTTGGAGCTTGAAGTACTTTTTTGTTTTTTAAAGTTTAGGGTATAGCTTTTGCCATTTTTTTCAAAAAATGCTTGATCACGCGTGGCATTGACCAAAACAAACCCCGCAATCTCTTCACCCCGTGAAAGAACTTTGGTTTTGCTTCCTTTTTTGACCGTGACCACAATGAGATCACTTGAGCGATAAATCCCAAGCAAGCTCAAAGAGCGTATGGTAGCTCCTGTTGACGTACTCATAGGCTTTTTGGTTTTGGGCTTAATCTTGATTGGATCTGCCGTTGCTTTGGCAAGATAGAGACGATAGTAGAGAGGTTTAAGATCTCCTTTACTCTCCAACTCTTTGGTCGTACTAGGCAAAAACAGCATAGCAACAATAAACCAAACAAGCTTTACCAAAGCCATGGCTCCCAAGATATAGATAGCATAATTAAAAAATTCGGATTTAAATACTCTGTTCATAGGACCATCCATTCTCATCTTTTTGCATCAGAGGTTTAAGCCAAGGTGTGCCGTTGATATCTTCTACCTCTACACGTACCATACCCTCATCCAAAAACTCAATTTGAAACTCTTTTTCTACCTCTTTGTAGCTAAGGGTCAGTTGCAAAGTTTTGGGTGCAAAGAGATTGTGAGAGAGGCTAAGATTAAATTCACTCAATGGAATCATCGCTTTACTCGCATCATCAAGCACCACATTTTCCAATCTTACGGAAGAAAAAAGCAAGAGTGTCGAGAGTTCAATATTCTCTATTGTTGCCATGGTTACGCCCTTAATAGAGAGATGTGCGTTGCTAATGTCCACACCAAAGAGTCCATTATCCACCACTTCCTCACTAATAAGCACCTCATTGTACTCTAGCTTCTCTTCTGCTAAGAAAAAGAGCCGATCTTTGGGAGCAAAAATCACAATAGAGAGCAAAACAACCAGCACTGTCATCAAAATCTTTTTTACCATTTGCATTTTAACTCCAATCGATAGGCCTTACCATCATTGCTAAGATTAAATCTATCGATCTCAATAGCTAATCCTGTAATTTTATTGCTTAGGCGGTTTAGATCATTGATTTGCAACGCTTTAAAGCTCGCATTGAGGCGTTTGCTTTTTACACTAAACGTATGTACTTTATCTTTAGGAAGCAGGGTCTCTAGTGCCTTGACCTTTTTGGTGATTTTTTTATCCCCCCAAAGCTCTTGAAGTGCGACGATTTGACCAATCTCTTGTTTGGTAGTAGCAAACTCTTCTTTGGAACTATTGAGACTGGCACTAGAGATACTTTTATACCCCAATGCCAAAACCATAAAGAGCAGGGATGAAGCTAATAGTATCTCTATTTTATATCGTTGGAAATTCATACCTTCGCCTCTAATTCAATCATATTATGATCAAGCTTTTTTATCTTAATGGATTTATCGACACTGTTGTAACTGCTTGGGTTTTTAACTTCAAGCTTGGCACGCATCACCTTAGATGTAATCTCTAACTCTTGGACTACACCTCCATAACGCACAATCGAAGATACCTCTTTTAAAAAATCACGCTTTTTTCGCTCATTTTTATCCCGTTTTTGATATTTTGCTGCGATGCTGTCACGTGAATATTTGCTCTGTAAAGCAGGATAATCTTCCAGCAACACCTCGACTGAGCTTGATTGCTCAGAGACGGCAGAGGAGTAGCCAATACCTTCAAATAAAAATAGCATTCCAAGTAAGATAAAAATAGAACTCAAGACAATGGCATCTTTTTTGGCAATCATTGCCCCTTTGTCAATGCTAAGCGACACCCCTCCCCCACTAGGACGGAAACTCTCATCAAAACTCAAAAAACGTCGCTCTCCAAAGAGAGCTTTTGGCATCACCGTCACGACATCATCAACCAAGCCCAGTGCCATTGCACCATCCAGAGCAATAGGGTTGTTAAACATGCTTTTACTTTGCTGGGCAAAATAGATTGCACCTACTTGTGAAGCCTCAATTCCACTACGCAAAAGTGCATCCATTATCTCTTGAGGACTGTACGCAATAAAGAGCCATCCTCCATCTTCTTTGATAGCAGAGTATTCATACTCCCCCTCTTCAAGCAAATCATCGAGCACTGAAGGGGCTAACTTCTTGGCTTGATATTGATATTTAAGCTCCAAAGACTCTTGTTTGAGGGTATAGAGTGTCGGAGAGAGCATGACATCGATCATCTCACTAGCTACCCTTACACTACTGCCTGAACGATCAAGCAGTACCAAGCCTTTTTTACTGTTTGGCATAAAATTCAAAATACTCTACCTTTCCATCTAAATAGTTAAAACTAAAGCTGTATACACCGCTATTATACGAATATGCTGTCGTACATTTCATCTGTTTTAAAAGTGCTTTTGAGAAGATTTTTTTATCAAAGTTCTCCATATTGGCACCATTATCTTTTAAAAAGGCTGCCAAGTCTTCACCTTCAATCCACTCATCTTTGACCAATTCACTGTCCAAATCAAACAAAAGAGAGATCAATTGGGCTGAGAGATATTTGCTATCGATATTGGCATTTTTGGAGACAAATGTAAAATACCTACTCCAAGGTACCGAAAATACTTTGGTATCCCCTGTTGCGACAAAATATCGATTTAAAATAGTATTAAATTGTTTGATTGAAAGTATACCTTTTTTTTGTTTTAATCTTATAGACTCATTTTTACCCTCAATATCTTGCAGAATAAAGTCCAAAAGTTGGGAGTCATCTTCAAGATTATACTTCATCGATATATTATCCAATAGTGTTGAAACCATGTTGTATTTTTTTTGATTTTTGTTATCATTTTGTAATGCTAACCAATTGATATCCACCCCATTACTCAAAGGTTCGCACCCAATAGAGACAAAAAATGCACCCTCTTTTTCTTGGATGGTTTGAGGTGCTAGGTAGAGCATAGAGAGGACATCATTGGCATTTTTACCTTTCAACAGGGTATCTAGGGTTCGTGAAATATCAGAATAGAAGATATTGGCTTGAATAATGGCCGAACTACCAAGAGAGTCTTTTTTTGCCTTATCAAGGTAAGAAAACGCTATCCCCATCAGAGCCAAAAGAGCCGCGATAACAGTAAGTGTAATTAGCATAGCAACGGCTTTTCTCAATCGTAACCTTTTCATTATTAACCTCAATTGGGTAAAGTATCGTTTGAAAGCGGATAGTTTACCCAAGGTAGCTTTTATAGTTTTAAAAGCTCTAAGTGAGTAAAATATTATCCAAATTTTATTAACAAAGTTATAAAACTTACATTATAAGGAAATCAATGCACTCTAAAAATCAAAAAAAAGCCTTTTCACTCTTAGAACTTCTCGTCGTTATTTTAATCTTGGGACTCTTAGCAGCACTTGTGGCTCCAAAAGTCATCGAACAAGGTGAAAAAGCCAAACGTGATCTTGTCTGTACACAGATGAAAACGATAAGCGAAGCCCTCAAAACATTCAAACTTGATAATAGCATGTACCCTGATACAGAAGAAGGTCTAGCCGCATTGGTCAGCAATCCTGATAGTGACAAATACCCTAACTATCTCAACTCAGGATATGTCGAACGTATCCCAAAAGATTCATGGAATACAGTAATCACCTACATCAAAAATGATACCAATTACGAACTTATCAGTTTTGGGGCAGACCGCAAAGAGGGTGGAAGTGGTGATGGAGCCGATATATTTTTAAGTAAATGTAATAAGTAGCCCCATTGATAGCAAAAGAGATTAAAAATAGCCATCAAGCATTTTCATTAATTGAATTGCTTATTGTTGTCTTTTTAATCTCTCTCATCTACTTCTTTATCTTTGCTAACGTCAATGTACAAAACAAAAAAAAGGAGGAGACTCTCTCCCCTCTCACATTAGGTGAAGTGAGCAAAAAACTTATCGGTACAGAGGGTGAGTTTTTTTGTCTTGCCAAATGCACAGAGTGCTACTACTCTCTCACAAGCTCAGTAGATATTCACCCCTACAAAGGCACACTTGACTTTGGTAAAGATGTCAAAATTTATCAACTCGACTCAGGTGACAACTTTGAAGAGAAAGAGTTTGGACGTATCAACGACGAGAAGGTCTGTTTACGCTTTAATCTCTATAACAATCAAAGCTCAACCAAGCTTGTCATTCAAAACGATCAAGGTACTTTTTATCTCCCTTCCTATTTTGGAGAGCCTCAAAAAGTATCTTCACTTGAAGAGGCAAAAAAGCTTTGGCTAAAATACAACCCCATCATCTCAAGCGGAGGAGACTTCTACTAATGCGACGAGGTTTTACAATTATTGAGCTTATGGTCTCTGTGATACTCATTTCAGTCGTCATCATGGCAATACTTAAACTCCAATCCCAAACCCGTGATATGGCATACTACATCTCCAACCGTGGAAAAGCAGAGTTTGCCAATACGCTCTTTACCACTGACAGTATCCAAAAATATCACAAAGCCAATAAAGATGCCTACAGCGTCATTGGGGATAGTTTCAAATCAGACAAGTTTGATACCAAAGAGATCCTTGAAAAAACCAAACGGGACATCTTCATCTCTGATCCCCTAGAGCTTGACGAAGACCAAGCCCTCCCCTTCAAGGTCTATCAAATCAAACTACGTGGCGACAGTGCAGCATCAAGCTTTTATCGCTTTGGGATCAATTGATAATAAGAGCATTTACCCCCTTAGGCTATAATAACTCAAAATAAAATTTTTGCGTTAAAAGGTTCTATAGTGGCAAAAAGCATCATTGACAAAGCCCCTTTCAAATTTAAAGACAATCTCTACAATATCCAAGAGAATATTGAATACCTCCAAAAGTACCAAGATACAGACCAAAAAGGACGCTACCTCTATTGGGATAAATTTAAATACCGTGTTGACAAAGGGGATGATGTCCACAAAGCGTGGTGGACTACCAAGTTTGTACGCTTTTCCAAATCCAAACCTCTTGACTATTACGATAAAGAAAACAATATTTTTCTCTTTTGCATTCCCGATACACTCCAAGCCAAGCTCTATAAGATTTCACACCTCTCCTCCCAAGGCATCGTACCCAATAACTCAATCAAAAAACACTATCTGATCTCTTCACTCTTGATGGAGGAGGCTATTAGCTCTTCTCAGCTTGAAGGAGCCTCAACCACGCGCAGAGTTGCCAAAGATATGCTCACCAATAACCGCACACCCAAAAATGATGATGAAGCAATGATACTCAACAACTACCTTCTCATGCGAGAGATCAAACGCCTCAAAGAAGAAGACCTCACCATCGATATGATCCTTGATCTGCATAAAATAGCCACCTATGGCAACCATGAAAATGGTAACATTGCAGGGGCTTTTCGTCAAAGTAACGATATTGTAATTAGTGACGGTGAGGACAATATCCTCCACCAGCCCCCCTCTTTTGAGCTTATCCAAGAACGCCTCCAAAATGTCTGTGACTTTGCCAATACTTCGCATCTCGGTGAAGAAAATATCTTTATCCACCCTGTGATCAAAGCGATCTTTTTACACTTTATGATAGGCTATGAACACCCCTTTTCTGATGGCAATGGACGCACGGCACGGGCATTGTTTTATTGGTATATGCTCAAAAGTGGTTATGATTATTTTGAATATATCTCGATTAGTAAACTACTTAAAGAGGCTCCCAAACAATATGGTATGAGCTTTTTATACAGTGAAATAGATGACAATGATCTCACCTACTTTATCGATTATCAACTCGATATTATCTTACGTGCCATTGATGAACTGCTCCAATATCTCGAACAAAAGAGCCGTGAGTTTGAAGAGATCAACGCCATGCTCAATAGCTCACAAGTAGGAGCCTCACTCACTTTCATCCAAAAAGACATTGTCAAAAAAGCAATTAAAAACCCTGGTAGAATCTTCACTAGCAAAGAGATCGCCAACGATTATGACAAATCACTCAACAGTGCACGAAAATACCTCAATCAACTTGTAGAACATAAAATTTTAGCCATTATCAAACACGGCAAAACCAAAGAGTACATTGCTCCTTCTAATATTCGAGAAGTACTAAGAGATGCTTAGAGCTTTTTGAGTAGCCCTAACAGCTCTTGAGGTAGAGAGGCTTTAATCTCATACTTTTTGCCTTTGAGTGTAAAGACTATACGACTTGCATGTAAAAAGAGCCTATTTAATTGATACCTTTTTGCAAACTTTTCATTTATAAATTTATCCCCGTACATACTATCCCCAAGAATAGGGTGTTTAAGATGGGAAAGTTGGGTGCGGATTTGGTGCGTACGCCCTGTGAGGATTTGTACTTCCATGAGTGTTGTCTCTTTGAAATATTTTTTAGGTTCAAAGATTGAGGTAGAAGCTTTCCCCTCTTCACTCACATTGACCTTTTTGGCTTGGTTGTTTTGGCGTTGCAGTTTATGAGTAAGGCGTTTTTTGCCCCCTTGCCATTTTCCCTTAACGAGGGCAGTATAGTACTTCTCTATCTTATGCCCATCTCTTAGTAATGTATGCAACTCTTGCAATACGACTCTGCTTTTGGCTATCAAAACTACCCCACTCGTCTCCAAGTCCAATCGGTGTACGAGTTCCAAATAGCTGTTATCGGGTCGAATATGACGAATTATCTCAATCAAACCATAAGGAGCATGAGAGCCACTGTGTACCCCTAGCCCTGAGGGTTTATTGATAGCAATAATATGTTCATCTTCAACGATAATGCTCTTTTTAACCACATCTATCCACTTGGATGGAATATCTATACTCTCTTTGCTCTCTTCTAGCTTAATAGGAGGGATTCGCACCGCGTCCCCAATTTGGAGCTTATACTCAGGCTTAATCCGTTTTTTATTGACCCTCACTTCCCCTTTGCGAATGATACGGTAGATTTTGGATTTGGGAACTTTTTTGAGCACACGCAACAAAAAATTATCGATGCGTTGATTTAGCTCGTTTTCGCTGATGGGGTAGAGGGTTACTTGGTTGGGGTTGATTTGCATGGATTACCTATTGCGTCTTTGATTGGCTTTTTGATACACTTCCATACCCTCTCGCTTACCAATAGCAACAATATAGATAACGACCCTCTCCTCTTCAATCTCATAAACAATGCGATGTTTTTTACTATTGAAATAGACTTTATAAAAGCCTGTGAGGTTGAGGTTATTCTTGTTGCCTAGGGGTAAGCCCATTTGAGGATTTTTGAGTATCTGTTTGAGCTTTTTGCTAAAAATAAGTTGGATAGAACGGTTGAGTTTTGCCAACTCCTCTTTGGCATCAGGATGAAAATCAAAACCGTACATCTAGCTATCCAGTGATAGATCAAGCTCTTTTAGGACATCTTGACCATTGAGATACTCCTCTTTTGGAGTTTTGAGTCGCTCTTGCACTATCTTCTCAATCGCTTCATTCTCTTTTTCATCTAAAAGCTCTATCAAGCTCTCATACAAGTGTGAGGGAATCATAACCGCTTCTATTTTATTGTTTTTCATAATCGCCAACTTCTCTACAACCCCTTCGCTTAGATTGGACAGATAGTGACCAAACTGCTTGGAGAGCTCTGTAGAGGAGGCTAATTCATTTTGTGCATAAGTTACCATAGATTATCCTTATAATTATCACTATTTTTATAAGGATAATTATAGCAAGATAAAATTAATGGTAGAGGGTGACTTGGTTTGGGTTGATGATTATTCAATGCCTTTTGGGGTTGGACTTTTCCACTCTTTAATTCATCTAGTTATGCTAAAAAAATATTTAGAACAAAATTTGAAATGGCAATCAAGATAATAAAAATAAGATAACCTATTATCACATTGGTTTCCATTCCAACTATAAAACTCACAGGTAAACTAAATGGAATTATTTTCTCAGTATTTATTTGATTTTTTCGCTTTAAAAGCTCATCAGAATCCAATAAATTTATTTTTTCATCTACATAAAGTAGAACTTTAATAATATATAAATAGATAAAAATACTTACAAAAAAACTGATTATTCCTATTAAAATACCAAATTGACTTGTAATAAGTGATGAAGTAGCATATCCAAGATATAGATAAAATAATATAACTATAGGCAAAACAAACATAACTTTCCATTTATAATAAAATGGTGGGTTGCACCACCCTACGGACATTATCTCTTTCTCATTCTCCTTGATGGCAATAGCATAGAAACAAATAAAGATTGAATTTATCTAAAGAAGAGTAAGTAAATTGCTAATGCCCCTAATACAAATGACCAATATTGCATTGGTATAAGGAAAAATGTATGCTTTTCAATTAATTTTATCTCTTCTCTTGTTTCTTTGTCAATAACAGTTCGATGATGTTTTTCATCATTAGCTTCTATCCCCATTAAATAAACAAAAACTGCTGAAATTGTCAATGCTAATGGTGCCATAAAACCTGAACTTTCATAAAAGTGGCTACCAAATAGCATATTTGTAATTAAATTTAATACCAAACTAATAAAAAGTGGTATACCAATAACCAAAATACCAGAACCTTGCCAAATAAAAAACACTATTTACTCCTTATATCTGCTAAGTACCTTTGATTAATTAAACACTATAAAAATTGTAGGTGCGATCATATCGCACACAAAGTGTGTGAAGATTAAACTAAATCCACACCCTTTTCACCCGCTTCAAGGTGACCTATCAAATATCCACCTGAGTTTTGACATACTGCTTCGACATCTTCATTTTCTACTACGAGGATCATCCCCACACCCATATTAAAGGTTCGGTACATCTCCTCTTCGTCTACATGTTGGCTCATAAATTCAAATATTGGTAGGACTCTAATATCCTCTTTTTTGATGACTGCTTTGATGCCATCAGGCAACATTCGTGGGAGGTTCTCTACAATCCCACCACCCGTAATATGAGCTAAGGCTACAATCTTATCTTGGTTGGCTTTGAACTCTTTGACATAGATTTTGGTAGGAGTCATTAGGGTTTCAATGAGTGGTTTACCGTTAAAATCATCATCATACTTCATCCCCAATTTATCCAAAAAGAGCTTTCGTACCAGTGAATACCCATTGGAGTGTACACCACTACTTGGAAGAGCCACAAGAGATTGCCCCTCTTTTACTAAGGCTACTCTATCCATCTGTGATTTTTCAGCAATCCCTACCGCAAAACCTGCCAAATCAAAATCATCTTCAGAGTACATCCCAGGCATCTCAGCAGTCTCACCACCCACTAATGCACACTCAGCCTCTCTACATCCTGCTGCAATACCTGATACCACATCTTTGGCATTTTGAGGCTCTAGTTTGCCCGTAGCATAATAGTCCAAGAAAAACATCGGTGTACCAAAATTACAGATAAGGTCATTGACACACATTGCAACTAGGTCAATCCCTACGGTATCGAGCTTTCCACTTTGAATAGCGAGCATAAGCTTCGTCCCAACTCCATCGGTTGCGGATAAAATCACAGGCTCTTTGTATCCCGTAGGCAAGGCATACGCCCCTGCAAATGAGCCAATCCCACCAATTACATTGCTATCAAAGGTCGATTTGACATCACTCTTTATCGCCTCTACAAAATCATTTCCTGCATCAATATCGACACCCGCATCTTTATATGAAATATTTGCCATTATTACTCTACTTTCAAAAAAATTATTGCGTTATTATAACAAAAGTTGGCTGTTTTGATATAATTAGCCCATGAATCAACAAAAACAAATTCCCTATATTATCATTGGTGGCGGTGCAAGCGGTTTGATGTCTGCTATTTTGCTTGCTCAAAAGGGCAAAGAGGTACTTATCCTTGAAAAAAATGCCCAACTTGGCAAAAAGATCACCATTAGTGGTAATGGAAAGTGCAATATTACCAATAGCCACATTACACCCAATCACTTTCACTCTCACAACCCACCTTTTATTGAAGAGGTGATCTATAGCTACAGTGAGATAAAAAAGCTATTAGAGAGCCTAGGCATCTTTACGGTGGAGGGCAAAGAGGGTCGGGTCTTTCCTATGAGTATGCAAGCATCTGTCGTGGTGGATATATTGGAGTATGAGGCTAGGCGTTTGGGTGTTGAGATAGCAACCCATCAAGAGGTTGTAGAGGTTAGCAAAGATAAACACTTTAGTATTCAAACTTCAAACGATACGTTTAACGCCCATCACCTTATCATCGCCTCAGGTAGCCCTGCCTATCCTCAGCTTGGTAGTAGTGAGATAGGATTACAAATTGCTCAGAGCTTTGATCACTCCATTCACCCCACACTCCCCTCACTTGTACAGCTCACCTCTCCTAGCAAAGATATTCACACCCTTGCAGGATTCAAACAAGACTCCATTGTGAGACTCTACAGTAATGGCATGCAGATAGCTCAAAGCAAAGGGGATATTCTCTTTACCAAATACGGAGTTTCAGGACTGGCAATTTTGGATATTAGCCGTTTTGTTTCACTTGGACTGCACAATTATGAGTATATGGAGCTTAAAGTTGATTTGATGCCCCAATGGAACAAAAGAGAGCTTCACAATATCTTTCAAAGCTCTCTTGGTACAAACAGAGAGATTAAGATATGGCTAGAGGGGTTTATCAATAAAAAATTAGCCTCACTCATACTCAAACGAGTCAAAGCACAAAGCACCCAAGAACTAAATACCAAAAACATCAATAGCATTATCTATGAGCTTAAAAATTTTGTCGTTGAGATTGATGGAACACGGGGCTTTAAAGGTGCAGAAGTAGCTATTGGTGGAGTCGATACCACTACGATTAATCCCCAAACAATGGAATCAAAGCTGGTTAAAAATTTATATTTTATCGGTGAAGTGTTGGATGTGGATGGGGATAGAGGGGGATATAACTTTCATTTTGCGTGGTCTTGTGCGATGCAAATGAGTCAAAGTGTATAAATAACTATTTCTTTTTATCGGTACCTATCAATAAAGAGGCACTTAGCCCTATAGCACTAAAGATGATGGTTGTCTCCATAATGGGTTGTTGAAATAAAATACTGATGACAATCCCATAAATAAATCCAACAGAGACTTGAAACAACACAGGATATTTAAACTCTTCTATTTTTGGAAGTATTAAGAGCCCTATAAAAAATGCAATGAGAAGAAGCTTCATCAAACTAACAAGATCAATTGAAGTAAAACCTCCACCACCTGCACCCTTAGCCACATATACTAAACCAATGAGTAAAGCAAGTCCAGCTAAGCTTATAATTTTTTTCAAAAACTTCATTATAGTTACCGCTTCACCTTACTCCATATCATTCGATCGACTCCACTGCGTTGGGCATGGAGCGTTTCAAGTTCAAGATTGAGTTTATAATCCAATGTATTTTCAATGATTTTTGGGGTTTGATAGGTAAGAAGCCAATCAATTTTATCTTTCATGGCATGGAGCATTCCCTCTCCTCCCTCAACCAATATAAAAGAGGGGGTATCCAAAAAGCTAAGATCATTTCCAACTTCTACGCTTCGATTGGGGATATTAAAGAGTGGTATATCACGTTCAAAGTTATCTTCTCGTGAATAGATATGAATATCAGGAGCAACACCTTCCTCCAAAAAGCGACAATCAAGCGTAGGACGATCAATGCGTACGGTATTGCCTCCAATGATCATCTTTGAAGCCACATTACGCAGTTTATGGGTATGATTTAGAGAGTTTTGAGAGCTTAGATACCCTCCACCAATTTTGCCATTATGGCTTTGAGCCAATTTAAAAAGTACAAAGGCACGTTTTTGCCATATATTAAAGGGTTCAAGCAGATCATTGGTACGTTTGGGTTGTACATCGACTATCACCTCTATTCCCTTACTTCGTAGCATCTCTACACCACCACTGTGATTAGCAATGGGATCGATCATACCAATGGCGACCTTTTTGAGTCCAAGTGAAGCAATCAAAGAGGCACAAGAGGGAGTCTGCCCAACATGAGAACAGGGTTCAAGTGTCACATAAATCGAGCAATCTTTAAAAATATTTTTTGAATTTTCAAGTAAAAAGTTATGCACAGCGTAGGAGTCAAAACGGTCAATATCAACTTTTTGATTCGTAAGATGCTCATAGGCTTTGAGCAGAGTAAGCACTTCAGCGTGTGAAGTACCCGACTTATGATGGGCTTCAAGAGCAATAATTTGCCCATATTTGTCAGTTACAAGTGAAGCAACGGCAGGATTGGGATAGGCAATGCCTTGATACTCCCATGCTTTATTGATGGTCAAATCCATCAAAAGTGAATCGTTAAGACTAATTCCACTCATAGTATGTTTTGGTAGTCCCTGCATCAGAGTATTGATACTCTTTTTGCTCACCTTTGTTGTCTTCGAGTGTAAAACTCTTCTCTGTAGCATTGACCAACGTCCCTTTGAGTTTACCTTCACCAAAGATTTTGGTCTTCACTTTTTCACCAATAGAGGCCTTAAAGTGAGCAGGTTTGGTCAATTTACGTTCAATCCCAGGGGAGCTTACTTCCATAAAATAGTTACCACCCATAGGAGGATAAACATCCAAAAAGGGTGAAAGCTCACGCGATATCTTAGCACATAACTCCAAACTCACACCATTTTCATTGGTCACATAAACACGAAAAATCGTATGATCCTCTTCACTGACACTCTCCGTATCGTAAAAAGTAGCTCCATTGGCTTCGACAATTTTTGCTATTTCAGCTTCAAGATTCATCACTATCCTTTTTCGTACTTATTTTAGCAAATAGATCTTCCATTTTGGTGATATGTTCCAATTGAGTATCAAATTCAAACGTAAAACGTGGAGCTTTAAACCACCCTTCACTCTGTTTACAATGGTTTTGGATATACCCTGCTACTTTTCTCAGTTGTTTTAACGCTTCATTTTGTTCACGTTCATCCATAAAGGATTTATCCAAATAGACCCTAGCATCACTTCGTCCTTTAGAACACACCACATCCGTTACAAGCAAAGAGTTAATACGGCTATCTTCGAGAGATCCCAATGCTTCAGGGATAATCTCTTTGAGTACTGACTCTACTCGGTGTCGCTTAATCTCTTCGTTGGTCATAGTGAAGCTTGCTCTTCTACTTCTTTGAATGTTTCGATAAAGTCACCTGCTTTGATGTCGTTGAAGTTCTCAATCATAATACCACACTCGTATCCATTTTTAACTTCTCTTACATCATCGCTAAATCGCTTAAGTGAGCTAATCTTACTCTCATAAACAACCACACCATCACGGATAAGTCTAGCTCCACCACCACGGACGATACTACCATCGGTTACTTTACATCCTGCAATGGTTCCAACTTTATCCACACTAAAGGTTTCACGAACCTCAGCTTGTCCTGTGACTTCTTCAGAGATCACTGGAGACATCATACCGCTTAAGAAGGCTTTTACATCATCAATAAGCTCATAGATAATTGAATAAGAACGTACTTCAATTCCAAGCTCTTTTGATCGTTTTTTAACACTTCCTGTTGGGCGTACGTTAAATCCAAGTATTACCGTATGTTCACTCGCACTTGCAAGTGCTACATCACTCTCTGTTACACCACCCACACCTTCGTGAATGATATTAACTTTAACTTCCTCATTTTTAAGCTTCTCTAGTGAGCCTTTGATCGCTTCAAGTGAACCTTGAACATCGGCTTTGATAATCACGGGTAGTGACTTTAGCTGACCCTCTGCAATAAGAGATGAGAGATCATCCAGTGTTGCTTTGGTACTTTTTGAAAGCTCTTTGGCACGGATATGATCGTATCGCTTTTGAGCCAATTCTCTTGTCTCTTTATCGCTCTCCATAGCCACCATCATCTCACCTGCTGTTGGTACTTCATTAAGTCCCATAACCGCAGCAGGAGTACTTGGTCCAATTGATTTAACCGTTTCACCCAAGTCATTGACAAGGGTTCGTACTTTACCGTAAGTAGTACCTACGATGATATTATCACCCACATTCAATGTTCCATCTTTCATGATGACATTGGCAACGGCTCCAAAACCTTTTTCAAGAGAACTCTCAATTACAATGGCTTTGGCTTTTCTTTGTGGAGAAGCGGTAAGCTCCATCACTTCTGATTGAATCAAGATCACATCAAGAAGCTCTTCAATCCCTTCACCTGTATGCGATGAGACATTAACTGACTCATACTCTCCACCCCAATCAACAGTGAGAAGCTCTGCTTCAGCCAGTTGTGATTTAACCATATCAACATTGGCCGCTTCTTTATCGACTTTGGTGATCGCAACAATAATTGGTACACCTGCATCTTTGGCATGAGAGATCGCCTCTTTGGTCTGTGGCTTAATACCATCATCCGCTGCAACAACAATAATAACGATATCTGTTGCTAAGGTACCTCTTGCACGCATCTCTGTAAAAGCGGCGTGACCTGGAGTATCGATAAAGGTAATCTTTTTATCATTTTTGCTCACTTGGTATGCACCCACGTGTTGGGTAATTCCCCCTGCCTCTTTATCGACAACTTTTGTTGAACGAATATAATCAAGCAGTGAAGTCTTACCATGATCAACGTGACCCATAATGGTAATAACAGGTGGTCGCTCCTCAAGATCAGCTTCTTCTATCTCTTCTGCATCATAACTAGAAGTATAATCAAGCTCATCAAGAGGATTGATTGTGGTTACCTCTACTTCAAACTCATCGGCAAGAATTTCAATATCATCTTTATCCAAGAAGTCATTTTTCGTTACCATGGTTCCTAGTGTAAAGAGTACCTTGACAACTTCACCAACACTTTTACCTACTTTTTCAGCAAACTCGTAAACCCTTACATCTTCAGGGATTTCAATAGAGGATACTTTCTCAGTAGTTTCATTGATTTTATTGTAGTTCTTTCTCTTTTTGGAACCTCGTCGAATGTTCTTTGGACGATTATTTGGGAAATGTTTATTCCCCCCATTGGTCATGGTACGTTGCTGTTTGGCTTGCTCTTTTTTCTTCTGTTGTTCTTGTCGTTTCATCTCTTCATAAATATTTTTATCTGAGAAATCCAACAATACTACTTCTTCTTCGTAGAGTTCAACATCACTACCAAAACTACCATTATTCATAAGCTCTAACTTTTTACCACTGTCTTTGGCTGTAGCACTCTTTTTAGGCTTTTTCTTTTTGGGAGCCATTTGAGAAGCATTGGATGAACCAGACTTATAACTACTCATAGAGTTCATCTCGAACTTTTTTTCCTCTTTTACAGGAGCTGGCTTGGCTTTTCGTACGATGGTAATCCCACCACGCGAGAGAGATTTCTTACGAGGTTTTTTCTTAACCTCTTCTTCTTTACTCTCTACCACTTGATCTACTGGAGCCTCTTCTGGAGTACCTTCAGCTGTTTTTGAGGCTTCCTTTGCAGGTTCATCTTGTTTAGGAACCTCTTTTTTGATCGCTTTGATCTTTTTACTGGCAGTTATTTTTGATTTTTTTTCAGGTTTTTTAAAGCCTGCTGGTAGAGTGCCCTCAATAGCATACTGCATAAGTATCTCTGCTTGTTCGATACTAAGTGTACTGTTAGCTACCTTAACATTAAACCCTAACTCTTTGGCTTTTTCTAGTAAAACTGCATTGGATTTTCCCGCCTCTGCAGCTATTTCTAGGATTTTAACTTTATCCATTCTCTATTTGCTCCTTTAAAAACTTAACAAAAAGTTCTTCGTTTTGCTTAAAACGCTTCGTTAAACCTTTGATCTTTTTAGAATCATTAATACACTCACTACAGATATAGAAACTTCTACCATATCCTTGATAAGCGACTATCTTACTCTCTAACTGTTGTAATCGTAGCATATCCCTTTGTTCCAACCTAGAACGACAAGCAATACACATTCGAATAGGGTTAGATTTTAGCACTACATTATACCTTAAAAGAGATTAACTCTTTGTTGTCACGCCATAATTATCAAAAGACTTTGTCATTACCCTAAACTTTGGGAATCGTTTTTTAAGTCTACTGGCTATTTTGTCACTATCTTCAGCATAACACAGGGTAAAAAATGTTGATCCACTCCCTGAGAGTGTACTCATCAATGCCCCATTTTTAAGTGCAATTTTTTGAACATCAAACAACTCAGGCATATTTTTCATTCTACGCGTTTGGTGCAATCGATCTTTGGATGCAATACGCAACAACTCCCATGATTCACTCATAAACACCGAGGTCATAAATGCCGCTCGTGAAAGTGAATAAACCGTCTCTTCGGTGGAGTAGTGATTTGGAAGCACTGTACGTGATTTTGCCGTAGAGATGGTTTTATCAGGTACGACCAAAACGGCTCTTAGATAATCAGGCAATCGTCTCTTTTTACTATAAACCTTATCACCGTCCACACAAGCCACATTAAATCCACCCATCACAGCAGGCGTGATATTATCGGGATGGTTCTCATACTTAAGTGCTAGATTTAAAATCTCTCGCTTATTATATTTTGTCCCCGATGCTCCATAGGCAGCGGTAATTGAGGCGACGATTACGGCTGAAGAACTCCCAAGTCCACGAGAAATAGGAATATGATTGATAAACTCAAATCGAAAGGGGTCCTCTCTACCTGTTAGGCGTTTATAATTTTCATAAAATATATTTAAAAAGAGTGTATTTTTTTTGATTTTAGGACTATTAGACCCCTCCCCTGTTGTAGAGAGACTCAAAAACTTTGACGGAGTAATAATAATCTCATTACGCAAATCAACGGCTAGACCCAAAGTATCAAAACCTGGACCTAGATTCGCACTCGTTGCAGGTACACTAACTAACAAATAATCCCTTTACATTTAACTATTTCGTAATTATAGTATCTTTTGACTTTGAGTCTCGTTTATCTTTTTTATCTTTTGATTTTAAAAACTTATAAAGATCGTCATACTCTCTTCGCGTATAGTAGCGACTTTTGTTGGTAGGGAGGTTATTGAGTTCAATATCACCAAATGCCACACGTTTGAGATCCACTACATTGGCTCCAAAATGCCCAAAAAATCGTCGAAGCTCTCTGTTTTGCCCCTCAGAAATGGTCACACGAAGCTTGGAATAGCTCTTATTCTCACCCCGCACCTCAAACGCAGCAAAAGGAGCAAACTCCATGGAGA
>Ga0193954_1000347_pt1 | contig 27598 bp, 18 predicted proteins | sample BB_5_MG_FD_140340 | JGI IMG/M metagenome (GOLD analysis project Ga0193954, IMG submission 140340) | Microbial mat bacterial communities from the Broadkill River, Lewes, Delaware, United States - BB_5_MG | ecosystem: Environmental > Aquatic > Freshwater > River > Microbial mats | place: USA...
ATTATTTGTAGGATGTGGGAGTGATGATGTTGATGATAGCAATAAGTATCTTGTTGAATCTAAGATGCTTGTGGAGGTGGATAACTTGGCTATGGGAAGTACCTTTGGGTATAAAGCGTACAAAATTATCTACAATACAAGCTATCAAGGCAAAAGTATCAAGGCTTCAGGTCTTTTGGTTCTCCCCACAGGCTATGAAAGTATTGAAGGATTTTCACTCTCAATGGTGTGTGATGCCCATGGAACACTCTTTGCCAACAAAGAAATACCAACAGCGAATTTTTTACCTAGTGCGAATCCTATAGGTGCAGGATTCTCTGCAACAGCAGGGTTTATGACAATCCAACCTGACTATATAGGATTTGGGGAGAGCAGTAGTGTAGGACACCCCTATATGCTTAAAGAACCTCTTGCAGATGGTTCTATCGATATGATCCAAGCGGTGATTGAATTTGCTAGAGAGAATGCTATTCCTATCAATGGACAGCTCTTTTTATCAGGATACAGTGAGGGTGGCTATGCCACAATGGCAACATTAAAAGAGCTTGAGGAGAGTTTTGATAATACAATTAAAGTCATGGCAGCCGCTCCAATGGCCGCTCCATATAATATTGATCTTATGGCTCAAGGCATACTAAGCAGTGAGATGATGCCATTTTCTCCTTTTATGGGATTTGTCGCTCATTCTTATGCTTCGTATTATGACAATATCACACTCGCACAGTTGATCTCCCCTCCTTATCTCTCTGCAATCCCAACACTGTATGATGGAAGCTTGACAGGTATGGAGATCTACCCACAACTTACGAATATGACGCAAGAACTTTTTACCTTAAGTCAAATTAGCAGTTACTTTAGCAATGCAGAAGATACGTTTAAGGTAGCTATGGTTGAAAACAGCATTCAAAATTGGACACCAACAACAAAAATGCGACTCTACCACTGTGATGAAGATCCTATTATTCCTTTTGCTTTTTCTCAAGAAGCATATGGACAATTTATGATCAATGGTGCAACGGATGTTGAATTAATAACCCTAGAAGGCAACGATCATGGTGCGTGTGCAGGTATCGCCTATCCACAAGTCATCCAATGGTTTGCAAATGTAAGAGAAGGTAAGGAGTAAAATATGAAAAAAATTATTGTATTAAGTATGGCTGCGAGTTCATTGTTTGCAGGTGGGTATAAAATTAATGAGCAATCTATCAATTCAATGGCATTGGGTGGAGCCTATATCGCCAATACCACACATGCGGACACAGCCTATTTTAACCCTGCTAATATGAGCTTTATGGAAAATAAAAACTTTTTAGAGGGGGGAATTACCCTTGCTCATTTACCAGCGAATAAATACAGTGGTATTCAAGCTTTATCGGCTAGTAATATTGTAACTGCCAATGGTTCTTCGGAGGTTGAGAATATTCCTATTCCTTTTTTCCATTATGTCTCACCTGCATATGGTGACTTTCGTTTTGGTCTCTCACTAACTGTACCAGGAGGACTGACCAAGCGATGGGATGAAGGGGTACAAAAACTTTTTGCTCAAGAGTTTTCGTTAAAAGTTGTTGAACTTAACCCTTCGGTATCGTATAAACTCAATGATCAACTGAGTATTGGTGCTGGAATTCGAGCTATCTACAGTGAAGGGGTGGTTAAGAGTGATGGATTTGCTGTGGGTGTCCCTATTTCACGTGATATGGAGGGGGATACCGTTGAGTTTGGGTACAATTTAGCTTTAAGTTATCAGCCCTTTGATGGTATGCGATTTGCTATGACTTACCGATCTAAAGTTGATCTTGATGAAGAGGGAAGTGCTGATTTAACACTTACGGGGTTAACTTCTACACACTCTGCAACGGTAAGTATCCCACTCCCCGCTTCTTTGGATATCGCTGTTTCTAAAACAATCAATGAGAACTTTACCTTGGAGTTTAACTACCAACGTACCTATTGGTCTGCTTATGAGACATTGGATTTTGGCTACGGTTCGCCTATCTTTGCAGCACTCATTGGTTCTTTTGATGATCCAAAAGCTAAAAACTGGCAAGATACCAACACTTATCGTTTAGGAGCAACATGGAAAATAAACAGTGATATGACACTGATGTTTGGATACATTTATGATGAAACCCCTGTCCCTACAGATACCTTAAGCTATGAGCTTCCTGATAGTGATGCACATATCTTTAGTACAGGAGTACGAATGAAGTATAATGATAAAATATCTTGGGGTGCATCTATACTCTATGCCAAAAAAGATTCACGTAGTATCAGTGCAGGAGCTAATGAAAATGGTATTGTTGGTGAATTTACCGATGGAGGAGCAATCCTAAGCACTCTTGGAGTTTCATATGCCTTCTAACTATCCCTACAAAAATTTCTACGAACTCATAGAGCATCAAGGGAATACCATACCCAAACGTGTGGCCTTGATTATAGGAGATGAGAAAATCACCTATAAAGAACTTTTGAGAAGAGTAGATGCTTTTGCAGGATACTTGGATCATTTGGGGGTACAAAAGGGCGATAGAGTAGGACTTTTTCTACGCAACTCTGTTGAGTTTGTTGTGGCTATATTTGCTATTTCAAAAATTGGAGCAATTGGAGTCCCCATCAATATTTTTCTCAAATCATTTGAGCTTGCGTATATTTTGAGCAATGCAGATATTAAGATTTTGGTCGCATCAACTATTTTTAAAAAACAGGTCAATGATATTCAAAGACAACTCTCTGTTGTGATTTGGGAAGGAGAAGATATTGAACTTGTTGATGAACACAACAGTATGTTTAGCCAAACGCTCAAACGTGGACTTAGTACAAATCATACACCCACAAAGCTTGATGATACTTTTGTCTTAATCTATACTTCAGGAACAACAGGCAAACCCAAAGGAGTGATGTTAAGCAATCAGAATATTTTTTCCAATATTATTGCAGGGATTGATCGTATTGAAGTCACACGTAAAGATACAGGCATCATCTTTTTACCAATGTTTCACTCTTTTACCTTCTCTATTGGACTACTTTTACCACTCTATGTCGGAGCAAAAAATGTTATTATTCCTTCGATTAAGCCTTTTACCAATATATTCAAACAGACACTGATCAAACGTGTGACACTCTTTTTAGGTATTCCTGATGTCTATAATGCACTTGCCAAAGCAAAGCTACCGTGGTACTTTAGATGGTTTAATAAGATTCGCGTATTTGTCTCAGGAGCAGCACCACTGCATGAAAAAACACTGCATGCCATGAACCAAAAGTTTAAACGGGCTGTTTTGCTCGAAGGCTATGGACTTAGTGAAGCTGCCCCTGCTGTCTCTATCAATTCCATTGAAAAACAAAAAGTCTCATCCGTTGGATTACCACTTAAAGGCTATGAGCTTAAAATTGTGGATGATGAGATGAATGAAGTGGCTACAAAAGAGGTAGGGAATATTATCATGAAAGGTGATAATATTATGCAAGGATATTTCAATAATGAAGAGGCTAGCGATGAGACGATTATTAATGGCTGGCTCCTTAGTGGTGATATGGGCTACCTTGATGAAGATGGTTACCTTTTTATTGTAGATCGTAAAAAGGATATGATTATCTCAAAGGGGATCAATATCTATCCTAGAGAGATCGAAGATACCTTAAGTCACTATGAAGGTATCAAGGCTTCAGCTGTCATTGGTGTCAAACATGAAGAACTTGGTGAAACACCAGAGGCATACATTGAACTTGACGAAGAGACAACGCAGATTGATATAAAAGATCTTCGAAAGTACCTTAAAGAACATCTTGCCAATTACAAGCAACCTAAGAATATTCATATTATTGATGAACTACCAAAAAATGCTACAGGTAAAGTACTTAAACGCGTACTAAAAGAGCATATATCTCAGGTTGCAAATAAATAAAAAATGATAAGATATAGGACTTAGAGCCATATCTTATTATAAATTGAATCATTATTTAACCTACCTTTTTTACACTGTTATAAAGACTACTTTTTTGCAATTACCTCTTTATCATATTATTAAATCAAATTCATTGATATTAGTCAAGATTAAGAGGTTTCATTGTAGAATTAAATATACTTAGAGAAGGAACTATTATGAAATATATAATTTTATCATTGATACTGTTAACATCACTAGAAGCAAAACTTGATAAAAAATGGGCAACCAACAAGAATTGTGAAGCCTGCCATCAAGACATATCAAAACATTGGGAGACTTCAAGACACTCCAATTCACACTTTAGTAAAAATGATCTTTATAAAAAGACACTGGAGTATATGGTTCTCAAAAATCCAGGCTTGATTGTGGATGAGCTGAAAGTCAAATGTGCAAAGTGTCACAATCCTAGAATCTCAAAAAGTGTTATGAGTGATAGCGAAAAGATACTCTTAGCTATGGAAGATGAAAGTGTTAAAAAAGAGTTTAAAAAAGTACTTAATAGTGAGCAGATGAAACATGGTATTAATTGTGTTGTTTGCCATAATGTCGATAAGATACACTTAGATAAGACAAAAGGCTCACAAGGGTTAGAAGGAGTCACCTTTGGCATTCAAGGTACAATGTTTGGTCCTTTTAAAGATGCAAAGTCACCATATCATAAAAATGAATATCGAGAGCATTTTGCAGATAATTCACCAACTCTATGTTTTAGTTGTCACTACAGCCATAAAAATGAACATGGGATTGAAGTCTATGCTACAGGAAAAGAGTATGATGCTGTCAAAAGCAAAGAGGGGTGTAAGTCATGTCATATGAGTAAGAAAAAAGAGGGTGTGGCTTCTGAATATGCTGCTCTTGGAGAAAAACCAAAAGTACGCATGGTGCGTGATCACCGTTTTGCAAGTGTGGATAACAGTGCTATTTTAATAGATAATATTGATATTAAAAGCTACAAAGAATCAGAGAAGTTTATTGTAGAAATTCATAATAAATCTCCACATGCCATCCCTACAGGTTATGGATTACGTGAAATTATCATAACAGCACAATTTTATGTAGGTAAGAAAAAAATTAATCAAAAACAAGAGATCCTTACTACCCAATGGCTGGATAAAAAAGGTAATTTGACACTGCCTTTTATGGCAACTACCAAAAGTGTGGATACAAGGCTCGCTGCTAAAAGCAGTAAAAAGTATCTATTTGATATCCCCAAAGGGGCAACAAAAGTCAAATACATACTCTCATACCGATTTATTGGTAAAAGAATGGCAAAAATCATTGCGATTAAAGATCCATTTTTTAATAAAGAGTATAAAGTTACGGAGGGAGGTTTGGATTTATAGCTAGGAGTGTATCAGGCTTAATTAAAAGCCTGATAAAATGAATTTGTTAATCACTTAGATTTGCCTCTTCTTGGCTCTCTTCTTCCTCTTCTTTTGGGCATCGTGCGATATTGACAACTTGTTCAGATTTATCAACATTGACGATGGTGACTCCAGAGGTATTTCGACCTGCTTTACGAATACTCTGCATATCCACACGGATCATCTTACCTGAGCTTGTGAGAGCCATAAGGTCTTGACCCTCATCAACAATCACATTACCAATCACATTTTTACCTGTTCTTGGGGAGAGTTTCATCGCAATGACTCCACTACCTGCTCGGTTGGTAAGACGGTAGGCTTCTACTTCGGTTCGTTTACCAATCCCTTTTTCACTTACCGTAAGTAGCTCTTGTTGCTCATTTTCGATAATATCAGCATCAACAACAAAGTCCTCTTCGCTTTTGAATTTAATACCCCGTACTCCTTTGGTGCTTCGCCCTTGGTTACGTGTTTTGTCTATCTCAAATCGAATCACTTGTCCTAGTGAAGTAAAGATCATCATAAACTTTGATGTTGGCAAAGTAATTTGAGCCGTGACAATCTCATCGCTCTCTTCAAGTACAATCGCACGTACTCCATTGCTTCTAATATTGCTAAATTCACTTAGAGCTGTACGTTTGACAATACCGTTTTTGGTAAAGAAGGCCAGTGATTTATCCTCATCAAAATCGCTTGTTGGGATAATTGCCATAATCTTTTCATCTTCTTGAAGAGAGATTAGGTTTACTACTGCTTTCCCTTTGGCTACACGACTTCCTTCAGGAATCTTATAGACTTTGAGCCAGTAGAGTTGCCCAAGATTGGTAACAAACATCAAGGTATCATGCGTATTGGAGATAAAGAACTTCTCGATAAAGTCATCTTCATAAGTCGTGACAGCCGTTTTACCTTTACCACCACGGCGTTGTTTTTCGTATGATTTGACAGGGACACGTTTGATGTATCCTCTATGCGTAATGGTTACTACCATAGGCTCATTAGGGATAAGGTCTTCAATATCGATATCATCGTAATCATCTTCAATTTGAGTAAGTCGTGGGCTAGAGTAGGCAGCTTTGACTTCTTGAAGCTCTTCAACAAGAATACCATTGAGTATCTCTTCACTTTTAAGAATCGATTCAAGATAGGCGATGGTCTCTTGAAGCTCTCGAAGTTCTGCTTCAAGTGCTTCGATCTCTAGTCCCGTAAGCTTTCGTAGACGCATCTCCAAAATTGCATTGGCTTGAAGTAGACTGAGTTCAAATCGCACCATCAATGATTCGCGTGCCGTTGCGGTATCTTTGGATTGTCGAATGATACGGATCACTTCATCGATATTATCCACAGCTTTAAGTAGACCCTCCAAGATATGGGCTCTTGCCTTTGCCTTTTCCAAATCAAAAATGGTTCGGCGAATCACAACGGTTTTTCGATGTCGTAAAAACAAGTCAATAAGCTCTAAAATCTTGAAAATTTTTGGTTCTTTATTAACAATGGCAAGCATGATAATACCAAAGGTCGTTTGCATTTGGGTTGATTTAAAGAGGTGATTAAGCACTATATCGCTCATTGCATCACGTTTGAGTTCAATCACCACACGCATACCATCACGGTCTGACTCATCCCGTACTTCTGAAATCCCCTCAATATGCTTTTCACGTACCAATACGGCGATATTTTCAATAAGGCGTGCTTTATTGACCTGATAAGGAAGCTCATCGATCACGATGACATCTTTGCTTCCCTTTTGCTCAATATGGGTTTTGGCTCGAACCTTGATACGTCCACGCCCTGTGGTGTAGGCATCGATAATTCCCTTTTTACCAAAGATGATTCCCCCTGTTGGGAAATCAGGTCCTTTGATGATGCCTAAAATATCTTCAATAGAACATTCTGGATTGTTGAGTCGATGGATATGGGCTTCAACGACCTCATCAATACGGTGGGGTGGGATGTTGGTTGCCATTCCCACGGCAATCCCCGAACTACCATTAACAAGCAAGTTAGGGATACGAGAGGGAAGAACGTCGGGTTCTTTGACACTGCCATCGTAGTTGGGTACAAAGTCCACCGTATCTTTATCGATATCGCTTAGTAGATCATCGGTCATCTTTGCCATACGTGCTTCGGTATAACGCATGGCTGCTGCGTTATCCCCATCAATAGAACCAAAGTTTCCTTGACCATCCACAAGTGGCATACGCATAGAAAAATCTTGTGCCATACGTACGAGTGCATCATAGACCGCATTATCACCATGAGGGTGATACTTACCAATGACATCCCCCACAATACGGGCAGACTTTTTATAAGGGCTACGGTATGAGAGGTTAAGGTCACTCATCGCGTATAAAATTCTTCGGTGTACGGGTTTGAGACCATCTCGTGCATCGGGCAACGCACGTCCAATAATGACACTCATGGAGTAATCAAGATAACTTGTCTTAATACTATCTTCTATTAAAATATCATCAATCTTCTCTTCACTAGATAGAATATCCATGAAACTCCTTGTTATCGTTGTTTTTTTAAAAAAATAGTAAATATTATATCCAAGATTGACTTACAAACTCAGTATCTTTAATATAAATTAAATTTCAACAAAAATGGATAAAAAAGCACCCTAGGTTTAGAAATTTTAAATAAGGAAATGCTATAATTTATAATAAGACTCTAAAACTCTGTTTCTGACGTAACCAAAGGTGGTCTTCCTCCATGACTTTTATTAGAATTATATTTTTTGCCTCTTTTTTCTTAATCACTTCTAGCCATGCTTTAATCCAATTGAGTCAAGAAGAGAAGCAGTGGATAGAAAAAACCCCTATTGTTACATTTACAGGTGATCCTAATTGGTTGCCTTATGAAGCTTTTGATAAAGAGGGAAATTATATTGGTATTGTAGCACAACACCTTCAGCTCATTGAGAAAATTAGTGGATTAAGCTTTGCTCCTATTGTCGTTTCAACATGGAGTGAAGCAAAAAAGCGAGCAATGATGGGAGAAGTTCAGGTCATTTCAGGAGACAGTGCCGATACACTTTTGAGTCAAAAGTTTAATGGCGTAGATCCTTACAGTCATAACCCCATCGTCATTATCATGAACCTACGTCAAAACTATGTCGAGAACCTCAACCAACTTAAAAGAAAAAAAATTGCAATTATGAAAGATTATGGCTATACCGCAATGATTTACAAAAAATATCCCACTATAAAATTTGTGGAGGTACAAGACATTGATGAAGGACTTAAAGCTGTCTCTTCAGGCAAATACGATGCTTTACTTACCACCATGGCTCTTGGGAGTTATACCATTGCTGAGATGAATATCCATAATTTAAAAGTTGTTGGAGAGATTGGCATTACTATGAAACTTACATTTTTTGTCTCAAAAGAGCAACCGATACTTCAAAGTATTATTAATAAAGCACTCAAAGCAATCAGTACAGAACAAAAGCACGCAATTTTAGAATCTTGGATCAAAGATAAGTACATAGAGAGGGTAGATTATACGCTCCTCTTTACCATCACACTTTTTTTGCTTATTATTATTGCGACTATTTTGTTTTGGATGTTTAAACTTCAAAGAGAGGTAGCCAAACGACGACAACTTCAAAATAAATATAAAGCCCAACTGGAGTTAAACAAACTCTACATTGATACTTCTGAGGTGTTATTAGTAGCACTCGATACCAATGCCAATGTCACCATGCTCAACAAAAAAGGGAAAGAGCTTTTGGGGCTTGATGATCGTGTCATAGGCAAAAATTGGTTTGATTTAAATGTACTGCCCAAAGAGATTGAGATAAATTACCGCCAATTCTTTTTCAAAGTGATAGCACAAGAGTCTAAGCTTTCTCCCAAAGTAGAACATGCACTTATTAGCAAAAGTGGAGAGCATATTAACTTCTCATGGAGAAATGCACTTTTGTTTGATAAAAACGGTCAAGTACAAGGGACTTTAAGCTCAGCACTTGATATTACACAAAAGAAGATTCAAGAGCAGATTATTGAGCTTCGTTATAAACTCTCCGAACTCTCACACCAAAGAGATGCTCAAAAACTCACAAAAACCAGTATAAAAACAATTAAACTCATTGGCAAAAGTCAAGAGGGGTTTTTTAAGTTGATCAATAAGGATTTTGAAGAGGAGCAGACTTTTACGAATCGCATTGAGCCTCTTGTTGATAATCACGCATCAATCAACCGCCTTATTGTCCCTATCCTTCGGGGTAAAAGCATTGTTGCATTGATTGGTCTTTCTCAAAAGAGCAGTGACTATACCCAAACTGACATTAAGATACTAACACAAATTGGAGACATTACTTATGATTATTTGGAGCGTATCCATGCAGAGAACAAAGTGGAGTTTATGGCATACTATGATGGACTTACCAAGCTTCCCAACCGTGTACAACTAAGCAATAAAGTTGATGAAGCTATTAAAATACATCTTAAAAGAGGCAACTTCTTTGCACTGTGTTTTATGGATTTGGATGGATTTAAGCCCGTCAATGATCAATACGGACACCATATAGGAGATCAGTTACTCATTGAGTTGGCAAAACGTTTGCAGTTTTATATAAATAAAGAGGACATTGTCTCACGTATTGGGGGCGATGAATTTGTCTTGGTATTTTCTAATTTAGCCCATCAAGATGCATATTTGCCTTTGGTCAAAGAGGTCTTGGCGATTGTCGATGAGCCATTTGAGATTGAGGGAGTGCGTATTCATATCTCAGCGAGCATTGGTGTCACCATATTCCCAATAGATACCAGCGATACCGATGAGCTTTTACGCCATGCTGACCAAGCCATGTACCGTGCCAAAGAGAGTGGTCGATCCAAATACAAACTCTACTTAAAACATAACACAGGTTTGCAACTTGATAAAAAGCTTTTTACCCAGTTTGACACAGCGTTAAAAAACAATCAACTCACCCTTCACTATCAACCCAAGATCAACCTCTCCAATGGAAAAGTCATAGGATTTGAAGCGTTGATTCGCTGGACACATCCCGATAATGGCATTATGTTCCCACAAGAATTTTTGTTTATTATCAAAGATACCCCTTTGGAGTTTATACTTGATGAGTGGGTCATTACCAAAGCCTTTAAGCAAAAACATCACTTTGATCAAACAAACCAAGACTACTCCATTAGCATCAATATCAATCCACGCAGTATGCACCTGGATAGTTTTTTTGAATTTGTTAGCAAAGAACTTAGCAAATACCCCAAAGATTTTGCACAAGGTATTGAGTTTGAGATACTTGAAATCTCTAAGATTAAAGATACTAAAAAGGTCGTCAATACCATGCAACGACTCAAAAATCTTGGTATCTCGTTTTCTTTGGATGATTTTGGTACAGGGTATGCCTCGTTGATTCATTTTCATAAACTCCCCATTGATGTGCTTAAGATTGATCAAAAATTTATCCAAAGTATGCTTGATGATGTGGAGAGTTTGGATATTATTGAATCCATTTTAAATCTTGCCAATAAGCTTAACCGTCCTGTCGTAGCAGAAGGCGTTGAGTCGCTTGAAGTAGCAATGATACTCCACTCCCTTGGTTGCCAATTTGCCCAAGGGTATGCTATCTCTTCTCCACTAGCTACTTCTCGTATTGATCAATGGCTTGAGGAGTGGAACCAAGAGAGTATATGGCATCAATTTGGAGTAGATACCTCTAATATTTTGGTCAATGATATTGATATTGTCATCCTCGCGCACAAACAGTGGCTCAAAGATGTTGTTAACTATGTCAAAAAATATCCCAAAACACACTATCTTCCCTACAACCAAAAAAATTGTAAAGTTACCCAATGGTACAATGGTATTGGGCATGCTCACTATGGGGAGTATGAAATTTTTTCGCGACTTAAAGAACAACATGCTCAAGTGCATAACAGTGCTTTGGAAATTATTGGGGCATTGCAATCCAACCTCAAAGAATCAGCTTTTGCTAAAATCAAACAACTTAATCAAAATTCTGATGTTTTAACAACACTACTCAATGAGTTAAAAGAACTCAAATAAATCTAATAGACAAGAAAAAGATGCTAAAATTTTAAAAAACTTTAGGATATTTTTATGAATTTAGAACAATTAGATAAAGCCTATGTATTGCCTACTTATGCACGAAACTATACCAATTTTGTACGGGGTGAAGGCTCACGACTCTTTGATGAATCAGGCAAAGAGTACATCGATTTTGCTTCGGGTATTGGTGTCAATTCCATTGGTCATGCCCATCCAAAACTAGTAGAAGCCATTAGTAATCAAGCCAAAAACATTATCCATATCTCCAACTTACAAGTGATTGCTCCCCAAGCCAAGTTAGCCCAAAAGATCGTTGAGCTTAGTGGGTATGATATGCAACTCTTTTTTGCCAATTCAGGGGCAGAAGCCAATGAGGGTGCGATTAAAATAGCTCGGAAATATGGACAAGTAAAGTTTGATAATAAGCGTTATAAGGTCATCACACTCGAACACTCTTTTCATGGACGTACCATTACCACAGTCAAAGCAACAGGGCAAGAGAGTTTTCATTCCGACAACTTCTCACCTTACCCTGATGGCTTTAGCTATGAGAGCAATATTGCCAAGGTCTATAACTCTATTGATGATGAGACAGTTGCGGTGATGATAGAGCTTGTCCAAGGTGAGGGAGGGGTAGAGCCTTTTGTCAAAAAAGAGGTTCAAGACCTTGCCAAATTTCTCCAAGAAAAAGGCATTTTATTGATTGTGGATGAAGTACAAACAGGCGTCTACCGTACGGGGGAGTTTTTAGCTTCCAACCTTTATGAAATTGAGCCTGATATTATTACTCTTGCTAAAGGACTGGGAGGTGGTGTACCTATCGGTGTGGTAATGACCAAACACAAAGAGATCCTCACAGCAGGGGATCATGGCTCTACCTTTGGAGGAAACTATCTCTCTACTGCTGCGGGATTGGCAGTGTGTGAAGTACTCGAAGAGCTGTATAAGAGTGGCAAAATTAAAAAAACCTTAGAATATTTTGAAGAACAGCTCAAGAGCATTGCCAATGAGTATGAACTCTTTATCAAAGATGTAGGATTAGGTCTTATGCGTGGATTGCGTGTCAACAATGCTGAGTTACTAAGTCAAATCATGCAAAATGCCATGAGTGAAGGACTTATTATTTTAAAAGCAGGACGCAATACTTTGCGATTTTTACCAAGTATTACCATTAGTGAAGCTGAAATTGATGAAGGCTTTAAACGATTACGCAAAGCACTTGATGGCATTGCATCCTAATTTAAACGAGAAAATTTAATGAAAAAAATACTTATTGTACTTATGGCTCTTGCCATATTTGCACATGCACAAAGCAACGAAAATAAAGAAAGTTTTGAGAGGCTCCTGCGTCATGTCCCTCAAGACACACTCTATTTATTAGGCAATAAAAACCCTCTTCCAAAAAAAATTTTGGATACACAGTTCGCAAAGATTACACAGTTTGTAGAAGCCATAGATAAGTTCTCAGAAAATAACAACACAAGACAATTTTTTGACCAATACTATCGATTTAATAAAGCTTTTCAAGAGGATAAATTAGATGTTTATGGAATCAAAAAAGATATGCAAACCTTGCTCTATGGCTATAAACTCAATCCTGTCTTGAGAATGCAACTCAACGATAGTAAAAAGTTTATCGCTTATATCAATAGCATTGCCAAAGAGAGTAATGAGAGCATTCCATGGGAGGAATGTGGTGCCTACCCTTGTATCCACTCCCCCCAAGGAAAACAAAGTCAAAAGATAATGTTAACACTTGTTGTACTTGAGACAGAGCTTGCCATTGCACTCTACGATATAAGTGATAAAAATGAGATGCAAACACACTTACTGGAAAAAGCTCTTGCAAAAAGTTATACTCCTCAAAAGTTTAATACCTTTTTACAAGAAAATAACTTTCTAGGGTATGGGGATGGTTTTATTGACCTTGATGCGATAGTGAGTGCCATTGCAGATAAAATCAAAACAAACTCATCTCCCAAACAACAAAAAGAGATAGAACAGTGTGCCAAAGTTGTTTTTGATCTAAGCCAAAATATCCCTAAACTCTCCATAGGCTTTAGCCAACTCAATCAAGACCACTCTTTATCTTCATTGATTTTGCATACCAAACCTGATGTAAGCAAGCATCTTAAGAGATTAAGCAATCTCTCAAAGCTCAAAGAGAGAGTTTCAAACCCACTCATTGAGATGGAACTCAACCTCAATGCCACAGAGCTAACATCAGCTCTTGGAGCGTTGACAAACTTTATTGCTTCCTCTGCCCAAGAGCATAACTGTACCCAAATCCAAACTACCAAACTTCGTCAAAACGTCGCAATGGTGACACTCTCATTAGCAATGGGCTTGGAGCAAGTGAGTGAAATTTATATTGCTCTCAATGATATTGAGGTAAGTCCCCAAATGGTACCAGCAAAGATATCGGGAATCATTCAAATCGTATCCAAACAACCCCAAGCATTGATTGCTCAATTAGGTATGTTATCTCCTTCCCTCGCCAATATCACCTTTCCAAAGAGTGGTAAGACCATTGACCTTAAACCCCATCTTACCATGTTGCCTCCATCTATTGACTCATTAAAGGCATCTATAAAAGATAACATTATCTCTTTGTATCTAGGCGATAAACCAAAAATGGAGAAATACTCACCCAAAGCACACACACTAATGCGAATCAAAATAGATGAAGAACGCTATTATGCATTGTTCTCTAAGTTTATGAAAAAGGGAATGCAAAATTCAAAATTCAGTAGTCCACAGCAAAATGAACAAACAGGAAGCCTAATCGATATGCTCTACACCTCACAAAACATACTTCAACAGAGAGTATTTGTTGATGATCGAGGTCTCGTGATCGATATTGCCAAAGATAAAAAATAGATGGATAACGCATGAGAATAGCAATCGTTGGAATTGGTGGGGTAGGAGGCTATATTGGGGCGAAGTTTTGTAGCCTCATTGGCACCCAAAAGAAAAAATATGAAATTGTCTTTATTGCCAGAGGAAAACATGCCGATAAGATCAAAAAAGATGGTATTAAAATCATCGAAGATGAGGGTGAATTTATCGCCACTCCCACACAAGTATGCAGTGCCAATGAAGCAAAAGGGACATTTGATCTTATCCTCGTCTGTGTCAAAAGCTATGATATTCAAAAAGCTCTTTTGCCTTTGGGCAAGAACATTCGTCCTGATACGGTATTGATCCCTTTTGCCAATGGGGTCAATAATCATCAAATAATCAAAGAGATGTTTGATGCCAAAGTAATCAATGGCTGTGTCTATATTTTATCGCATATAGACTCTCTTGGAATAGTTCGAAAACAAGGTAAAGTGTTTTTAGCTGTGTTTGGAGATGAAGAGTACTTTGGGGAGGCTCTCTTTGTGGAGTATATGTTCAAAGATGCAGGACTACGTGCTAAATTTGAAGAGGAGATTGATGAGGCAGTATGGAAAAAATATCTCTTTATCTCTGCGTTTGCCACCTTAACCTCTTATTACAATATGAGTATTAGAAGTATCTATGAAAAACATTTTGATGAAGCCAAAACGCTACTACAAGAGATTGCTTGTGTGGCTAAAGCCAAAAATATTAATATTGATGATGAGATTGACAAAGCCCTCAAAACCGCCTCATCTTTGCCTCAAGATGCCTCTACTTCTATGCACCTTGATTTTCAACACCGTAGAGAGAGCGAGCTTCAAACACTCTCAGGATATATTGGAGAAGAGGCAAAAAAAATGGGTCTAACCCTACCTTTGATGCAAAAGTTTTATGAAGGTCTAAAAGAGCGATAAGGTCTCTTTTTATGCAAATTTCATAAGCTCCTCAATACGCATGGGTTTAGCAAAATAGTACCCCTGAATATCATCCACTCCCATGAGTTTGAGTGTTTGGTACTCTCCTAGGGTCTCTACCCCTTCTGCTGTTGTTTCAAGATTAAGTGTTTTAGCAAGCGGTACAATGGCATTCTTGACAATATTAAATGCTCCTCCACGATCAATATTCGTAACAAATGATCGATCAATTTTGAGTCGATTGACAGGGAGTTTTTGGAGATAACTCAAAGAGGAGTACCCTGTCCCAAAATCATCAATAGCAATATGGATTCCTGCCTTTTGCAAAGCATGAAGTGTATCTAGCATATGCGTATCATTATCGGCAATGACACGTTCGGTAAGTTCAAACTCAATATTTTTAGGATCAATCTTAATATGTTCAATAATCTCTTGCAGACGATCTAAAAAGCTTTTTGAAGAAAACTGGTTGGATGAGACATTGATACTTACCTGTTCTATGTGAATACCCTCGTTTTTCAATTTCAAAAAGTCTCTACATGACTGCTCAATGATCCAATAGCCAAGCTCTACGATTAAACCACTCTCTTCGGCAATGCCGATAAATTTATCAGGAGGCAAAAAGCCAAGCTCTTTACTCTCCCATCGGATTAACGACTCTACTCCTTTAATCGTTTTACCATCTTTACTAGAGATCTTAGGTTGATAGAGAAGATAAAAATCACTAAAATGATCAGCAATAGCCCCTTGAATACCCTCAAAAATTGCTTTACGTTCTTGGATTTGCATCGAAAAGTTCTCTTCATAGATCGTATATCTATTTCTTCCATGCTCTTTTGATTTGTACAGAGCAATATCAGCCTCTTTGTAGAGTCTTGTGGTATCTTGATGATGACCATCGGTAATCACAATACCACTACTCATTGTCACTTGAAGGTGATGGTTATCAATAGCAAAAGGCTCATCAAAAACTGCATGGGATTTATAAGCACAACTATAGACTTCATTGTAATTCTCAATAGCAGGCAGTACAATCATAAATTCATCTCCACCAATGCGAGAGAGATGTCCTTTTTCCCCCACAAGAGTGCTAAGACGTTTGGCAATTTCAATTAAGAGATGATCGCCTATCGTGTGTCCTAGTGTGTCGTTAATTGTTTTAAACTCATCCACATCACAAAAAATCAGAGCAAGAGAGTGATCCTCTTGAAGGGTTACAAGCTCTTCATTGAGAATATTGTTAAGATGATAACGGTTGTAGAGACCTGTTAGGGAGTCATGTTCTGCAAGATATTGAAGATCTTTCTCTTTGGTTTCTATGCTGTCAGCCAGCTGATCAATGTCTTTTGCAATTTTATTAAGTTCATCATTTCCCTCTAACTCTTGAAGATCATGAAACTCTCTATTTTGAATATGCTCGATATTCTTGATTAAGATATTAAGTGGTTTGATCAAGACAAAGTGGTAAAAACTGTACATCAAAGAGATAATAACTGCAATTATGACAAGAAAAAGTAATAAAATCTGACCCATCTTCCTTTTGTCAATACTCTCAAAAGTAATATGCTCTTGCCCTATAGAGATATAAGAGAATAAAGCGATCAATGAAAAAGCGATTATAAAAGTAACAACAGAAAAAAGTATAAATTGGGTAGTAAGTTTTAATTGTAATCTTCTCAAAATGTAGGTTCAACTCTCTTTATTATTTAATCAATTTTTTTGAATTATTGCATATTTTTATAAAGAGTTCGCTGTAGATTTACCTGCTAGAACTTTCCAAAGGAAGAGCTAAGTAAAATAATTGGTTATCCTCTATATGTTATACTTTCTCCAATTTAAACACAAGGAAAACAGATGCGTAAAATATTTTATACCTTACTCCTTTTCGTAAGTTTTACTCATGCAAACACTATTGAACAAGAGCTCTACGATACGCTTGTACGGTGGAATCATGCTAATAATAGCAAAGATTTAAGAGTGCTATCGAGTCTTTATGATAGACGAATTGTCTACTATGGGACAAAAATGCGTCAACAAAAAGTACTGCAAGATAAAAAACGCTTTCTGAATAAGTATCCATACTTTTCACAAACAATCAAACATTTCCAATACACAAAGCTCACTCCAAGACTCTACAAAGTTACCTTTGATAAATTTGTTAAATTTGGAAGAAATGCTCACCCAAAACTCTTTCCGAGTTATCTCTTAATTGATACATCATCTATGATGCCTTTGATTACCGAAGAGGGAGACATGATTAGCGATAAAAAAATAAAATCATTGCAAACCAAACCTTTTCAGGCTACACATTTTGAGCCTAAGCCCATTGAAGTAAAAAAATACAAACGTTATTTTTTTGATAAACCTGTCACACTTCATGGTCAAATTCAAGCACATAGCTACTATAACACCCCTAATCACAGTAATATATTCAATCGAGGCAAAAGAGTCACGACTTATGTTCTCAAACTCCCAAGAGAAATTAAAATAATCAAGAGAAATCGAAAAGATGGAAAAAGAAATAAATCAATTATTAGTGATGAGATAGAACTCTCCGTACAAAATGATAAATTACTCAAAGTCGCAATGCAACATAATTTAACAGTTAGCCTCACAGGCGAGTTTTATTCACAACGCACAAGAGATCATGGTCGCAAACTTTTGATCAAGGCAAACTCTCTTTCTATATCAAGTGATTTTAATTAATATAGAGGTTAATGAAATCATACTTTTCTTGGAGTTATGCTAAAATTAGATAAGTAAGGGTTAATAAAAGAGTTTTGATTCAAAAAGAACTTTCACGTCAAAGGAGATAGAGTGGCTCTAAAAAAACAGAGAGTACTTATTGTGGATGATACGCCAAGAAATATTGAGGTATTGGTAGAGCTTCTTCAAGATGAGTACATTGTCCAAGTCGCAACACAAGGGGAAACTGCACTTAAACTTGCCTTTAGAAGACCTCATCCTGATATAATATTGCTTGATATAATGATGCCTAAGATGGATGGTTTTGAAGTTTGTAGACGTTTAAAGAGGGATCAAAAAACTCAAAATATACCTGTCATTTTTGTAACCTCTCTTACTGAGAATAAAGATGAAGTAAAAGGTCTTGAGTTGGGTGCAGTTGATTATATCACCAAACCCATACACCCTGAGTTGTTAAAAGCACGTTTGTTTAATCATCTTGAATTAAAACGCCACAAAGATAATCTTGAAGAGTTGGTAGATGAACGCACAAAAGAGCTCAAATTAGCCAAAGAGGCGACCATAGAAGCAATGGGAATAGTTGCAGAGAATCGCGACCCAGAGACAGGTGGACATATTCATCGTACAAAGAATTATATGAAAGTACTCGCCAAAGAACTCGCGATCAATCCAAAATATACAGATGCTTTATCAAAGGAGATGATTGAACTTCTCTACAGCTCTGCACCCCTACATGATATTGGTAAAGTTGCTATATCTGATAAAATTTTACTCAAACCCTCAAAGCTTGATAAAGATGAATATGATAGGATCAAAGAGCATACTACTATTGGTGAGGCTACGATTGAAACAGTTCAAAATACAGTTGGGAAAAATGAATTTTTAGAAACTGCTAAATTGATGGCGGCATCGCATCATGAAAAGTTTGATGGTACAGGCTATCCACGTGGCTTGCAAGGGTATGATATACCACTGTGTGGAAGATTAATGGCCTTGGTTGATGTTTATGATGCACTTATTTCACGTAGAACTTATAAGGAGCCTATTAGTCATTCAAAAGTTGTTGAGATGATTAAAAGTGAGCGAAACAAACATTTTGATCCAGATATTGTTGATGCTTTTTTAAACTCCTGTGAAATGTTCAAACAGATAGCCCTCGAGTTTGAATAATGTAGAGTTGTATTAAAATGAAACAAATTAATGCATAATTAATCATTGTTATATTAGACTACATCCATATAAATTTTAAAAGAAAACATTATGCAACCATATTTCACAAAAGATAACAGTTCTATCTTAACCTCTCTTGCTTATTTAATCATTGTAATTGCAGGACTTAAGGCAGCTCATTCGCTTATTGTCCCAATTTTGATGGCTATTTTTTGGTTTTTACTCTTTTTACCTTTGATTGGAAAATTAAAAAAAATTGGGCTTCATGATTCACTTATCACCATTATTACTTTTGGAATCACACTGATACTTGTCGCAGTTTTAGGGCTTTTCTTGGTCTTTTCAAGCAAAGAGTTACTCTCTACAATTCCTACCTATCAAAGTAAGTTTTATGAGTTGCTGCCCAATATTATAGAGTTTTTCAATAAATTTGATATTCCACTAAAAGTTGATGATATTATTGATGTCTTTGATCCTTCCAAAGTTATTGGAGTTACCGCTAATTTTCTAAAAGGTATGGGAGGCTTGATGACCAATGCCTTTTTGACCCTGATTGTTGTAATGTTTTTATTTTTAGAATCCTCTTTGTTTGAGAGTAAAATTAAATATCTTTTTAAAGATGAAGCCTCCAAACGCAAAGCCAAAGTTTTTTTAGGCAATGTTAATACCTACTTTGTAACCAAAACAGCCACTTCGGTGACAACAGGAATCATTGTATTCTTGATGCTCTATTATTTTAAACTGGATAATGCACTGCTTTTTGGTGTACTTGCATTTTTCCTCAATTACATTCCTAATATTGGCTCCATCATCGCAGCCATTCCTGCGGTATTGCTCTCCTTATTGCAAGTGCCTTTTATTGATACGATGATGATTGCTATGGGTTATATTCTTATTAATGTATCTATTGGAAACTTTATAGAACCACGTGTTATGGGTAAGGGGGTAGGGCTTTCTACTTTTATTGTCTTTGTATCGTTGGTTTTTTGGGGTTGGATGTTTGGTCCTGTGGGGATGTTTCTCTCTGTCCCTCTGACTGTGGTGATCAAGATTGCTTGTAAAAATAGCAAACAACTTCACTGGATAGCCGTATTACTAAGTAATAAGGTAGATCAACGCGAGACTCCACTCTCGAGTATTAAAGACAAATTGAGTAGTAAAAAGGATAAACATGGCAGATGAAGATAAACAAAGATGGGATAAAAAGTATTTGAACAATCCAATTATGAAGAGTGAACCCATTGATTTAGTGAAATATTACCATGTATTAGCCCATCGTGGAGTGGCACTTGATATTGCATGTGGTATGGGTAGACATAGCAAATTTTTGGCTCAAAATGAGTTTATGGTCGATGCTTTGGATATCTCTGCTGTGGCACTTGATGCCTTTAGTCATTTGGATAATATCAATACCCGTGATGTTGATTTGGAGAATTTTGAACTGGCTTCTAATATTTATGATTTGGTTGTTTGTACTTACTATCTTGATCGTAAGCTTTTCCCCTCAATCTTAAGGGCTATGAAAGAAGAGGGGATACTTATCTATGAGACCTTTGTCTACCATCCCAATAACAGTAAAGTCCCTTCAAACAGAGAGTTTTTACTTGAACAAGAGGAACTCAAAAATGCTTTTTCTGAGCTTGAGATTGTCTATTATGAAGAGTGGTGGGATGAATTAGGGGAGGGGGATCAAGCACTCAAAGCCTCTCTAGTCGCAAAAAAGCCCCCAAGCTCATAAATCTAAAAGAAGAATGTGTTATAATAAATCAAAAAGTGAGGCATAAATGGCTCCTAATGTAGTATTGGCTTCATCGGTTATTTTTGTTATTGTCTTGGCATTGCCAATTATTTTTCATTTTACACGGTATTTGGGTGCTAGAAGTGATAATGAAAGTAAGAATGAACCCTATGAAAGTGGTGTGCAACTTACCCATACACAAGCCTACGATACCTTTAATATTAAGTTCTATATTATTGGGATTGTCTTTTTACTTTTTGATGTCGAGGTACTCTTTTTGTTTCCTTGGGCTATCAATCTCCGTGAGCTTGGTTTTTTTGGGATGATGGAAATGTTTGTCTTTTTAGGGATACTTGTTGCAGGCTTGATCTATATCTATAAATCTAATATTCTAAAATGGGATTAGTTTTAAAGTACTGATGTTTCTCGAAGGGTCTTAAACCTAAGATACTTCGACAATCTCAGTTGTACAAACTATAAATTTAAAAAAGGTTTTTACAAAATATTATAGCAGGTTTTGCAAGTTGTTCGTTGCGAAGCTGAAAGCTTCGCAATATTTTGAAGTTTTACAGTCTCTAAAGCTGTGGTACAAGTAAGAAAACCTCTTGCATTTTAATTAATAAACTTTCCACTGTTTGTTCTTTGGGCATTCATTATCTCTAGTTCTCTTGCCCCTGAGATGACAACATCAGGGTTGAGTGTATAATCAAGAGAGGGGTCTCTATCGTCATAGTCAATTGAGTTGAGGATTACTTTGATCGCTTCAAGTCTTGCTTGATGTTTGTCATTGGAGCGAATAATTGTCCAAGGAGCATTATGCGTATGTGATTGTTTGAGCATATGGTATTTAGTGCTTGTAAACTCATCCCATTTATCTTGTGCTTGAACATCAATTTCACTGAGTTTCCACTGTCTAAGTGGATCGGTTTTACGTCGTTCAAAACGTCTTGCTTGTTCATCTTTGGTGACAGAGAAATAGAGTTTGATTAGAGTGATGCCCTGACGGACCAGATCTTTTTCAAAACCTTTGACCCCTCGAATAAAATCTCCATACTCTTTTTGAGTACAAAAACCAAAAACCGTTTCGACCATGGCTCTATTGTACCAACTTCGATCAAAAAGTATGATCTCTCCTCCTCTAGGAAAATGTGAAACATATTTTTGATAGTACCATTGTGTACGTTGCTCTTCGGTAGGTTTGCCAAGGGCAACGACACGGTAGTGCTTCTCATTCATATAGCGTGTGACTCTACGAATTGTCCCCCCTTTTCCTGCTGCGTCACGCCCTTCAAAGAGAATAATCATCTTTTTATTTTTCTCTTCGATGTATCTTTGAAGCTTGATAAGCTCTGCTTGATAGGGTTTAAGTTCCTGTTCTTGTTTGCGTTTTTTGAGTGCAGACTTTTTGGATGATTTTTCATCTTTTACATTTTGGTAACTTTTGATTAATGCATCAAGTGTGACAGACTCTCCATCTATCATGAAAATTTGTTCTTCTGTTTTTGCCATATTTATCCTTTATGTGTTAATAGATAAAATCTATTTTTTCTCTTTTTTAGTTTTGCTCTCTTGGTTGAGCTTTTCAAGTAATTTCTCACCTTTTGCAATTTGCAACTGGATGATACTTAACTCTTCTTTGAGTGATTTACTTGGTTTTTTTTCAAGTTTTTTGCTGATTGTTTCTTTTCTACTTTCAAGGTTTCGTAAAAGTGCTTTGATGGACTTTTTTTTGCTTGATTTTTTTAATGTATCTAACTCTAAAAACTCTTTGACATCTGAAATAAATTTTTTAATACTCACTTTTCATCCTTTACTTCTTTTAATAAAACTTCCAACTCTTCATCATTGATGAACAGCTCCTCATTAAGAGATTTGGTTACATCATCTCCTTTGATAAAGAGTATCTCTGCCATCTCTATAAGCTTGGTACTAATGTTGTAGGCATAAGCACTGTCATTCATCAATGAAGATGCCATCTCATTGGTAATTAAGTTGTTTCGAATCATCTCATCAAGTGTGCCATTGGCAATGATGTCATATTGCTCTGTATGGATTTTGATCTTGGTGATTAAGGTAACGATTTCATCGTAGCGTTCCATATTGCGAACAGTATGAATGGTTCGTAAAAGCTCTGCTAGACCTTTTTTGATCCCATCGTATTGTGCTTTGATATGCTCATTGCTACTGATGGTATATTTAATTAGGTTTTTTTGCAAATGTTTGGTATCCTTAATTGCTTCTACAATATCTCGATTGGAGAGTTTTATTTTGTAGAGTTCATCAATATACTCAGGAGGCATTTTAGATTGAGCATGAGTTGAGAAGTCAAGTATCTCACCATAAATTCCTTTGATTTTGTATTGATAAAACTGATCCATATCAATGGCTTTTTGGCTATAGAGATCAGTAATGACGTGATCTAAGTCCCTACTTGAAAGGATATTGCTTCTTTTGATATTGAGTCCATGGGCAATGATTTCAAAAGCGTTATCATAAAGATGTTCTGTCTCTCTCTTAATCGCCGCAAGTGCTGTAGCAGGAAGTTCCAAAACTGAATCATTTAGGTATTTCACACTATCATGCAGTTCTTCTTTAGACTCTTCTTGACCAAATTTATTTTCAAGAAAGGAGACAATTTTCCCAATAAAAGGAATCATAACCAACACACCTATGAAGTTGAAAATAGTATGAAATATTGCAAGTTTGAGCGTATAGTCATCATTGGCAATGCCTACCATAAGACTGATATTATCCACTGCATACATCAATTGTTGAATGAAGATAATGGCAATAAGTCCTGTAACAACATTAAAAATTAAATGTGCTGCTGCTAATCTTTTGCCATCAATATTGGAACTAAGAGAACCTAATATTGCTGTAATAGTAGTCCCCACATTGGCTCCAATTGCCAAGGCTAGAGCGTTCTCATAGGTAATTTGTCCTGCTGCAAGGGCGGTAATAATAAGGACAAGAGTAGCATGAGAAGACTGCATCACAACGGTTGCAAATATTCCAATCCCTGTAAAGATAAAGAGACCTTTAAATCCCTCTACGGCAAAAGCAGAGAGGTCAATGGTACTCTTGAAGGCTTCAAATCCCTCTTTCATATAGTGAATACCTAAAAACAAAAATCCTAATCCTGCAAGAATATAACCAATTCCCCTGAGTGATTTTGCTTTTTGAAAGATTAAGATAACACCAAAGACAAGCATGGGCATGGCATACGCAGATATTTTGACTTTGAGTCCCAATCCTGCTACAAGCCATGCTCCTGTTGTCGTACCAATATTCGCACCAAAAATAATACCAATTCCTTGTGCAAGACCAATAAGCCCTGCACCCAAAAATGAGATGGTGAGTACTGAGACCAGTGAGCTTGATTGCATGAAGGTTGTGGTAATGATCCCAAACCCTATACTTTTATAGAGTTTATCGGTTGAGCGTTTGAGAAGCTTTTCCAAAAGACCACCAGAGAAGGCTTTAAATCCCTCTTCAAGTGAAACCATACCAAAGAGAAATATAGCCACACCAGCAGCAATCTCTTTGAAATCAGGGCTAATCCAAAATCCGTACGCCAAAACAGCAAATATTGTTGGTAAAAATATCTTTTTTAACAATGTGTTTCCTCATCAAAATTTTTAATATATACCATTAGAGGACAATTCCTCTAATCATAAAATAGATAGCGGCAGAAAGTACGGCTGCAGCAGGTACTGTTACTACCCATGCAGTAATAATTTTTTTGACTGCTTCTCTTTTGACATATTTTACTTTTTCATTACTTTTGAGCTGTTTTTTAGCTTTTTTAAGCTCCTCTTCCTCATCCTCAATTATCTTATAGAGTTCAACAATTCTTTGATACTCCTCTTTGCTTTTTTGCTCTTTGTTATCAAGTGACTCAAGCTCGCTTTGATAGGCTCTTAAAAGCTTTTTCTCATCTTCAACAATCTCTTTGTCGTGTTCGATGACATCGGTAATATTTTTAGATTCCAAATACTCACGCAAGAATCCTACCCCAAAAATACCACCTACTGCAATATGCGTTGAGCTTACAGGAAGTCCTAATTGTGAAGCGATAATGACCGTAATGGCTGCTGCCATAGCTACCGAAAAGGCACGCATTTGATCAAGCTCTGTAATCTCAGATCCTACAGTACGGATAAGTTTTGGACCATAGAGTGCTAGACCAATAGCAATACCTATCGCACCCACGCCCATAACCCACAGTGGAATCCCTGCTTTGGTTGAGATACCACCACTAAGTACGGCATCATTGATAGCAGCTAGTGGTCCAATAGCATTGGCTACATCGTTTGCCCCATGAGCAAAGCTAAGCAGTGCCGCTGCAAAGATAAGTGGTACGGTAAAGAGGGCATTGACCCCTGCTCGGTTATTTTCCATTGTTTTTGCTCTCATGGCAACGGTTTTTTTGACTAGCAAATAAACACCCCCTGCAACAATTACTCCAAAGAGTGCTGCTATTATAAAACTAGGCTTTTTGGAATCGGGTAAAAAGCTCAATGTCTCTACAATGGAAGGCCATATTTTTTTAAGTCCTTTGAGTGTGAGATAGGTCACAAACGCCCATGACATAATTGCTACAAAGATAGGTACCCACTTTTGAGCTGAACCTATCTTATCATTCTGAAAGACAATGGTCTTTTTGATGGCGTATAAAAATGTAGCAGCAATAATACCACCCAATACAGGTGAAATGATCCACGAAGCAGCAATTTTACCCATGGTTCCCCACGCTACAATCGAAAATCCTGCAGCGGCAATACCCGCACCCATTACACCCCCAACAATAGAGTGTGTTGTTGATACAGGAGCTTTAAAATAGGTAGCAAAGTTTAGCCAAAGTGCAGCTGCAAGCAGTGCTGCCATCATTGCCCAAATAAATGAATCCGTATTGCCACCAAATGCAGCAATATCGATAATTCCTTTTTTGATGGTCTTGACGACATCTCCCCCTGCAATCAACGCCCCACTTGCCTCAAATACTGCTGCGATAATAATCGCCCCTGTCATGGTGAGTGCCTTGGAACCAACTGCAGGTCCTACGTTGTTTGCGACATCATTTGCCCCAATATTCATCGCCATATAAGCACCAAAAAGAGCCGCAATGGCTAAAAAGACATTGTTAGGTACACTTCCTGTTGATAAAAAGCTATAGGTTAATACCGCTACCATGAAAAAAAGGGCAAAACCAAGTCGAATAAAATCAAATCGGCTACCTTTGAGTGCCTCTTTCTGCATCTTTTTAATTGTTTGTATTTCCATCTTCTATGCTCCTAATAGAGTGAGAGTTATGAGTAGTTTAGGACTACTTTATATATTATACTCCGATTCCTCTTTAGTCAAATAGATAAAGAAACTTCTTTGTTATTTTTTCTAAAGGATTGGTTACAAATCACTGAGAAAATTTACCAAAGGGTAGGTTATCCATTAAGGCTATTGTGAGTTTTTTATGTTTTTTAATATTTGGGTTTCAATTATTGATAAGTTTATGTTATTATAGGGGCTAAAATTTTATTATGAGAGAGTTATGCAACGAGTTATTTTTATATTTTTATTCTTTTCACTCTTTCTCTACTCTGTAGAGATTGATGATAGATCAAAATACCACAAAGAGTTTTCTATCGCTTATGTAGAGGATAGGGAGGGGAATCATAGTATAGAGAGCATTCAAAATGTTAATTTTCAACGTAGATTGTTAAGCCGTTTTAGTCTAGGGTATAAGGATCCTAAAAGCCATCATTGGTTTAAGTTTTCCATTACCAATAGAGGAAAGGATGATACCCAAATACTCTATTTTAACAATCTTTTTGCACACTCTTTTACCTTTTATTATCAAAAAGAGAATCGTTGGTATAGTCAAGAAGAGGGGGCATTGTCCAAAAGAGAACAAAAGGGTATTGAAGATAGGAATCCAAGGCTCTCTTTGCATATTAACTCCAATGAAACTCAAACTATCTATATCAAAATGCAAAGTGATTTTGCTATTGTGGGAGAGTTTTTACTGTTTGCCAATGAAAAAGAGTTGTTGAGCTATAGTAATTATTATCTGTTAGGCTTGATATTTTTCTTTGGTGCTTTGCTTTTTGTCATTGCCTTAAATCTCTTTTTATTTGTCACACTACGTCTAAAACTCTATGGCTACTATGTTGGGTATCTTCTCTTTTTTGGTGTTTTTTTGATTACAGTCAATGGACTTTATAATAATATAGGTTGGGTAGGGTGGGTACAACCCTTGCACTCACTGGTACCTCTCTCTTTACTCTTTTTTGCTCTTTTCTCATCGGCTTTGTTGGAGCTTAAAAAGCATACCCCAAAAATTGTTTTGCTTTTAAATATTGTGATTGTTATTTTATTTGTATTGGCTCTTTTGATCAATATCTCCATCACCCCTTGGTATATGATCACCAATGCCATTTCAAGTTTGGTTTTTGTCTTACTATTAATCGCAACCATTATTGGTGTGATCAAAGGGGTGCAAAAAGCCAAAGTTTATTTAGTAATATTAATTGTGCATATTATTACCCTTGCTATGATGTCAAATATGTATGATGGTCGATTAGCCAATAATGATTTTAATCAATACAGTTTTATGTTGGTTTCACTCTTTGAATTTATATTTTTTACGCTGATCTTAGCCAATAAGATCAATGAAGAGAGTGCTAAAAAACGAAGAGTAGAGGAGCAAAAAAAAGTATTTGAAACACTTTTCTACGATACGAGTGATGGGGTATTTCTTGTATCTAATGGAAAGTTTATTGACTGTAACGATGCGATTGTTACGATGTTTGCCTATGGTTCTAAAGAGGAGATTGTAGG
>Ga0193954_1000348_pt1 | contig 27552 bp, 30 predicted proteins | sample BB_5_MG_FD_140340 | JGI IMG/M metagenome (GOLD analysis project Ga0193954, IMG submission 140340) | Microbial mat bacterial communities from the Broadkill River, Lewes, Delaware, United States - BB_5_MG | ecosystem: Environmental > Aquatic > Freshwater > River > Microbial mats | place: USA...
CGATGAAATTTATTTCATCTTCAAAATACTATTTTTAGTAGTACTTTAAAGATAAAACCTAAAAGTATGCACTTTTTTAATTTTACCTTTCGTTTAAGCTATCCTTTATAGGAAGGCTTTTAAATTGATAAATCAAGTACTTTTTTCACTACTTCTGTATCTACAATTTGATTTTCACCAAGCTTGCTAAAACCATGCTTCACAAGTAAAGGTATTACTTTTTCTTTTACTTCTTTATCATCAGTATAATTTGATATTTTAAGTTGGATACCTAAAGACTTATATAATTCTTCAATTTTATTGATAATAATATCAGGATCTTGAGTATCTATATTAAATGCATTTTTCCCCATTTGTAAAAGTTTTCCTGTTTTATGTTCTTTTAGTACTCTAAAAAGATTTGGTTGGATAATAGCTAATGTTCTAGCATGATCTATACCATATAAAGCAGTAAGTTCATGTCCAATATAGTGTGTAGCCCAATCTTGTGGAACACCAGCTCCAATAAGTCCATTAAATGCTTGGTTAGCTAACCAAATAAGGTTTGCATACCATAGATCATCTCTATTATCAACAGTAGATGCTAATTGAATTAATCCTCTTAAAATACCTTCACTATAATTATCTTGTGCTAGCATTCCATGTTTGTAAGTTAGATACTGCTCACAAGTATGTACAAATGCATCTACAAGACCATTCTTAATTTGTCTATCATCTAAACTTTTTAGTACACTTGGATCTAATACTGCAAATTTTGGAAAAGAGTGTTCTGATCTAAAAAACCTTTTTTCTTTTGTTTTAGCTTTTGTAATAACAGATCCTGTATTTGACTCACTTCCTGTTGCAGCTAGTGTTACAACAGCTCCAATAGGCAAAGCTTTTTGAGAAATATACTTAGCTTCTAATATATCCCAACCATTACCATCATAATGATATGCATGTGCAACATATTTTGCACCATCAATTACTGATCCACCACCAACAGCTAAAATAAAATCTATATTTTCTTTTTTTGCTAATTCAACAGCTTTATTTAATGTTTCAACTGTAGGGTTTGGTTCAACTCCACTAAATTCAAACCATGTAAAATCTTCAAGTGCATCTACTACCTGGTCGTATACTCCATTCTTTTTTATACTTCCACCGCCATATATAAATAATACTTTATATTCTTTTGGAATATGTGTAGCTATTGTACTAATTTTACCTTGTCCAAACTCAATTCGAGTTGGGTTTAAATATGAAAATTCCATTTTGTTCCTTTTAAATTTTTACTCGATTAACAAATGTTAATCATTTTTATAATTATTGTTTAGTCCATAACCTTATCAGGTAACCAAAGAACTATCTCTGGAAAAGCCATACAAAGTAAAAGTACTAATAAATTGATTAATATAAAGGGTGCAACTGATTTATAAATCTCACCCATCGTAACATCTGATGGAGCAATACCTTTTAAATAAAATAATGCAAATCCATAAGGTGGTGTCTGTACTGCTATTAAAATATTAATCATCATTAAAACACCAAACCAAATCGGATCAAATCCTAAAGATACAGCAATAGGAGTAAATAGAGGAGCACACATTAAAACAATAATGAACTCATCAATAATAAATCCTAGAAAAAGCATTATTAATTGAAACATAATAATAATCATTATGGGAGGTAAATCTAATCCACCTGTAAACTCAGCAATCATAGATTGAATACCCATTAATAAATGAAAATTACTAAATACAGAAGCACCTAAAATAATCCACATAGCACAACTAATTAAAACGCTTGTTTGAAAACCTACTGATTTAATCATTGATAATTTAAATCGTTTAAAAAATATTGATAGAAGAATCGCACCAACAACTCCCAAAGCACCTGATTCTGTAGGTGTTGCAACTCCACTAATAATACTTCCTAAAACAACAAATATTAATCCAATAGACAAGAAACCATCTCTAAAAACTTTTAATTTTTCTTTACCTTTTAATACTGGAATATCCGGATTAGTTTCACTAAGTAATGGTGCATTTTCAGGTTTTAATTTTGAACTAATCACTATATATATAATTAAAAAAACTATAGTTACAAGTGCTGGAACCATTGCCCCTAAAAACATTCTACCAACAGAATTCTGAGTTGTTGCAGCAAACATAATCATTGGAATACTAGGAGGAATTAATAAACCTAATGCTCCACCTGCCATAATAGTACCAAGGGCTAATTGTCTGTTATAACCAGCATTTAACATTGGCTTTAAAGCAATACTTCCTGAACTCATAATTCCTGCACCAATAATACCGACCATTGCACCAATCATTGCACAAATAAATACAACACTAATTGCAAGTGATCCTCTAATTTTACCTATCATCATTTGACTAACTTTAAACATAGCATCACCAATTCCAGAGTGAGTTAAAAGCTGTCCCATATAAATATAAAGTGGAATAGCAAGAAGAATAAAGCTAAATAGAGTTGATTCAAAAGTTGTAGGAATTAAGTTGAATATTCCATCTCCCCAAGTAAAATACCCTACCATCATTGCAATACCACCTAATGCTAAACCAACTGGTGCACCAAGAGCAAAGAAAATCAGAATAAAGACCAATAAAACAATAGTTAATAATTCAATTCCCATCTTGTATTTCCTTTTTATAAATTAATGGAGAGTTTGTAAGTAAACTATAGCTTTCTACTATCATGTCTCTAATCAATTGAAGCACGAATAATGTACTTGCAATACATAACATTAACCAGAAGTGCCACATAGGAGGTGCCCATTCACTTTGTCTTCTATAATCAAATGCTAATGATTCATTAAACTTAGTAAGGCATAAGTAAAATATAACTACTAAAAAGAATAACCCAAGAGAATAAGATATGATATTAAAAATATTTTTCACTTTTGGACTAACTGTTAAATAGAAGATATCTACATTAATATGAGCTCTTTTTTGTTGTGCATAAGCCCCACCTAAAGCAGCTATGTATCCAAATAAAAATAAAGAGACATCATATGCCCAAATTGTAGGAGAATCAAATACATATCGTGCAACTACTTCATAAAATACAACACAAGCAATAACAGGCATCAAGAATGATGCCCCTTTTCCAAACCACATAATAATTTTATCAATTATTATACAAAATATCTGTAAGTTTTTTCTTACCATAATTTGACCTAACTAATTATTTAACATTTTTTTTCAAAATATCAATTAATTCTTTACTATATTTATCTTTTGATGAATATTCATCCCAAAGTCCTGTTGCTGCATTTTTCCACGCTTTTTTATCAGCTTCTGATGGTTCGGGAGACCATTTTAAACCTTTTGCTTCCATTTGTGCAACAGCTTCTTTTTCCCATATTTTTGACATTTTTAATTGTGCTTTTGCATGTACAACAGTTGCATCATAAACAGCTTTCTTATTTGCATCGCTTAGTTTATTCCAAGCATTAGTATTAACAAGAATTGGTAAGACTTGTGCTCCAGCTAGTGGAAGCTTATACATATATTTTGCAACTTCAACATGGTTTCCATCTCGGTGATCAATCATATTAGAACCAATAGAACCATCAATAACACCCGTTGCTAAACTTGTGTATACCTCGCCCCATGCCATTGAAACAGGAGAAGCATCTAAGTTTCTTAAGAATTTACCATATGCACCTGGAGCTCTAATTTTTAATCCATTAAAGTCAGCTACTGATTCAATTGGCTCTTTAGTAAGAATATACACAGGAGGTTGTATATATGGTTCTAACCATGTTAAACCTTGAGAAGCATAGGCTTTTTTAAGTATTTTATCCCATCCATCTTCGTGGAAAAGTTTATATAATTCATCAGTATCAGCTGTACCACCTGGTAAACCAATTTCAACTACACCTGTAGGAAATTCACCAGCATGCGCTGATTGAAAAGGTGCTACCATAGAAACAAGACCCGATTTCGCAGCAGATAATACACCTGATGCGCCAACACCTTCACCTGCATAAAGTACTTGTACTTTAACTTCACCATTAGTATTTTTTTCAATATCTTTTGCAAGTTGTTGGTATAAATCACCATATGCTGTACCTCTACTGTAAAGGTTTGTAAACCTCCAGTTTTCAGCTGCAGATGCAACATCAACCATACCCATAACACCAAGTAATGCTACAATAGATGTAGCCCTAAATCCTTTTTTAAACTTATCGAATAACTTAACCATAATATTCCCTTTTAATTTTTTTTGATTATAGGCCTATACAATGTTGTATAAATCCTACCACTTAGCTCTTGAATCAATTTTTTTTCTATGTCCGTTTCCTCCTAATAAATATAATTTTTTAAACTAAACTATTAAATAACTCTTCAAATTTATCTAAACCTTCATTTGCAAGTTCATCACTAATTGTCAATGGAGGTAAAAACCTAATTACATTTCCTTCAAATCCACAAGATAATAAAATTAAACCAGCTTTTTGAGCATTTGCTATTAGTGATTTTGTTAATTTAACATTTGGCTTTTCTGGATTTGAATCTTCCATAAGCTCGATTGCTATCATTGCACCTTTATTTCTAACATCTGAAATAAGTTGTGGATATTTAGTTTTTAAACTACTTAGTCTTTTATTAAATAAATCTCCAATAACAACTGCTCTACTAACTAAATCTTCTTCTTCCATTACTTCAAGAACTTTAAGTGCAGCAGCACAAGCAACAGGAGAACCTGCATAAGTCCCACCATAAGTTCCAAGTCCAGGAGAGTCCATGATTTCTGCTTTACCAACAACTGCTGCTAAAGGATATCCACCTGCTATACCTTTCGCCATTGTCATTAAATCTGCTTCAATACCTGAATATTCTAGGTTAAACATTTTTCCTGTTCTTCCATAACCTGTTTGAATTTCATCAATAACAAGACAAATCCCATATTCATCACAAATAGCTCTTAATTCTTGTAATAGTTCTTTTGGTGTCTCATTAAATCCACCTTCCCCTTGAATAGGTTCAATAATAATAGCAGCTACATCTTCTGGTAAAATATCAACTTTAAATAAGTTTTTTAAAGCTTTTAATGTATTTTTTACAGTTGCACCATTAAATTTAGTTGGAAATGGTAAGTGATATATTTCTCCAGGAAATGGTCCAAAAGCATTTTTATATGAAGCAATTTTTCCTGTTAAACCCATAGTAAGATTTGTTCTTCCATGGTAAGAACCATTAAAAGCAATAATACCTCTTCTTTTTGTATGAGCTCTTGCAATTTTTACACAGTTTTCAACTGCTTCTGCACCTGTTGTTACAAAAATAGCTTTTTTTTCAGTATCTCCAGGAGCTAATTTTGTTATCTTTTCGGCAAGTTCAACAGCAACTTCATAAGGATTAAGCATTATGCAAGTATGACTAAAGTTTTCAACTTGATTTTTAACTGCTTCAACAATTTTTGGATGACTATGTCCTGTACTACAAACAGCAATTCCTGCACCAAAGTCAATAAATCTATTCCCTTCAATATCCCATAACTCAGCATTCTTTGCTTTTTCTATAAATGCTGGATAAACATTTCCTTGTCCTCTTGCAAAAACTTTATCTTTTCTATCTTGTAAATCTTTATTTGTCATTCTATCCTCACTTTTTTTTATGCATTTTGTTTATAGAATATTTTATTCACTACTAGAACTAATAATATTTAGTTTTTAGAAAGTAATATATAAATATTTTATATTGAAAGTATTCCTGAAAAGAGTAGTTGAAAAGTAACCATTTGAAGTTTTTTAGTTTTTTAGTTTTTTAAAGTTGTGAAAATATTAAATGATGAGAAGATATTATTATGCTATTTAATTGGAATATAAATTGAGAATTCTACTCCTTTATCAATATTTTTTACTTTTAATTCACCTTGCATATTTTCTTCTATTATTATTTTACTCATGTATAAACCTAGACCAGTTCCATTATGAGTACTTTTAGTTGTAAAGTATGGTTCAAAAATTTTATTAATAATTGACCTACGAATTCCTCCTGCATTATCTGAAATTAATATCCTAATATGCGTTTGAATTTGTTTTGTTTGTATTCGAATAAACGGGTCTTGAATCTTATTTTCTATAAAAGCATCTTTTGAATTTGTAAGTATATTTAATAAAACTTGAGAGAGTTCATTTCCAAAGCCATTTACAATAACATCATCAAATGTCTCATTCTCAATATTAATACTATGACTTTTAAAACTATCATCTATAAGAAAAATAGTTTTATTAATAGTATTTTTTATTGAAAATTCTTTCCTTTCCTTATTAGGCTTAAAAAAGTTTCTAAAATCATCAATAGTAGCTGACATTTTTTCAGTAAGACCATTACTTAATAATCTTTGTTTTTCTATATAGTCTTTGTCTAACTTTCCAAGTGAGTATCTTAAGTGAATATTCTGAACAATAGTACCAAGTGCACTTAAGGGTTGTCTCCATTGATGGGCAATCATACTTATCATTTCTCCCATTTCTGCTAGTTTAGATTGTTGAATTAAAAGTTGTTCTTGTTTTTTCCTATTATTTATTTCTTTTTTTATCTCTACATCAAGATTATTATTTAAATTTTCAAGTTCTAAAGTTTTATTTTTTAATTTCTTATTTGAAAGTTCAAGTTCTTGAGTTCTAAGACGAACTTTCTCTTCCAATGTTGCATTTAATGTTTCAATTTCTCTTTTGGCTTTTCTCAATTTTTTAATAGATTTATATTGTGTTAAATAAGTATACAGAATTAATAAAAAGATAAAAGATAAAAAAGCAATGATACTCCAAAATAGTGTGTAATCAATACTTTTTTCAGATTTCAATGTTACCCATTTACTAATAATTGATCGTCTCGTTTCTTCATTTATAGAATTTACTACTTTCTCAAAAATACTTAAAAGTATAGGTTCGTCACTTCTAACACCCACTGATAATTTTAATTTTTCATCAAACTTACCTGATATTTGTAAACTTCCATAAAACTCCTTTTGAAAGGCATATGCAACACTAAGATCAGTAGCAACTTGACCAAATAATTCTCCTCTTTCAACTTTTGTTAAACCATTTCTTAAGTGATCAACTTCAATTATCTCAAGGTTAGGATACTTTTGCTTTATCATATCTTTATAAGCAAAGTCTTTTTGAATTCCAATTTTTTTATTCTCTAGATTTTTTAAATCACTAACAAAACTTACATTTCTTTTAGTAACTAAAACTAAAGAGAATATTATATATGGTTTTGTAAAACTCATATAGTCACGTCTTTTTTTTGTCTCTATAACCAACGATAATAGGTCACAATTTCTATCTTTAATATATGATAAAGATTCAGTCCAATCATTTGTTTCTATTAGATTCAATGGAATTCCAATCTTCTTTTCAAAACTTTTCATATAATCAGCAACTATTCCAATATGCTTGCCATCTTCTATTTTTTCATACGGCATCCAATCTGGATCAACACATAAATTTAAATTAGTTTTTTTCTCCAAATAGTTTTTTTCTTGTTCTGTAAAAGATACTGGTATATTTGAGTGATCTTTTAAAAACCATTTATCAAAAACTTCTTGTTTTTCTTGTTTAGAAATATTACTTAATCCTTTTTCTATAATTGAATGAAGAATTATTTTTCTTTTACTTGTAAAGAAGTATAATTTTAAAGGTCTAAAGTGAATATATGGGATTTTTTTTAGATTTTCATCTAAATAATTTTGCATTATTAAAGGAGATGAGACTAAAGCATCAACTTTTCCTTCTTCTAATTTTTGTACTGATTCTTTTATTGTATTCGTTCTTTCTATTTTTATACCTGAATACTTTTTTTCTAAAGGTGAAACCATTCCTAATTCAGAGACTATAGCAAGTTTTTTACCTTTTAAATCATCTATATTCCTTATAGTTTTATTCTCTTTGTTTGTATATAGGATATTTTTAATTTTTAAAACTTCTGAAGAGTATAATCCCAATATATTATCTATTTTCTCATTACTTATTACAGGAGCTAAATCAATTCTGTTTTCTTTTATAGCAAGGGGAATTGTTGATTGTTTAACATTGATTGTTTTAGTTTTTAAATTAAATTTCTTGATAATAAGTTCTAGCATATCAATAGAAAAACCATTTAAAGGGTATAATTCAGATGAACCTATTGTAATTTCATTGTTTTTTATCCATTCTCTTTCTTCTTTATTTAAGTTAATTTGTTTAGCAATTAAAGTAATTGAAAAGAAAAGAATCAAAATTATAACTTTCAAATTATTGGCCCTTAGGTTTTCTTTAATTATACCATATAATAGAATAGTATAGAAAGATATATTTTCTAATATATCTTTGTTTTTTTATAAACATTACTAGAAATTCTTCTTTCAAAAATACTTTCAATATTATCATGAATAATTGAATCTTTATCTAAAAAGATTAACCTATCTTTATTTAATTCATTAACATTTTTTAATCCCATTACAGCAAGTAAACTTTTCATACTCTTTAGAATATTGTTATGATAATTATTTATATAATCTGCATGTTTATTTATAAAATAATGTTTTCTTTTTTTACTATCTTGTGTTGCTAAACCAACTGGACATTGATGTTTTCCTGAACCAGAACAATATCTTGCTCTTATACATCCTGCACTCATCATAAAACCACGTGCTATTTGAACAAAATCTGCACCCATTGATAATGTGATAATTACATCATCAGGAGTTAATATTTTTCCGCTAGCAGATATCATAATCTTATCTCTAACTCCAAATTCTTTAAGTGTTTTATCAACAAGATATATTGCATCTCTTATATCCATACCTATTCTTTCCATCATCTCAAGAGGAGCAGTAGCACTTCCTCCACTTCCTCCATCAAGTGAAATGTAATCAGGATAAGGTAAATTTAGTTTTACTCTTCTTTTTATTTCTTTTGCAATAGGTTCAATATTATCATAGTCAGAGATAACAATTTTTATACCTACTGGTTTACTAGATATTTTTTGTAATTCACCTATAAAATCAAATAATTCTTCATATGAATTTGCATATGGAAATCTATTTGGTGAAAAGGCATCTTTATTCACTTCAATATTTCTATAGTATGCAATTGAAGCTGTTACTTTTTTGGCAATTAATTTCCCACCTGTTTGTTTTGCACCTTGAGCAATTTTAATTTCAGTCATACGACAAAACCTCATTTGCTTTTCATATCGTTGCATATCAAATTTACCATCTTTTGTTCTAACTCCATAAAGACCTGAGCTTATTTGCAAAATTATGTCAGCAATATCCTCTGGTACCTCATTAGGAAAAACTTCAAGAGGCGCATCCCAATTAGGTCTATAAAAACACTCTTTTTGTTCATTAAAAACATAAGTATCTAATTCTAAATCTTTAGAAAAAATCATTTTTCGATAAAACTCAATAGCTACAGGAGTATTAAATAAAAGTTTTAATAGATGAAATTTCTTTTTTTGAAATGAACTTCCTTTCACTTCTTTTATATATCTAGGATCATACTTTGTATGAGTGACAAAAAAGTTTGATGTTAAACCTCCTTCTCCTGAATTGATAGGAAAAGATCCTTTTTTTGCACCATAAACAAAAGCTCTTGTCCCTTCTGGAGAAATAGAACCATCACTCATAGGTCCTCTTCCTATAATAGAACGTGTAATAAAAGGCTTTTCTCTCTCTTTTCCAAAGACAATGGAAAAATCATCTTCAACTTCATCATCATTTAATACTATATTTGTATGTTTTAACATTAGCTTTGGCTTTTGTATTGGCTGAGATGGTGAGAAAGATGCATAATTAATTCTTTCTCTTGAAGCATTGTAAACCCAATCTAATTTATCCATAGATTCATAAAACTTTTCATCACCAAAATATTGTCTAAAAGGTTCTCTAAATTCTTGAAAAATAAACCTAAGTCTTCCAACAATTGGATAATTTACTAAAATTTGATGTTTCCTTTGTACATATTTATCATGAAAAAACCAAAAAAACATAATTAAAATAAAAAATACTAATACACTAAGCCATGTTTCCATATATTCATCCTCTAATAATTTTATATTTTAATTATTACAGAAAAAAGTAGTCAAAAGGTGACTATAGATTTAAGTTTAATTTAATACAAAAGCATGCACCATCTTTAGTATTGTATGCATTAATTATTCCTTTATGATTAGTTTCAATAATAATTTTTGACATATAAAGGCCTATTCCTGTACCATTTTTTTCTTTTTTTGTAGAAAAATATGGATCAAAAATCTTATTTATATTTTTTTCTTCTATACCACCTGCGTTGTCTTGTATTTCTACTTTAACACCATCTTCAAAGTCCATAATTAATATTTCAATTCTCGGATTTTCAATATTTTTTTCTAAAAGCTTTTCTTTTGCATTTTTCAATATGTTAATAAAAACATGCATAATTTCATTCTCATATATATTAATATCTCTTTGACTTTGAAAACTCACTTTTATATCTATATTTTTTACTTCCAAGTCCTTTTGAATCATTTTTAAACTATTTTGTATTGTATTTTGTACTTTTGTTTTCGTTTTTATTTTATCTGATCTAAAAAAGTTTTTAAAATCATCTATAGTTGTAGTTAGGTTTTGTACATACATTTCTATATCATCTAACTTCTTACAGAAAAATTCTGATTGTTCAGTTCTGCCATCTTTTGTGTCTAAATCAAATTTCTTATAAAGTAATTTATGTTTTAAATTAAAAGAAGCTGTTCCAATAGAAGCTAATGGTTGTCTCCATTGATGTGCTATCATAGCAATCATTTCTCCCATTGCCGCAAATCTTGATTGTGTTAATATAATCTTTTGAGTCTCTTCATTTTTTTCAATTTCTTTTTCAAGTCTTATATTCTTTTCTAGTAATTCTTCTTTTAATATTTTTGATTCAATAGATTTAACAAGGCTATCTTTTAATTTATAAATATCAATTGGTTTTAATATATAAGCACTAATATTCGATTCAATAGATTCAATAAAAAAATTTGTTTCTTGATGTGAAGTTGTAATAATTATAGGAATATCTTTATTTATTTTTCTAATCTCTTTGATCATTCCTATACCATCTAATTTAGGCATTTTTATATCTGTAAGTATTAAGTCTATTTTTTTAGAAGAATCTTTAAATATCTGTAAGCCTTCTTCTCCATTTTTTGCACAAAGTACATTTATATCAAAAAGGTTTAATGTTTCTGTTATACCTTCTTGAAGTATAAATTCATCTTCAGCATAAAGAATAGTGATACCTTTTAGTATTTGATTATTTACCATTATATATCTTCCAAATTTAGTATTTTATTTTCTTTATCTCAATATAACATATAATCTACAGATTAGGATACTACTTAATGAATTAATTGTATACATTTTATATAAAAAATAAAATGATAATGTCACTTTTTTATACTAAAATATATGAAAAATTAGTCTAAGTTTAGAAGTTGAAAGGTTATAATGGATTATTCTTTGTTAAAGAAATATACTAGAGATTTAAATGTACTTTTTGTTGAAGATGATAGAGATTTTAGAAAAGAATTTTCAGAATTACTTCTTGATATCTTTCCAAAAGTCACAAGTGCAGTAGATGGATTAGATGCTCTTAATAAGTATAAAGAATATTATAAAGAAACAGAAAAATATTATGATTTAATTATATCTGATATAAAAATGCCAAATTGTGATGGTGTTGAATTAGTTGATGCTTTATACAAAATAAAAGAAGATCAATTAGTTATAATTTTATCTGCAAGAAATGAATTTAACTATTTATTACCATTGGTAAATTTAGGTATCCATCAATTTTTTACTAAACCTATTGAATACTCTACATTCTTAGAAGATATATTTAAATTATGTAATCATATTTATCATAAAAAATCAAATAATGACACAAATATTATAAGTATCAATAAGACATTAATTTGGGATAAAGATAAGAAAAATCTTTCAAGAGATAATAAAACTATTGAATTAACTAAGAATGAACTGTGTTTTGTAGAAAAAATACTAAATAATAATCAAAGAGTATGCACAGTTGAAGAGCTTATACATGCTATTTGGTATGATGATTTTGATTTAGATCCAGATATAACACATCTTAAAAGTCTTATATATCGTTTACGAAAAAAAGTACCCGACTTACTTATAAAAAACATTTATGGAATGGGATACGTTCACGATACTTAATTACTTTTAAAGCAGCTTTTACTAATTTAAACTCAAAAATGCAACTATTAAGCAATTAATAAAAATAAATTATAATACAAGAAAACGTAAGAGATTAAAATGCTAAAAACCACTATTATTAGTATCAATATTATGTTTAACATGTTCAGTTGCTTTTGCTAGAAAGAAAGCTCAAACTTTTTATATTTCACCTATTTATGACTTAAGTTGTTTAGAAGAACATGATTCAAATAAATATGAAGAAACTTATTCACTTCATTGAGATATTCACTCAAATTGAGAATTTATTTTAAATTAAAAGAATAAAGAATTACTGCAATATTTTTATCTCCTATCTCTCTTAAAAATCCATAACTATAAAATATAAGCAAGTTAAGAATTGATACTAAGTTGTATTTAAAAATAGTTTGTTAAAATATAATATATGCAACTAAGTCGCATATAATTTAAAAGGATGTAAATTGCAATTAGAAAATGAATTTAGGAAGATTAAAAATGAATATTGATTTTAAGAAATCAAATGGTCTAGTTCCTGTTGTTACCCAAGAATTTGGAAGTAATGAAATTTTAATGTTAGGATATATGAATCAAGAAGCTTTAAACTTAACAGTTGACACAAGAATTGTTCACTATTTTTCAAGAAGTAAGAATAGAATTTGGAAAAAAGGTGAAACTAGTGGACATATACAAAAGCTTATTGATTTAAAAGTTGATTGTGACAATGATACACTTCTTGCTATTGTAGAACAAGTTGGAAACTCAGCTTGTCATACAGGTGCAAAATCATGTTTTTTTAAATCTTACTTAGAAAATAACAAACCCAATATAAAAGAATCACAAATAGCAAATCTTCCTACAAAATACGGAAACTTTGATGTAAAAGCATACAAAGATGGTTGTCAAGAACATCTTGCCATTATGAGCAAAGACTTTAAGCAGTTAAAAGCTCCCAATGTAAGAATACATTCTGAATGTTTAACAGGAGATTCAGTTGGAAGTTTAAAATGTGATTGTAATAAACAACTAGTACTTGCATTGGAATTAATTTCAAAAGAAGGTGGACTAGTTATATACCATAGACAAGAAGGTCGAAATATAGGACTTGTAAATAAAATTAACGCATATAATCTTCAAGACCAAGGATACAATACAGTAGAAGCTAATGTTAAACTTGGCTTTAAAGCAGATGAAAGAGATTATAGAGCAGTCAAATATATCCTTGAAGATCTAGGAGTAGATGAAGTAAAACTAATGACAAACAACCCAACAAAAATTCAATTTGTAGAAAGTTGTGGTATTAAAATAAATAAAAGAACTCCATCAATAACAAAAACAAATCCTCATAATGAAAACTATTTAAAAATAAAAAAAGAAGAAATGGGGCATTTACTTTAGAAATTAAATAATTCTACATTAAAAAAATGTGAAAAGTTTTAAACCTAAATAGAGCATCTTATTACCATTGGGTAAGCTCTAGAAATGTAATAAAAAAAGTTGATACAAAACTAAATGAACTTATAGAATCTATTTTTACTGAAGATAAGGGTACATATAAAACAAGAAGAATAAGAGATAGATTGCCTTTATATTTTGGTTTAATCATATCACGAAAATGAACTTTAAATATTATGAAAGATTTAAAAATGAAAATAATATCACTCAGAGTATGAGTAGACATGGAAATTGTTGGAATGATGCAGTAGCTGAGATTTTTTTTATAATAGAGTTAGACAAACTTTATATTAAAGTTTGTCTGCTTTGCTTCGTCTTTTTATCATTTTTTTAGATGTTTTAGTAATTGTTTTTGCTGTAATTGCAGCTGTTAATAATGTAGCAAGAGGTAGTAAAAATCCCATATTGTTCCTTTTTCAATAATAATTATCAATAATTTTATCGAAAAAGAACTTATATAATACTGATATTTATTATCAGTATTATATATTTTTTTCTAATTCTTCTATATTTTTTTCTTCATTAGCCTTAATACTAGCTTTCTTTTTTGAATCATATAGTAATGTATGCCATAATGTAAAACCACAAAAAGCCACACCACCAATTATATGTGCTTTTTTTGCAGCTTTATTCTTCATAAATAATGAAGTTACAACTGTAACACCAAGTGTTGCTGTCATCCCCATTTTAGAAGTTTCTCTTTGTAATTCTTTATCAAATTTCATATTTATTTTACTCCTTTTATTGAGTTTATCAATAAGCCAATTGTTGTTCCATTATGTAAAACTGCTGTTACAATAGGTGAAAATAATCCAAAAGTAGCTCCGGCTAAAATTACAGAATTTATTCCTACTGTTGCATTGAAGTTATTGCTTATCAGTTTCATTGTTTTATTCGCTAATTCTTTTGCTTCTACAATTGCATATATATCATCTTTTAATAAAGATACATCCGCTGTAGCTTTTGCAATATCTGCTCCCATACTCATAGAAATTCCTACATGCGCAGAGATTAAGGCAGGAGCATCATTTATTCCATCACCTATAAAAGCAACTTTTTTGCCTTCACTCATTAACTCTTTAACAATTTTAGCTTTATCCGTTGGTAAAAGTTCGGCTCGAACTTCTGTAATACCAAGCCCATCAGCAATCATTTGCGCTTTTTTATTAGTATCACCTGTTAACATGACAATATTTTTAACGCCAAGCTCTTTTAATCTTGATATTGATTCTTTAGCATTCTTTCTTAAATTATCTGCAAGAGAAATTGTTCCTAAAAGTTTTCCATCAAAACCAATATATAAAAGTGTATGACCTTGTCTAATAGATTTTTCTATTTTATCTTTATGCATTGAGAAATCAATCTTTTCATCATCTTCTAAAAAATGTCTGCTTCCAATGACTACTTGTTTTCCATCTACTTCTGTCTTAACACCATGTGCAACTATAAATTCAACTTCTTCATGATGCATATGTACAAAACCATTCTCTTTTGCTGCTTTTACAACTGCATCAGCAACGGGATGAAAATAATGTTCTTCTGTTGATGCTGTAAGATTTAATAGTTGTTCTTTAGTCCAATTTTTATCATAAGACTCTACTTTTATAACCTCTAGCTGACCTTCTGTTAAAGTTCCTGTTTTATCAAAAACAAAAGTATCTGCATTGTATAAAGATTCAATAGACTTAGCACCTTTAATCATTATTCCATTATGTCCTGCTTTTGAAATTGTAGATTTAAAAGCAACTGGAGTTGCAAGTTTTAAAGCACAAGAATAATCAGCTTGTAAAATAGAAGCTGTTCTTTCAAAATCTTTTGTAACTATATATGAAGTTGCAGCTAACCCTAATGTAACTGGAACTAACTTATCTGCTAACTTAGTAGCTTTTAATTGAACTAAAGATTTCTCATTTAATGAACTTTCAATGTAATGTTTTATTTTTTGAGTTGCAGTATTAGAACCTACATACTCTGCCCAGATTTTGAGTCTTCCATCTTCTACAATTGTTCCAGAAATAACTCTATCACCTCTTTGTTTTGTAATAGGTTCAGCTTCTCCTGTCATTGAAACTTCATTAACACTAGCACTTCCATCAACAATATGACCATCAATTGGGACAGTATTTCCAATACCAACAATAACAATATCACCTATCTGGATCTCTATACTTTTTATTAAAACTTCAGTGATTTTACCATCAATTTCTTTTTCAACCCATGCTTCTTCAACATTTGGTTTTGAAAGTTCTTTTAATAAATCATCACTTTTATGAACTGTAGTTTCTTCAATATATTCACCAAGTTCTAGCATAGCATTTGTTGAATTCGCGGCTAAATAATCTTTTCTATAAATAGATATACCTACTGCAGCACTTTCTAATACTTTTGAAGTTAATCCATCAGAAAAGAGTTCTTTAGTTCCATCTATTAACATAGGAAGAGCAGCTACAGTTGTAATACTAGCTTTAAAAAAATCATTTTTAATTAAAGGTTCACTAACTAATGCTGAAGTAGCTCTTATCATTCCTTTAGTACTAGGTTCTTCTTCACTTACACATGAACTACAAGAGCTCTCATCTATACATGAACCTAGAAAATCATTAACATCTAAAATTAATAATTCTTTTTCAATAGCATCACAAATATTGTTATCTTCAAAATCAAAAATTATACTAAATGCTTTTTTATTTATTCTAACAGTAATAACACCATCAATTTTTTCTAAATTACTTTTTAAAATATTTTCATCAAGATATCTTTCTTTTAATATAGAAACTTTATATCTTGCTCTATTTTTAGTACTATGTACTTTTCTAAATTGATTATTCATTTAAAATCTTTATTCTCGATTTGCTTCCATTTGAGCACGTGCATCTTCATATCTTTCTTTTAACTCTTCCATACCTGCTTGAAAAAACTCACTACCTTTTGAAGCAGCTTTCATAATAGTATTTTGGGCATTTTTATTAGTTAATAGATAGGTAACTGCCGCACCAATTAGTGCCCCTTTAATAAAATCGCCATTATTAAAACCTGTTTGTACATTAGGATTAATTTGTTGATTTACTTGTCCATTTAAAGGATTGTTCATAGGAGTATTTACATTTTTGTTTATGTATGGGTTTTTATTTACATCCATATTAGTATTATCAGAAACTCTAGTATTTTCTATGTTCATATCGTAATTATAATTATTTCTCATTATTCACCTTCTTTAATTGAATCTGTATCATTAGTATCAATTGGTGCATAATTAGCTCCAAGTCTATCATCTATTAATTCTAAAGCATATATTCCGCTCATACCAATTGAAGCAGCAGTTAAAGCTTTTAAAAATCCACCTTTTTGACCAATATAATTAGTTGTCGCAATTGCAGAACCTGTTGCAATTGCACCTTGTGAAGTCCTTTTAATTGTATCTTTAATAGCTTCTTCTGATGAAATTTCTTTATTTTTTAACTTTTTATAATTAATAGTCCCAGAAACAATTGCAGAGGCAACAGCTCCACTTATAATATGTCCAAGTACATTTCTTGGTGCTCCTGTATTAATTAATGGTTCATTCATTCTTCTACCTTTTTAGTTTCTTCTTGTTTTTCTTCTAACGCTGCTTTTTCTTTTTTTTCTTTTATACATTCAGCTGTTGCATTTATTGTTTGTTTTACTTCATCAACTGTCTCTTTTCCTTTTTCGAAAGAGTTATTTGCTACATCTTTTGATTTATTGAAAAGTCCACTCGCCACTTTTTTTAACTTATCTGACTTATTTAAAGCAACAATTGCTCCTGCACCTACTGCTATTCCTAATATAAATGGTAATGCCATAATTTACTCCTCATTATCTTTTTTGTTCATATAAGTATTTAGAAGAGCTATTGTTGCACTTCCAAAACCTACTCCACTAATCATTGAAATATTTAATTTAGAGAAAAGTTCTGTCAATTTATTTTGATCAATATTTCCACTCATTAGGTCATCAAATAAACCTTGATATTCACCTAATTTTTCCATTAAATTTTCTTGATTAAATTCTTGATTATTTGCTATGTTATAATGATTAATTACACAATTTCTAAATGTTGGTAAATGATTATTGTATGAAGCTGCTTGTAATCTAAATAATACATCTTTTATATCAGTTTCACTTGTATATGAAATCAAATTATCATACATTGCGATATTTCTTATTTCAGCAGCAACTCCAACCTCGCAACATTCTATAAAAGTATTTGGTACTTCTATTTTCCTTGCCCAATCATTTACTGGTACTTCTATTCCATATTTTTCTAAGAGTGGAATAATTGCAGAATAATGTCTAGATTCAGCCTCTCTTATATTTACAAAAGGTTGAACAAAACCAAACTTTTCCATAATCTTTGTATAAGTTTCATATGCTTTAAATTCATCATACACGGCAATCCTAAGAACTTGTGAAACTATAGCTTGTTCTGAGTTTTCATCTACTCTTTGAGATAAAAGTATTTGTTCATCGTGATTCTCTTCCAATTATACAACCTCCTTTGCTAATTTATTTATTAACTGTGTTAATTCATCTAAGTTTTCATTTCTTACTAGGTCTTCCCAAAGAGAAGGAGCAAAAATATTATAATCGTAAAGAATAGTAACTGAACCAATAATCTTTTTAATTTTTATCTCTTTTATTCCATTAATTCTGTTTGGCAAATTCTCAATATCATTTATTGATATATTTCCACTTTGCTCTTTTATTTTTGGACTTACTCTAACTCTAAGTCGTCCAGGAGTATGGGCAATAATAGAAAAATATTTAGCTATTTTTATAATATCATCTGTTTTTATCAAGGTATTCCTTTTGTTTTATTAGTTTCTCATTTCACGTCTTAATCTAAACTTATTATAAATTCAGACTCATTATCAATAAGATTTATTTTCTGTAACATCATTTATTGGCAATTTTCACATAAACCATAAATAGTCATAACATGATCTCTTAAGTCAAAGCTATTACTTTTTGCTACTTTGATTTGTTGTTCTTCTATTAGTTCATCAGTAAATTCAATTATTTTACAACACGATGTGCAAACTAAATGATCATGATGTAAGGATAAACTTAATTCATATCTTTTTACACCATCACTTACATCTAAAGAGTTAATAATATTCATTTCTTCAAGAAATTTCACTGTTCTATAAATTGTAGCCATACCAATATCAATTTTGTAATTATCTTTTATGTTATGACCTATTTGTTCTGCACTTAAGTGTTCTTGGGAATAGTATAATATCTTTAATATGTAATCTTTTTGTATAGTATTTTTAAAGCCTAATTTAGAAACATGTTTTTTAAAATTTTCTAAAAAAGTATTAAAATCCATTTTATAATTAGTCACTAATTAAATCCTTTTACTAAAACTACTAAAATACTTATAAATAATGCACTAAGATAAACTTTCCATAGATTATTATGTATTTTAATATTTCTCTTATGTAAAAGAGAATTTCTTTCATAATTGTTTTTTTTCATTTTTAACCTTGATAATTAGTATCATTATGATACAATCAAAAAACTTAACATAATATTAATGATAATAATTATTAATTTAATAAAATTCTAAGAAAAAATTGATATTATTTGATAACAAATATCAAAAAGGAATAATTTATGCTAGCAATGTCATTAGTTAGTACAGCCACAAATATAATCATTGGCTCAGTTACTACCAAAATATTTGATACAGTTATTACATCAAAACTTATACAAAAACAAGAAAAAAATAAATGGTTAAGAGAAAAAAAACTAAATCTTTTTTCACAACTTTCAGAAAGTATATTAAGTATAAATTGTCAGAATATTATACAGAACAGAATACATATTAAAGAAATATCATCAAAAATAATACTATTAACTGAAGATATAAATTTAAAAAAGAATCTTAAAAACTATTCATTTATTCTTGAAGAATATGAATGTTATGAAAATGATATAAATTTACAAAATCTTAATAATGAACTAATTTCAACACTTTCAGATTATATGAGAAGAATGTAGTAAAACTACAACTTCTCATCTTTTAACTATATTAACTATCTATAGAACAGCTATTTTTTTTAAAACGTAGCTTTTAAACCTGTATAAAAATATGTTCCAATATTAGTCCCTAATTCTTCACTAACTTTTTTATCAAAGATATTATCAATTCCTCCATATATTTGTATATTTTTATTGATTTTATAATTAGCGCCAAGATCAACTAAATTATAAGCATCTGTTCTTGTTGCATTTAATGTATCTGTATATTGTTCACCAATATATCTAAACATTAAATTACTAGAAAGATTTTCAGTAACTTTATAATTTGAATTTAAAGAAGCAGAAACATCAGGAGTATAAGTCAACTCTTTATTATTACTTTTATCTTCTGTATCTAAGTATGTTACATTTAATCCAAAATTAAGATTTTTACTAAATATATATTCTAAAGCTAATTCAGCACCTTTAATATCAACTTTCTCTAAATTTTCAGAAGTATAGTACTTTGTAGCCCCAGATCCATAAGAAACTAACTCAATTTTATCTTCAATTTTATTATTGAATATTGTAATTTCTGAAGATAACGATTTAAATCTATTAGATAATGAAACTTCGAGAGATTGTGATTGTTCTGGTTTTAAATCATAAGTACTTGTTTTAGGTCCATATATTACTTCAGAACCAAATCTTTTTCCATCTTTGTATGAAGGAGATACTACATATAATTCAGCAATATCTGGTGATCTATATCCTTGTGAATAGTTAAGTCTTAAATTTGTATTTTTACTTAAATTTTTTATAATACCAGCTTGGAAGGTAAGCTTATTATCAGCATTTGATACATTATCATATCTTGCACCTATTGTTGCATTTAAAGTATCAGAGAACTCTATTTCATCTTGTATAAATAAAGATTTATATTTAACTATTTTTGTTATAAATTCACTTGAACTAGGATCTGGATTAATAGCACCTGATTCTCTTTTTTCTTTTCTATATTCAAACCCTGAAGTAATAAAATTTGAATCATTAAATACATATTTAATATTTGACTCAAGAGTATCAATAGTTACATTTGCACTAAATTTTGTATTTGTAGGACCTGAAAAATTTATAGGGTTTGTTTCATTTCTTTTTTTATAATATGATCTATAAACTTTTGTATCAATTGATAAATCATCATTTATAATATAATCTAAATCAAAAGATGTATCGATTCTTCTATTTTCATCTTTTGAATTTACAGGTGTATTTTTAATTAATGTAAGTCCTCCACTTGTAGTTTTAGCATTACCTAGATATTGACCTTCTCTTGACTCTTGAAAATAATTAACATCAGCTCCAATATTTAAATTATCAGTTAAATTTTTTTCTAATCTTGCACCTATAGTTTTAACTGTAGATTCATCTCTATAGGTAACATTTTGCGTTCCTGAAATATTATCTAAAGTATGTGTATTATTATCTACACCTGTAGAAGGATTGGTTGCTTGCTGTGAATATGATTTTGACATTTTATAAGGACTTGTATCATTTATAGAACCATAAATTTTATATTTAATACTTTCATTTTTACCCATAGTGTTAAAATTAATATTTTTATTTCTTGCTTCATTGTTTTTATTTGCACCATATTTCATATCTATAGATGTAGTATTATGATCTATTTTCTTTGTGATAATATTTATTACTCCACCAATAGCATCAGAACCATACAAAGTAGACATTGAACCTTTTACTATTTCAATTCGCTCAATCATTGAAGCAGAAATTCTTGACATTTCATAAGGACTTTCAGTTTCCCCTGATAATCTTTTACCATCAACTAATATTAATGTTCCATTAGCTCCAACTCCTCTTAAAGAAATTGCTGCTTTTGAAGCAGCACTTGGATGTGGAAACCTTCCATATTGAGCATTAATAGATGGAATTTTTTCTAAAATTGTATCTAATGTAGATGCGCCAGTTTTTTCTATATCTTCTTTTGTAATAACAATAATAGATGCTGTTACACCATCAATTGATTTTTCAGTTTTAGTCGCAGTTGTAACTGTAATTTCATCTAATGTACTTGTTGCTTGTAATGTATTTACAGTTACAAGTCCTATAAGTATTGCGGAAAGTTTTTTATTATGCATTTTTTAACCTTATGTATATTTAATTACTTTTGTTTTTGAAAAAGTATCATCTTTAAGATACTTTATTTTATTTATTTCCATATTTTTTTCATTAATACATTTAACTATTATTGATTTATTTTCATCTTGTGTATTCTTTTTATTTGTATACTTTAATTCAATTAAATCACAACAATCTTCAATATCTTTTATTAAACCTTTACTTTTAAATTTAGGTAATATTTTTCTAAATTCATTTATATTCTCCTTATTTGCGAATTCTTTTAATATATCAATTCTAGAATCAGATGATGACAAAATATTTTCTAAAGCAATTATATTTCTATTGAAATATGCATCATTGAAAACTGCATTTATATTAATAAAAATCATTTATTATCCTTTTTCTTTTCTTCTTCTTTAATAGAATTCCATTTCTTTTGTAGGTCGTCAATATTAATAGTTTCATTTTCATTCATTATTTATCCTTATTCAATATTTTAATAGCTACTACTAATTGATAACTATTATTAATAATGAATAATAACAAATTAATCTTACAAATTTATTAATTATGATAATCATTCTTAAAATTATAACTAAAAATGTTTATAAATTATTGATTTATATCAATGTTAATAAATTTCAATTATGATAATAATTATTAACATTAAATATAGTATTAAGAATACTTATATTAATATTCGAAAAAATAAAGGATCTAAAATGTTTAAAATACTAATAACTACAATTGTTTTACTATCTTGTACTAACATTAGTGCAGAAGAAAAAATAGAGAAACTTATATTAAGTGGACCAGTTGCATCTGTATCTCATCCACTTATTCATATGGTTAAAACTGGAGCTTTAAATGATATTGCAGAAAAAGTTGAATTTAAATTATGGAAAAATCCAGATGAATTAAGAGCTTTTACTTTAAAAAATAGAGCTGACTTTATTGCAATTCCTACAAATGTTGCCGCAAATCTTTATAACAAAGGAGTAAAAATAAAACTTCTAAATGTTTCTGTATGGGGTATATTAGGAATGATTACAAGAGATAAAAGCCTTAAAACATTAGCTGATTTTAAAGGAAAAGAAATAGCAATGCCTTTTAGAGCTGATATGCCAGATATTTTATTTGAAGAAATTGTTAAAGCACAAGGTATGGATCCTAAAAAAGATTTTAAATTAAAATATATGAGTAATCCTTTTGATGCTATGCAAAACTTGATTTTAAGACAAGTAGATCATGCTTTATTAGCAGAACCAGCAATTTCAATTGCTTTAAAGAAAACAGGATCTTTTCCTTTAAAACTTGTAGCACCTGATTTATACAGAAGTGCTGACTTACAAGAAGAATGGGGAAAAACTTTTAAAGTTGAAACAAAAATACCACAGGCAGGAATGGCTGTAATTGGTGATATGATTTTAAATAAAAAAGTAGTAAAAAGATTTAATGAAGAATATGAGAAATCATTAATTTGGTATAAGAACAATCCTCAAGAAGCTGCAAAAATAACAATTGAAGAAATACCAATGCTTGATGAAGCAGGCGTAGCTGAAAGTATTAAACATGTTCAACTACAATCAGTAAGTGCACAAGATTCAAAAGAAGATTTAGAATTTTTTTATAAATTATTAGAAAAAAACAATCCTAAAACAATAGGTGGAAAAATACCTAATGATAAATTTTATTACCAATAATAAGGATTTTTTATGAAATTTTTTTTAAAAATAATAAAAGATTTTCCTGCATATTTATGGAGTGGATGGGGAGCAATTGCTGCAATACTGCTTTTTATTGCTTCATGGGATGTAGGAAATCAAATTTATGGTAACTTGATACTACCTTCACCTTTGGAAACTTTTCAAACACTAGTGATAATGCTTCAAGATGAATCGGTAATAGAAGAGATTAAGACTACTTTATATCGTTCTGCTCTTGGTTTTGGACTTTCTTTACTTTTAGGCTCAACACTAGGATTGCTAGCTGGTTTTTTTGCAACTGCATCTATGATGAGTCGTCCTATTGTTACAATTTTAATGGGAATGCCTCCAATTGCATGGATTGTTCTTGCAATGATTTGGTTTGGAATGGGAGATGAAACAGTTATTTTTACTGTTGTAATAGCCTCTTTTCCTATAATATTTGTAGGAGCTTTACAAGGAACTAGAACACTTGAAGGTGATTTAAAAGAAATGGCAGATAGTTTTAACTTACCTTGGCATATGAAGTTTATAGATGTATATTTTCCTCATATTTTCTCTTATGTTTTTCCTGCATGGGTAAGTGGTCTTGGAATGGCTTGGAAAATTGTTGTAATGGCTGAACTACTTGCCTCATCAAATGGTATTGGAGCTTCTTTAGCAGTTGCAAGAAGTCAACTTGATACACCAACAGCTTTAGCACTTGTTTCTATTATGGTTGGTTCTTTAATGATTATTGAATACATCATATTAGAGCCTATAAAAAGAGAGGTTGAATTATGGAGAGTTTAGAATGTCTAGAAGTAAAAAGATTAAATCATAGTTTTGGTTTTACTCAAATATTAAACAATATAAACTTTTCAATAAACAAAGGTGAAGTATTATCAATAGTTGGGCCATCAGGTGGTGGGAAAACTACATTAATGCATTTATGTGCAAACCTTCTTGATGTTCAAGAAGGAAGTGTAGAAAACACTTTTATAAGTTCATCTTTTGCTTTTCAAGAAGCAAGACTACTTCCATGGAAAAATGTTATTGATAATATTGCTATTGGTTTATTAGCAAAAGGTATTAAAAATAAAGTTGCCAAAAAAATGTCAGAAGAAATAGCACTAAAATTTGGATTAGAAAAAGATGATTTTGATAAATTCCCAAAAGATTTAAGTGGTGGAATGAAACAAAGAGTTTCTTTTGCAAGAGCGTTAGTTGTAAATCCTTCTTTATTATTTCTTGATGAACCCTTCTCTGCTTTAGATATTGGTTTAAAAATGGAGTTACAAACACACTTAATTCAAATGGTTAAAGAAAATAACCTTACTATTTTATTTATTACTCATGATTTAATGGAAGCGATTAGATTAAGTGACAAGATACATTTATTACAAGCAGACCCTGGTCATATAATAAAAGAGTTTGAATATGACTTATCACAAGAAAAAAGAGATGATAAGTTTGTTTATAATGAAACAGCAAAGATATTACAAGATGAAACTATTATAAATACATTTGAGTTACAAACAATAGGATTTAAATAATGACAAATGAATTAAAAAATAAAAATCAAGAAGTAAATGAAACACAAGAACAGCCATTGCATGCAACAAATCATTATATGTATTATCCTGATGAAAAAGATGTTCCTGCTTATTTAGCATATGGATTTAGACCAGTATTTTTATTATTAGCTCCATATCTTGTAGTATCTATGATTTTATGGGGGTTAGTTTGGAGTGGTGTTTTATCAATTCCTTTTATGAATGATACTCTAACTTGGCATATTTATGAAATGTTATTTGGAATATTAACAGCTGGTGTTATGGCATTTTTAACCACTGGCCTTCCTGAACTTTTCCCAGGAATGATTCCTTTTGTTGGACGTAGACTTAAATACATAATTGCGTTATGGGTTTTAGGACGTGTTAGCTTTTGGACTATTGATATAACAGGAATATGGCTTACAGCTATTTTAAACATCTCAATGCTTGTATGGTTATTATGGTTTGCAAAAGAGGTTGTTCTTGATAAGCTTCAAAGACATGCCAGTTTAGGTTATAGTCTAGTTAGTATATTAGCTATTGAAATATGGTTTTTCTCTTCAAAATTAGGTTTTGTAAATACTGAGGGAATAAGTATTTTAAAAGTTGCTACAGGTGCAATCGTTATATTAATACTACTAGCACTTAGAAGAGTTAATATGGAGGCAGTAAACGAGCTAATGGAAGATAAAGGTATTGATGATATTTATATATCAAGACCACCTCTTACAAATCTTGCAATATTTTGTATAACTTTATTTACAACTATAGAGTTTTTATATCCAGAAAATACTGCTTTAGGTTGGATTGGACTTGCAACTGCTGCATCTATTTTAGCACTTACTAGTGATTATATTTTAAAAGATAAATTTATTTTGAATCAACCTTATGTAATATATCTAGCACTTATTCCTATTATGCTTAGCCTTGGTTATGCACTTATGGGTTGGGATATATTAAATGACAATATATATGGAATAAATCACTTTAGACATTTTATTACAAGTGGGGGAATTGGTTTATCTTATTTAATTGTAATGATGATTATTGGTTTTGTACATACAGGTAGACATTTGACTTCAAATATTTATACTCATCTTATGGTTTTATTAATTGTTATTGCCACTCTTATGAGAGCTTTGATTCCATTTTTTGAAAACTATATACAAGAATTATATATGTACTCATCAATTCTGTGGGCGATTCCTTTTATAATATATATAAAAGTATTTTATAACTTTTTATTAAATCCTAGAGCTGATGGTATAAAAGGATAAAAACAAAAAAAATGATTAGTATAAATTGTTATTTATATTAATCATTTTTAATTTGAGTGTTATATTTAAAATTAATATTAAAGATAAAACCATTATTTTTAAACTAACTTTTTATAAGATAAGAATATCTTCATGTTTTAGTCCCACTTTCGTAGACATTATAATATACTTGATGAAAATATTCATAGTCTATTTATCTATTATTAAGTTTATTTACATTATGATATTGATTATCAATATAAGGAAATAATATGTCAAATAATAATTCATTAAATTCACAAATAAACCATCATCTTTTTAAAAATATTTTTAGTAGATTAATACATGAAGACAAATGGAATACGATAATTGATATCTTTTCTTTTGGTATTGTTGATATTAATATTAAAGATGAAAGAGGAAGAAATTCTTTATTTTGGGCAATTCATAAAAATAAAATTAATATCATAAAAAAACTTATTTCTCTAAACATAGATACTAATGAAGTATCACCTAATTTATCTGCTGTTAATTATGCTGTTTGTCAAGATAATGTTAAAGCTATAAAATGTCTAAAGGATTGTGGATTATACTTAGATGAGATAGATGATATTAATTCAACCCCTTTAATATATGCAGTCTTATATAATAAATTTAATAGTATTAATTATTTAATAGAAAATGGTGCGAATTTAAATCATGAAGATTTTTTAGGAAATAGTGCTCTAAGTTTAGCTCACAATTTAAAAATTCAGGTTCTAATTGATAGATTTAAAATAAATAAGACTAATTGAAGGATTAGCAGATAACAAGATATTCTAAAGATAATCTGTTTGAAAACTATTTTTTCAATAATAAATCCTTTGTATTGAACTTACTATTTATCTCATATATTAGAATCATTGTTAAGTACTGTTTATTTCTCTAAATTAGCAGCTTGTTGAACTTATTATTTTACCACTTCTATATCTATGGGTAATATTATCCAAAAGATTTAAAAAAAAACTAAACCTTCAAGTAAAATCTTGAATCCTAATATTATTAAAATAATTCCACCTAAATATTCTGCTTTTGATTCTAAAAATCCGCCCAGTCTTTTTCCTATATAAACTGCAATAAAACATAATATAAAGGTAATGATTATAATTAGAAAAGATGCATAATAAATATTAATATCTTGAAAGGAAAAAGTAACACCAATTGCCAATGCATCGATACTAGTTGCAATTGCAAGAAAAAATAAAGTTTTATTTTTTAAATCTTTTA
>Ga0193954_1000352_pt1 | contig 27436 bp, 26 predicted proteins | sample BB_5_MG_FD_140340 | JGI IMG/M metagenome (GOLD analysis project Ga0193954, IMG submission 140340) | Microbial mat bacterial communities from the Broadkill River, Lewes, Delaware, United States - BB_5_MG | ecosystem: Environmental > Aquatic > Freshwater > River > Microbial mats | place: USA...
ATCGCATCCAGCGCATTGTGCTGATTGCGGCCGGGCCGAGACCCATACGAGAAACCGAGAAAGTCGACTTCATAGATCGCGTTCAGGACCTCTACGGCTGCCCTCTGCACGATCTTGTCCTCGAGAGCCGGCACCCCGATCGGCCGCTGTTGACCATTACTCTTCGGGATGAAGACCCTCCGGACCGGCTTCGCTCGGTACGCTCCGCGTTGTAGCCGACGGGACAGGTCCGCGAGGTTGACCTCGAGGTCTTGTCCGTAGTGCTCCCATGTCTCGCCGTCCACGCCCACGGCGCTCCTGCGGTTCAGCCCGAAGTAGGCCTCACGCAGGCGGTCGACGTTGTGAACATGGTGCCAGAGCGCTGTGAAACGTAACTCCTTTTCCTTCCTTGCTGCCTGCCGTACCCGATTCAGCGCATGTTGCAGGGCTACCCGGTTCTGCGCCCGGTCCCTGTTTTGCTGTCCCGAGTTCCCCTTGGCCGGGCTCCTTCCCTCCACCCGCTCCGCGGACAATGGCGTACCAACGTCTTTGTTCGCGGGCTTCCTCGGTACTATGAGCCCGTCCGACTTCCGGCCATCGTTCATCACCTTCGTGCCCCTCGCGGGTTCAAGACGCGGACCCAGAGCCATCCGCCCCAGGTCAATGACCGGATCTCCCGGCTTCCGTGTGAAGTGCTTCCGTGCGTGCACCGGGTCTCGGACCCCGCCGGGGTCGTGGACGCCTCGCATAGCGCCGCCCACGATCTTGCCTTCCGCATAACAGGACTGCGTCGGCCCCCGATACCTCTTCGATTTCGTGGCTCAATACCGAGCCCGCACGTGCCCCTGTCAACGCTTCGCCACCGCCCTCGCGGACGGCCACGCATGACTCGGAGGCCAGAATGGATCGCTAATCCTTCTCTGCAATGGACTTTCACCATCAACACTTCACCAGCTTTGCCGGCGCACCCCGTTTCGGCCGGACACCTCTCAGGAGGCAACGATGTCGAATACGATCAACTTACAACCCGCCGAGCCCGGCCGTCGGCGCCGCTACACGGTGGAGCAGAAGCGCGCCCTTCTCGCGGAAGCGGAGCAGCCCGGGGAGTCGATCTCCTCGGTCGCTCGACGGTATGACATGTCCCCAAGTGTCATGTTCTTGTGGCGACGAGCCATGGATGACGCGAGCGACAAGGGCCTGAAATCGAACGAGCGGGTGGTGCCCGAAAGTGAGGTCAAGAAGCTCGAGGCACGCATCAAGGAGCTTGAGCGGGCCCTTGGGGTGAAAGACCATGGACGTCGAAATCCTCACGGAGGCTGTGAAGCTCGGTAACTGTTCTACCTGGGGCATCTCGACGCCGCCCAAGCCATCGGCCATGGTCTGGGGATGACCTCAAAGGTCAGTGGCGGGGACCTGCTCTCGGCCCTTTTCAAGGAGGAGTTCGTGCAGGGCATCCTTCCACTCGGTGGGCAAGAGCTGGTCGAGGTGGCGGTTCGGCCAGTCGTTGATGTGCTCGATGACGCTCGGGAGGTACTGACCGCAGTCAACCCCCGCTGCGTCGGCGGTGGAGGCGATCGACAGGACGTCGGCGAACCGCTCCGCGCCGCTGCTGTTCCCCACCACCCCCAATGATGCCTTCATGACCACATGAGACGATGGCCATCGGCTCGTGGTGAGGCTGATCGGCCTGTTGTGCGGGGATGCCGATGAGTGCCATCGGCGTATGGTGGGGCTCAGGCCTCGGGCGCGGCGTCGGCTTTGGTGACCTCGACGATCAGATCACGGTCGACCTGGGTCATCTTCCGTCGGGCCGCACTCTTGAGGGCGGCGGTGGCGACGCGGTCGATGTCACGAAGCCGGCCGTGGGTAGCCTCGTGGAGCATAGTCAAGGCGTCCGCGAGAAAGGCCGGCTGAGGTGCGCCGGCCAGCTTCATCCTATACTCAATATACTCCACCGTATCCGCAGGGACTGGCACGCCGAGGCTGAGGCGGCAGTAGAGCGCGTTGCGGTGGCTCTGGGCGTCTCCCGGCCCTACCTCATCAGCCCTGCTGCCTGTCGAGCTCGCAAGTCGCACTCCAATGGTGAAGACGAGGCCTTGTCGCGGCGCATCCGGATCATCGTAGACGCTCGTCGGTCCGACGGCTACAGGCGTGTCCCAGCCCGTCTGAACCCAGCGGCCCGACTGGCGGGTGAACCACCAGCTCCTCCATCGGGTCATGCAGCAAGCCGGCTTGCTTCGCCCGAGGTACGGCAGCAAGCGAATCGTAATGCACGACGGCAAGGTGATCACCATGGCCACCGACTTACGCTGGTGCAACTATACGTTCGAGCTGCGCTGCGGGACGTCTCTGTCGACTGGGTGAGGCGCGGCCCGTGGCCTTGAGCGACGGCCGCAGGAGCCCCGGGAGGTGGTGCGGTGCTCGCGGTGCGGAGGCTGGAGCGCGTGGGCAGAAAGGTGTGGGACACGGTGCAGGGGGCTGCCTTGGGGAGTGTGCTCGGCGGCGGTGCTGTACCTTAGGGACAGGAGGTCTTTCCGTGGTGAAGGGGCGGAAGTCGAAAACTCCAAGTCTCGCCGCTCTTGGCCTACGCTGACCGTCGGTTGAATGCTGGTAAATTGTTCAGTGTTCTGGGAGAGAACAAGGATGCTTAGTCAACTCGCTCGCCTTCTGTTCGTTGTTACCGCCCTGGGGCCTGTGGCGCTGGTGTTTGGGCTGCCACGATTACTCAAGCACGAATTTCTCTCCATCGCCTGGGTCGAGGCGGCAAGCATTTCAAGCCTAGCTCTGCTCGCGCCAGTCTTGGCGTTGCTCCTGCTTCGGTTGGTGAGGACTCGACTGACAGTCGAGGAGATCAAGCTGACGTCGGCCAAGACGGCCGACGATCAGGTTGTCGCGTTCCTCGTTACCTATATGCTTCCGCTCTTGGCTCCGGCAGAGTCTTCGCCGGATGCCGCGGGTATCGCGATTTTCGTCGCACTGCTGCTGCTCGTGCTCTATCAGGCGAATCTCGTGCATATTAATCCCCTACTTGGGTTAATGGGATATCACTTTTACGAAGTTGGTGCCGCGTCAGGGGGCCAGTACCTTCTGATCAGCAAAGTGCCGGAGCGTTCGGGGGAGCGTAGAGTCAGGGCAATTCGTCTTGGCCCCAGTGTCTGGCTTGAAACGTAGGGGGTTGCGGGATACAGATAGTGGTCTGTGTACAGTTTCTACGCCATCATCGGGAAGAAGGACGACGCGACCTGGCGGCGGATGCCGATCGACCAGAAAGTCCAGGAGGGCCTGACCATCCTCTTCGACAGCGCTGCGGCGACATTGCGCTCAGAAGAGACCGTGGTGGTGCCGTACGCCGCGAACTACAAGACAGAACCGCACGAGTTAATGGCCATCGACGGATTCGGTCTACCAAATAGGTTGCAGGCCGGTCTAGCGTCGCTCGATACTGCTCCACTTCTGACCTCTGAAGACATCGAGGATGGCCACCTGAGAGCCATCGTAGCAATAGTAGATCCCAGCTCTCCTGACCTAGTCATCCAGGTGTTCAATGGCAGACTAGCGATCAAGCGCAAGCGTTGGAACCTCTTCATTCAGGGTGAGCGACTCACCAAACTTGAGAGCGCGGGCCTTACTGTGGACGGCAAAGTGCACCTGCTCGTTCTAGGCAATAAACTATACCTCAGTAGTGAGTGGCATGCTCGTCAGGTATTCGAGTTGGCAGAGTTCTTCGAAGAAGCGACGCAAGAGACCATGGATAACTTCTTTAACTCCGAGCACTTCCGCGTCACCAATCCTCACGATGTAGTGGGATTCGCGGATTCGTGGATGCGGAAGAAGATCCAATCCATCATGGCACGAAACGTGCTCAATAATATCAGTGCGAAGGGTATCCAAAAGGCGGGGAAGCGCTACGGAATCGACGTTAGCCTTCACCGCGTGAGCGGCAAACCACCTCGCGTGATCCTCCCAGAAACTAAGAAAGAACTAAAAACGCTTCTTGAGCTGCTCGATGACTCCTACCTTGAGTCAAGAATGACCAAGGATGCATTCAAAGTAACCTCCAAGAGGAAGGTTTCGATTTCGGAGTAGCCGGGAGGCAGCTTGGTTTCGGTGGGTGCTAACATCTGGGTGGCGGGTCATCGTCGTGAGCCACCTCGGCACGTAAGAAACCGCCGGAGGCCCTTGCTGTTGCCCCCGTCAAACCTTGCACCTCGCAGGACGCAACTGATGTAGCCCCCATTTCGACCGGACACCTCGCAGGAGGCAACAATGTCGAACACGATCAACTTACAACCCGCCGAGCCCGGCTGCCGACGTCGGTATACTGTGGAGCAGAGGCGAGTTCCGGTCTCCGAGGCTGAGAAGAATGGTGAGTCGGTCTCCGCGGTCGCGCGGCGTGGCATGATATGTCGACCAACAGGCTGAAGTGTGTTCATGCGTAGGCAGACGGACTACTGGGCCGTCAACGACCCCTACTACTTTGAGCAATTTCGGCGGTCGCCGAGAACCACGACGGCATTTGCACCATGAGACCGCTCACTGCCGAGCGCTGCCATATCTGCCCTGAAGGTATTGCGGCGTTCGATTGGGTTTTCAGTTCCGGCGAGGGGATTGATGGCTCTCGTCGCCTTTGCGAGAGAGAGGTACGCTGGATCCTTAAGTTCGGGGCCGAGGGGGCCTAAATAGATGCTGTTTGGACTCCAGCATCCTCTGTAGCCGACGTCCTTTGCGCTCCTTACCCGCACAACCTGGATTCCTTGGCGTTGAAGTATTGCCCTGAATTTTTCACCAACTCCCGTGTAGGCTCGATCGCTGCCCTTGCCCGTTGCACTGTAGTCGATAACGGAGACGCGCAAGCACGCGACGGCGAGAGCATTCTTAAAGTCGTCAATGGATGAGAACCCCGGACGAAAAACAGAGGAATCCCATCGTAATCGCTTACCAAGTACCGCACTGCGCTTGACTAGGCAGTTTACGTAGCCGCTGTAGCTTTGCAGGTTGGCTGGGAGTTTTGTGGCGTCGGCGGCCGAAAGAGCCTTGCGTGCGAGTTCTTTGTGCCCGTCTCGCGCGTGTGTCTCCGCCAGAACCAAGAGGATTCGTGAGGTCAGGGGCGCGGATGCCCGGGTGCTGACGATTTGCTCACCCCCTGTGATGATGGTTTTCGCTGCCACCGTCGAGCCGGCTCGCATGTCGCGAGCCAAAGTGCCCAACTGGGACAGCAGCTCGTCGCCCGAATTCTGCGGGCGCGTGCTCGGGGCGTCACTCGTCCGAGAGACGGTCGCGGTGAGCTTGACTACAAAGAGCACTGCGAACGCGACGAGGAGAATGACGACGGCGCCAGCTACGAGGCCAGATCCCGGTTGCGTCGAGGTTGAGGGGCGGAGGAGTTGCGGGCTGTGCGTAGCGCGGGGAGCCTGCGAATGAGATTGTGGTGGCCGGGGCTCGCCGGCATTAGGCGATCGCGGTGCGTACGGCTGAACTTGAGAACCTTGGCGGCTCTCAAGGCTTGAGTGGGCCCGTAGCCTTTTCGGGATCAGCTCTGACGTGGGCTCTGGCTCCCGGCTGGGCGGAGGAGGGGGCGTGCGGAGAACAGGAGAACTCGCGACGGTATTGACTGGAGGAAGCGGTCGCTCCACAACAGATGCGCGGGAGGCAGGCCTGGAGGGCAAGTCGAGGGCAGTAGGGACGTCATAGGGGCTGCGCTGGAACCGAAGTCTGGCTGTTCCGACGTCGAGCTCGTCGAGCGGCTCAAGCCGTTCTGCTTGGTTGGCTCGAATCGTCTTGGCGAGCAGGAACGTATGTTGGTCACCGGGGTCCGGGCGCCGAAGCCGCACCGTAGAGGGGCCGCTGCCGACGACGGCGAAGAATCGCCCGGACCTATACGCAATGGTGACGTGGCCAGAACCTAGGTCGGTATGATCAAGGTAGATGTCATCATTAGGTCCGCTGCCGACCGACGTCTTCTCTTTCTCGATGAGGTAGAATTCAAAAGGGCGCGGCTTCGTGAGGATCCTCAGACAGTAGTTCGGGACGGCCGGGGGCTCACCGTCCGCTACTACGGTGGCCACGTCTTCAGATACGTCCGCCGAGTTAACTGTAAGTACAGAAGAGCCTCTGTCGCTAGGGTTTAGCGGGCTGTCCGCCCAGGCAGTTGGCAGATTCTCGCCGGAGACGCCGTAAGTTTCCCTTTGTTGGATGCGGCCGGTACCACGCAGCCGCTCGAGGAGCGCCGTGGGGATGAAGGGGGCCTCGCTGATGCCAAGCGAACGAGCAAGCAGTGGCACGTCGTCGGACGCGGCGGATACAAGCAGCGGCATATCGTGCGGCGCGCGTTGTGCCGCATTCCGGAGCGTGTCCACCGCAAGGTTCTCACAGTGAGGCCGTGAAAGCCCCAGTGGAAACTCAGATGAAAGTGCCGAACGTAGCTCTTCGGCATCTTCTTCCCGGAGGACCAGCGCACACACCCCTCCACCAGGCATGCATGCAGCCGACCACTTGTTGAGGAGTGATCTGCGCAGGGCGTTCCGGTCGCTAGAGTCGTGTGGTCGTAGGAGTCCGCAGTCATGGAACGAGATACTTGGCAGGCGTAGACCACCTGAGATCAGCACGATGGGTGCGTGTTGGTCGAATACCTCCTGCTCCCAGACGAGGGCGCAGGCCGCTGAGTCGGAGTCCCCGGTCCAGTCCAGCATCTCGCTGCCGCCACAGTAGTAGAAGTGTAGGCCCAGCGCCCGGTCAACCCCATGCCGTGGAGCCTTGGCAGTGACCCTTCCCGCTCCGCAGCGCTCAGCGAAGTCGGCCGGTGCAGGCTGGTTGCTCCCTAGCCACGACCGAGAGTATCCCCGCGCGAAGTCCAGGGGCATTCTCCGGACGACCACAAACTGTGGTGGCTCGTCGCGCGTGTCAATCGGGAACCCGACTCGGAAGGTGGAGGGGACCGGCGTCATGGCTCTGAGGGTCTCTCTAGACGGTAGCCGAGCAAGTCAGCTTGCCGGAACCTTGGTAATCGCCGGAATGCAAAGCCGAGTGAGACCGGATTGAGTTCCGTACGGGACCGAAGTAGAACGCGGAGTCTGAGCCCGTGTGGGCCGTCGACCAAACGAACCATGTAGCCGCCTGCCCCATGCCTGAACTCAAGGCGAGGTGACGGAGGCCCGAACCAGTCGATGGGCAGTGGAATGTTGTCGGGAGCTGCCGCTGTAGCAATGCCGGCGGCAGGACGCGCGGAGATGGCAATCTCCTTACCATTGAAGAAGACGCGCCAGACGGCTGGGGGTATTGGTAAAGACTGGAACTTGGTACTAGAACTATGCGTATCGAACCAGTCGAGGAACTCTGGCCAGGGGCTTGCTTGTTGAGCGTGGCGCTTGCGCGCGCGCATGAGGCTCTCATGAGCAGATGTCGCAGCGCGAGCCACTAGGCGCGGTTCGTCGCTCAGTTCGAGACGCAGTTCATCGATGAGAGCGTCTCTCAAGGCACGAAACTCATGGCTCTCCGGGGTGGCAGAGTGATTTACGAAGAGCAGTTGGGTGGCCTCATAGAGCCCATACCCTGCGGTCGCGCCGAGGAAGTCTGCAAGCCCGTCGTTCTTTTGAAGGGTTAGGTGTCTCGACGGCGGGGGATCTCTTGGCGCTCGGTCCGTGCTTGAACGCATGCGGGATGGAGGAGGCTCGGTGCCTGAGGGCCAGCCTATCCGTGTTGCGATAAGGTCGACATAGTGGCCGAGATCATTGAAGGCTGGCGCGTGCTCAAGGACGTCTTGCAAGATGGCGGTCATCTGGGAGAGTCCACGTGGGGCGAAGTTTTTCCGAAAGTCCGGCACTCCGCACTCTGGGTCACTCAGGTCTGTCGCATATCGCTCTGCGACACAACGGAAGTGCTTTGTGTCGCTACTCTTGCCGATCCCAAGCGTTGCCCGCGCCGTTAGGAGGCCTCTTGTGAAGTCCACCAGTCGGTTGCCTGGTCCTTCACTATGCTCCCCGTCCGTCGTCCACCTCTGCTTCGATAGGTCACTGGTTAAGGCATTATGGGACGCGTGAGGCCTTCGCCACTTGAGTGTCGGTCCCGCGACACGGCGTAGAACAGCCGTTGTGTCCCGGCCGTACGCATTCTCTGCTAAGGCGAGTGCAGCAAGAACGTAGCGGCATCGGTCGGCAGGAGCAGCCCCGGTGAAGGGGAGTTCGCCAAGCGAGGGACGGTCGGTCCAGGATATCGGATCGCATTCGTTGCATCGAAACGGTTCTACCCGAGCAACGAGTCGAGCCCCGAACGCCAGCAGCTGACCGTAGGCGGGTGTGAATCGGCCATGGTTGCCGTGTACAAGGGACGGCTCGCTTTCGTCGGTCAAAAGCGATGCACAGAGGTTGATGACCTGCCGGCCTGCGCCGGGGCCTGTGCAGTCGAAGGCCGCGAGCGCGATGTCCGCCACGGTGCCGTGCCGCCCCGGTCGCTGGATACGCTCCTTTGCGTCGAGCAGTGTACATAGCAGCACCCGCGGATCCAGGCTGAATCGGTTGCCGCCTGTTGCTTGCCTCCCCATGTGGGCTCCTATCTCAGTGTGATACCTCGTCAGGTGGGTGGAGTGGAAGTTTGCCCCCTCGAACTTCCGGAATTTCACCGTCCACGGACTCCCCTGGACGTCCAGAGCTCACGTAGTAGGTTCAACCCCAGGTGTTGCGGCTGAAAGATCGAACCCGGCACGGGCGGAGAGGGCTCCTCACCAAGCAACTCGCAACTGCGGGCGAGCTGCGGCGACGATCAAAAAACGCCACCCCGGAAAGGAGCAGCGCGAGCTGAAGAAGTAGGCCCCCGACACGCAATGCGAGCCGAGGGGTCGAACAAGGAACCACGCGACAGACCGGCGCCATCCCGCCGTAGCAGGACGGGGCAGCGCACCGGAAGGAAGCTACGAATGAAACGAAAGAAACTCCCACTGGCTGATCAGCCAATGGATCCAAGTCGACAGATTTACCCTATCACACGACCAGGGTGTAGTCAATACCCCTACACCTATACCGCAGTCAACGACGCGCAACCCGCCCGAAGTGCCAACCCCGGGGCGGGTGCGCGAGGACCCACCAGCAAAGGAGGGAACCATGACTAAGCCTAGGCCTCCAACCTCTCACAAGCAAGGACCGCGTCTTCCTCGTCCCCACGGAGAGGTTCATCGCGGCGTTATGGACTTCGTCTGGAGGAAGCACCCGGAGTGGGCCGTCTCGGCCCACGACTTCAGCGGTGAGGCCGGAATGCGCGCGTTGTACGACCTCATCGCGGACATCGACGAGACGCTCCGTCGGACGAGACCCTGGACTGGGCGAGCGCAGAGGGTCGAGGCAGGAGAGCCAGAGCAGTATCAGCGCGTCCTTCCGATCGGTCCGCTTCGCGCTGAGGACCGCCAGCGGCTCCAGCAGATGCCCGTCTCGATGGCCACACTCATCGTCGTTCTGGACTCCTGGGGGGTGTCGCGCTCCGTGATTGCGAGGTCGCTCGGCATCTCGCGCGTTGCGCTCCGTCAGCGTTGGGCTCGCGCCAGGGCTGCCTTCGAGGCGACGGTCGTCTGAGCGTAACGCCAACCCACCACGCCAAGAATACTCAGAAATAGGTCGGTGGCAGGTTCTCTTGCCACCGGCCTCCTTGCGTTTCGGCAACTTACCTTCCGGACTGCGACCTCGGTCAGCACCTTGGCGAATACCGACACGCCGACGTGCTCTGCGAATTCACGGCCTCGCCGTTACGCCTGCCCCTAGGTGAAGGCGATGCGCACCACGAGCACCAACACAACGATGCGCAATGCGCCGCGGACATGCGCTCGGGGAGGGCAACGTTCCCGGGCTTCTCAAGATCTTCAGTTTCCACAGGAGGTCCCTATGGACCAACCCTCTCTTCCCCTCGCCCACGACGAGGGGCCTGGGCAGGACCGCATGGCCTTGCTGCTTTCGATTCACCCACGAACCACGCGTGAGATTCTCGTGCACGCAGAAGATCAGATCGCCGCCGAGGCATCGTCGGCCCAGCTCCTCAGCATCGCCCGAGACATCCTTCGCGACGCCTACGACCCCGGCGACCCCGAGGACGAAGTGCAGGCCTTTTCAGCTCATACCTGGCAGCTGGCGCTCGACGGCGTGACCCACGCGGATACTGAACTACTACGACAGTTCCACATCTTCGTGCGGGTCCGCGCTGAGGCGCGCCGGCGCCAGCGCCGCGCCGAGCTGGCCTTCGGCCACCGTGCCCGCCGCATGCTCCAGGCCGAGCAACGTGAACTCGCGATGTCGCAGGCAGCCACCACCCACTCATCCGCCGAGTCCGGCGCCGAAGGAGATCACCGATGAAGCAAGACCGCGTTAGGTATGATGCACAAAGCACCGACTTGACCATGCTGCCTGAGGAGCATCGAGGAGGCCTCCTTCACGCTGCAACAGAAGAGGAGGCGCTCGCGAACGCCAGGGAGATCCAGCGGGCGCAGCGATTCCAAGACACGGGCAAGAACTACACGGGCCCGACCGAGGTGGTGGACTGTTCTGCAAGCGGGGCTGCTTTCGATAGCGCGATCCGCTCCACAGCCGAGGATATCGAGGGGACGGGCGAAGCCATACCCCAGGTCGCCGAGCGTCTTCCCGCGCTGGCCAAGCGGGCCGGGATGTTGGCCGCGCGCGCGGCTCAGCAGCTGCCTGGCGCTCTCGATCGGCTCGGCGCAGCAGCAAGCCGCCTGGGTCAAGCCGCCGAAGAAGCGGGCCGTCGGGCCATCTCCCCTGAGACGTTGGAGCGGATGAAGGTGGCGTTGCGGTTGCTGACCATCGCGTTGCTGTTCGCCTCGGGCATGGAGTACGCGATTTGCATCATCGCATTCGTCGACTTCGACGGACGTCTTGCTATCAGCACGGCACTCAAGGGGACGAGCGTCGCGACTGCCTTCCTGCTCTTCGCCCACGCGGTTGTCGGCTGGTTCCACGCGCTGCCCCAAGCATCGAGCCTCCGTAGGTTCGGGGGTGTCGGCGCGGTGATCGTCTTCCTTGCGATGCTCGTCTGCATGGCGCTGCTGCGTGTTGCCGCTGATACGGAGATGGACTCCGATGAGGCTGTTTCGTGGCTGCTGAATGCAGCCACGGTTGCGCGCCTGTTCCTGATTCTCGCGGCGGGTTTCGCGTTCAGTGTGCTGTGCGCAGAGTTGGCCCGCCGGTATCGGCCGCTCGCGGCCGAGGTCGCCAAGGTTCAGAATCACAACGATGACTACGCGCATGAACTCTCGGGACTTCGGTTTACCGTGTCTGACGATGAAGCCGAGGTAACCAAGCTTCAGCAGTCCTGCGACCTTCCTGACCGACTCCAGCAGGCGTTCGAAGAAGGTGTCACCCAAGAGCTGCAGCGACTTCGTCGTCTTGCGAGTCGCGAGGCCTCGACGCTCAACCTCGTCCGGGTGGTGTACCGGTCCTTAAAGAGCACGACGTTGGTCGAGAAGGCCTTCATCAAGGAGGCCAACTTTGAGGTGGTCAGGGCGGGCGGAAAGAAGGCCAAGGGGCAGGGCACCGGACCTGCGGCCATCGCACTCTGTATCGCGGCCAGCTCGATCTCCGCCAGTGCGTGCTCGGCACCCGAGACTCAACCCGCCGTCATTCGCGCGGTCGTTGTGGACCCCACAGGCGAGCACTCCGCGAGGGTAGGGACGCAGGACAGCCTGCTTCGCGACGTCTACGCCTGGATGAAGGCGGCGGAGAATGCCCCAGGGTCGGAGTACCTCCCGATCATCACGGCCGCGGACTTTGCAACGACCAGCGTCGAGAGCGTGGTGGAAGTTCCCGCGAGCTGGGGGCGCAAGCCCCGCAAGGCGAGGGCGAAGTGGCGACTCGAGGCGGTTAATCGCCTCGCCACGATTCGAATCGAGGCAGATACGCCCGAGACCAAGACCGTGAACCGCTCAAACCTCCTGGCTGCCATTCTCATGGCGGCCCATCGGGTCGGGCAGCGGGCGGACGGCACTACAGCCCAGCTCGTGGTGATGTCTGACGCCCGCTTCGTCGGCTTCGGCTTCAACCTCGACGGCCCGCAGGAGAAAGCACATCGACGACGGCGGCGCGGCCGACAGATTCCAGAAGCCGAAGCGGTTGTCGCGGCGGTCGAAGCCAGCGGGGCGACATGGGATACCTCGGCATTCCGTTCTGTCAGGCTTTGCGGCGTGCATGCCGCTGGGCTGACCGCAGGTGAACTTGCCAAGCTTGAGGGTCTCTGGACGTCGCTGATTGAAATCGGCGGCGGGCCGACGCCGATAATCCAACCCTCCTGCGCCAACCTCGCCCCGCCGCTTCCGCGGAGATACGGGGAGCTGGTCGGAGCGCGGGCGAACCGAAGCTCACCCTGAGCGGTCTCGCAGGCTGTCTCGACTCCGTCACGCGGGTTGGGGCAGCCCTCCTCCCTGCCATTGCTGACCCAGGCACATTTTCGTCGGGGTCAACGATGGGGACAAGCCCGCTTGCGGTCAGCCCACGACGGAAGTCGGGTCGATTCGCGGGCGGGAGGCCTGAACATGAAAGGACCCCCATGCTCCCGACCATCGTCACAATAGTCCTTCCTCTCCTCATCGCCGTCGCTGGGCTGGCCTATGTCATTGGAGACGCAGCGCTCGGCCGGCACCTTGTGCCCTTCGTGATCGCTCTCGTGGTGATCATCCCATGCATTCTTGAGCTTCGGTGTCAGGTCGCCCGGGTCGTGCACGAGCACGGCAACACCCTCCTGATCGTCTTCGTTGCGGTGGTCATCCTCGCGGTTGCTGTACGGCTTGCGAGCCTCCCGCCGTCCTCGACGTCGAGGAAGCGTCGGATCCAACGCAAGGACTGATGATGATCGATGTAACGAAACTTGCCGTTCTCCTCGGCCGGTTGGTCGCGCGGCTCCTTGGCTGGGTTCGCCCTCGGCGCGCAGTGGCAACCGGGGGCACAGACAGAAATATCCTGGGCCACGACCGACACGGCGATCCCGTGGAATGGCCTCGGCCGGATATCGCGGTCGCGGGGTCGGTGCTTTGCCTTGCGGCTTCGGGGGCGGGCAAGACGGAGATGCTCGCGGGTGCCATTTCCCGAGAGTTAGCCGGGGACAGCGAGGGCAACGACATAGCGAAGCGCATCGCGCACACGGTGGTTTGCACAAAGGGAGACATCGTCCACCGAGTCCACGCGGCGATTTTGGCGTCGTGTCCTGCGCGGGCTGGTGACGTAGTTCTTCTGGAGCCTTTCGGCGGTCGCGCGGTACCCCCGCTCAACCTCTGTAAGCTTGAAGGTGACCATGACCCAGCTGTGCTTGCTGTCCAGCTCGCCGACCTGCTCGCCAAGACCTCGGCCAGCGTCGGGGATGCTCGCGTCGCCGGCCTCGGAGCCAGACAAATCGACGTACTGGCACAGCTATTCGAGGCCGCGCTTGCATGTGAGCACGAAGATCGGAGTCTGCTCTGGGCCCTCGACGCGCTCAACGACAAGGGCGGTCTCGCACTTCTTGGCAAGCTCACATCCTCAAAACGCAGCAAGCGGTTTCTGCTCTCGGGCACGGCGATATCGGACGAACTGACTGCAAGCTGCGCGTCACGAATTCGCTCTGCCTTCGCGCTCACGCCGACGATCGAGGCGATGATCAGCGCACCGACATGCGTGCCGATCGTGAGCAACGGCGTGCTCGGCCCTGGCAAGGTGCTGCTGGTCGATATTGCCGGGGCTCCAACGACGACGCTTCGTGACGTCTTCGCCAACTTGCTCTTGCGTCTGGTATTTGACCAAGCGCTCTCGCGTCCCAGCCCGTGGAAGGGCTGGCCGCTTCGCGTGACTGTCGACGAAGCGCACACCGTCGCGCCGACCCTGGCTGATGTGGCCGAGCTGGTTGCCACCACGGGACGGAGCAAGGGTATCAGTGCGACGTACAGCTTGCAGTCGGCGGTACTGCTCGAATCGCACTCGCGCACTCTTCTTGAGGTGCTCGTCGGCAACGCTCGGGCCTCCATCATCGGTCGGGTCTCGGCCGAAGACGCCAAGCGGTTCGCAAGGACCCGCGCGCCCCAGCCTGGTGTCGAGGAGTCGTTCAACGCCATTCAGGCCGCATTTGCCGCCGGGGCGGCAAATGCTCGCAACCGAGAGTTCTTCTATCTGACGCCCGGCACGCAACGTCGGTTTCGTTCTGCTGATATTCCAGTCCGCGATTGGGACGAGGCAGCCCAGCGTTTCGCGTCGGAGATCCAGCAAGCGCGCCAGCGGTACACCGTATCGCCGTACTTCGCGCGGGTGACCCTGCAGGAGACTGCTTCGCGCGAAGCGCTGTCCATCCAAACACCATTTCGACCTACGGCCTGTCAGAAGCCCACCGCACCGACTCTTTCGCCACCCGCTTCGTCTTCCTCGCCGAGCCCTCAACGCCCAGAGCTGCTCGGCGAGGACGACGACGAGACCAATCTCACCAGATGGGGGTAGTGCCATGCTGGTTCTTCATCTTCTTCTTTCGGGCCTCGCGATTCTCGCGAAGCTCACCATCTTGATGCTCAAGGGAGCGCATCTGCTGTGGTGCACGCTCTGGTGGGGTGTCGCTGCGCTTAGCCGTCGCCGCGCCGGGCGCGGCAAGCTGACCTGCCCGCAGGGGCATGTCTTTGATATCGACGACGTGCTTCTCGAATGCTCCTGCGGCTTTCGCTACGAGGGATCCACCTTCCTTTGTCCGAACAAGGAGTGCCCCGAGCCGTCTGCGGCCTTCACGCACTGCCCGACGTGTTCGCTCTCGGTCCCGTCCCCCTATCGGTTTGGGAGGGCGTCATGACCGTAGGCGAGGTTCCAAACGCCGCCCTCGGGGATGTGGTCACGGAGACGCGAGGCAGAGATGCCGGGGGCTGGCGTCGTCCACTCGAGATTTTACGACGGGAGCCGAACCATCGGCTCACATCGCAAAATCTAGTTCAGAGTGCACGACACCGCCTTTACGCCAAGACATGGGGGCCTGGAGTTGGAGGTCTACTCGGCAAGAGCCGTCTGACGCTGGGCCGTCTGGCCGGTGGTCATGGGGGGCCATCCCGAAGAGCCTCGCCGTCACCTATTAATCGGATTCAAGAGGTTCATGCGGCGCGGTTGGCCGAGGGCGGCGTTTGCGTGGGGTGCTTCGATGACCGGTGAGATCCGCCGTACTCGTCGAAGTGAGCGAAAGGGCAAGGTGTCCTTCTCGCTGACGGGAAAAGACCTCGATCGCTTGGTATTGATCGGGTTGCTGGGCTTCGCGTCCTCGGCGCAGATCGCCCAAGAACTCGATAGCGAGGTGAAGAACCCGGACGAGGCCTGCAGCCGTCGGATGCGACGCCTCTTCGATGTTGGTCTGGTCGACAAATGGGTCCTCGATTCGAAGCGGCCAGATATCTACGCACTCACGCGCCAAGGGCACGCGTTGCTGGCGCGCAAGCGGCCTGGCGTCGCGTCCCGGATGCGTCGCGCTGGGGCGCCGAAGCTGTCGACGATCGACCACGTACTCGCGACTGGTGACGCCCGTCGTCACATCACCGCACTGGCCGGTGGGGGATGGTTTTCGCCACAGGTCCGAGTTGGACGGTGGCACGGTGGTCGGACTGTCTTCGTCACGCAGCTCGGGCTCGGTTCGCTCGTTCCCGATGGGGTCTTCCAGTGCGCCGATCACGTGGTCGCGGTCGAGGTCGACACAGGAGAGGAGTCCGGACGTGTTCTGACGCGCAAGTTCGGCCGCTATCTTGGCCCGCTCACGGGTGGGGCGATCAGCGAGGTCTGGGTGGTCGCGCTTGGTGGCACTCGTCGCCTGGAGACGGTCCGCGGCCGGCTCGTGGAAGCGGGCATCGATGACCGCGCTCGGCTGCTCTCACATGCGTTGACCTTGTCTCGGCCCGTCGCTCCGCCGAGTGCGGTGGTGAGGGCGCTTCGAGGTGACGACGCTGACCGCGGGCTGGCCCACCCACCGCAACCCCAGGGCGATCGTGCGCGCCATGGTCATCGCGTGGAAGCCCGCCCACCACATCCCGGGGAGACGGCCGCATCCGGAGTTAGCAGCCTGAATTCGCTGTCTTTGTACTCGCGTAACTTGCTGAGATCACGGGGGTCCATGACAACCGGCCCTGCACTCGATTCGCAGGTCGATCCGCACGGTGATCCGCATGGCTGAGGAGCAGGGCGGACAGGGGCGTGAACGGACAACTGAGGAGCACTACGGCCTCCCGCCCGTGCTCACGGTCGACGAGGTAGCGGCCTTCATGCGGATCAACCGCAAGACCGTGTACGCCGCGATCAAGGCGGGCGATATCCCGGGCCGCAAGGTTGGGAATCGTGTGGTTGTGCTTCGTGATGCTCTCCTGCGATCCTTGGACTGGCCTGAAGTGCGCGTGCTGCCAGTCCCGACTCGGTCGGGGCGACCGAGGAGACGGTCATGACGGTGCGACGAGATAAGAAGAAGGGGCTGATGGTGGACTTTTCATTCACTCACGCGGATGGCCGGACCGAGCGGGTGCGCAAGCGCTCGCCGGTGCAGACCAAACGTGGAGCGGAAGAGTTCGAGCGGCAGCTCCGAGAGGAGCGGCTGAATCCATCGCAGCCGGACCAGAGAAAGGAGGTGCCGACTCTGGAAGCATTCTCGAGGGAGTTCCTGGAGACCTACTGCGTCAACAACAACAAGCCATCCGAGATCAAGACGAAGCGGCTGACGTTCCGCATTCACTTGCTCCCGATGTTCGGGCGCAAGCGGCTCGATGCCATCGGTGCACGAGACATCGAGCGGTACAAGGCGCAGAAGTTGAAGGCCGGGTTGTCGCCAAAGACGGTCAACAACCAGCTCTCGATTCTGCGCAAGTGCCTCGACGTCGCATGTGACTGGCGGATCATCGAGCACGTGCCGCGGGTGAAGTGGCTTCGTGTGCCACCACCCGAGGTCGGCTTTCTCGACTTCGAGGAGGCCGAGCGGCTGCTCGCCACTGCGCGGGAGACCGAAGGGCAGTACTTCGTCATGATTCTGGTCGCCTTGCGGACCGGGCTCCGCCAAGGCGAACTCCTGGCGCTCCAGTGGGGCGACCTCGATCTCGTGGTCGGTCGGTTGGTCGTGCGGCGGTCGATGTGGCGGGGAACGGAAGGCACGCCCAAGAGCGGGCGGTCTCGTGAGCTGCCGCTGAGCGATGCAACCGTCGCAGTGCTCAAGGGACACCGGCACCTGCGGGGCCCCTACGTGTTCTGTCACGACGACGGGGGGGCGCTCGACGAGAACGACTGCCGGCGTCCGTTGTACCGGAGCTGTCACCGCGCCGGGATCGCTCGGCGAGTGCCGCGATCGGCGAACAAGAACATAGGAGACTGCCCGCCCGGAATCGGGTGGCACGCTCTTCGACACACGTTCGCAAGTCACCTTGTCATGCGGGGTGTGCCGCTCAAGGCAGTTCAGGAACTGCTCGGGCACAGCACCATCGAGATGACGATGCGCTACGCGCACCTGTCACCCGATGTTCGAAAGGACGCAGTGTCCAGGCTGGATGAGCCGACCGTGCAGTCGGATGGCACTATATTGGCACTCCCCGGTTCGAGAACCGGGAAGTACTTGAAATTATAGAGAAAACGGGATGGAGCCGGTGGGAATCGAACCCACGTCCGAAAGAAGATTCCTGGGAGGCGCTACGTGTGTAGTCGTCGAATTTTATCTCGCTAGTTGGTCGGCTCGTCGACAAGCCTACCTCAAGCCAGCCTCAGCTTTATTTCGCCCCCCGACGCCGAGGCGCCATCGGGGAACTAGCCTTATCATTTGACGCCTGGGATGGGAGCTAAGGCGGGCTCTCCACCACAAACGGCTTAAATCACTCTATCGAGGTCTTCAAGCGGCCAGAGCGAGCGCGAACTCGTCGTTGGCATCTAAAGTTTCCGTACGGTTTTTACCGGCCAGCACGGTTGCCGGACACGCTCCTCCGAGTGCACGGCCCTCGTCGAAACCAGTCGGCCCCAGATTCTCACAGAACCACCTCAATTGGTCGTCATCCGCAGACCGGGGTCAACCTCTTTGTCAGCCCCTGGCCTTGCGGACCTCGCCCACCCGGGCCGTGATGCCGCGCTTGTCCATGCACTCCAGCAGGGGAATCAGGTACTTCCGGGGCAGATCACCGAGCAGGGCCTTGGCCTGTTGGGTGGTGATGCCGCCCTCCTGGTGGATGAAGCCGAGCACTTCGGTGCTCGCCTCATCGAAGACACCGCGCTCATAGTAGATCTTCTGGGCGATGTGCACGACCTCCTGGGTGCGCACCAGGGCCGCCATCAGCTCCCGAAAGCTCTTGCCAGGCAGCGCCATCAGGGCCTCCAGCTCCGGCGCGGTGGGCGGGCTGAAGCGGGCGTCGCGCAGCGCGCCCAGCAGCTTTGCCCGGGTCGCCTCGTCGGACTCCGCCTTGGGCCGAAAGTCCGGTAGGCGCACGTTCGCGCCCTCTCGCACCGCGAGTTGGGCGCGCTCGAGGCGCTTGGCCGCCAAGTCCACAACTTGAGCCGGGAAGCCCCGCCCGAGCTGAGAGCCGAGCTCGCTGAGGCTTATGCCGCTGCGAAAAGGGTAGGCCTCGTGGTGCGCACCTACGCGCACCAGCAAGTCATCTTGCAGTGCAGCCAACGCCTGTAGGGAGACGATGCGGTCCCCGGCCGAGGCGAGGCAGGCCTTCGCGGCAGGCCCCTTTGTTGCCTTGATAAGGCCCTTGTCCGAGACACCCAGACGGCGCGTCAACTCTGCTTGCGTCAGCCCCGCCGGGCCTCGCTCGAGCACCAGGGCATGCAGGGCCTCCGTCAGGCGTCCCTCCTCGGGGCCACCCTCCACGAGCTTGGCCAGGGTCGCCAAAACCTGGTTGGTCTCCACGCGCTTTCGGCGCCGACGAGGCGGCTCGGGGTCCAAGACCAGGCCGCCGCCCACGGTGCGTCCCGCGCGCTCGGAGGCCTCAAATCCGCGCAGAATGAAGCGCTGGCCAGGCACGGTGGCGATGGGCTCCGCCAGCCGTAGGGTAGCCAGGCCCTGCTGGCCAGGCTCCAGGGCGTCCTGCTGTAGGAGCGTCAAACCAGCCTCAACCAAGGCCGTACCGGTGTGCAGGACAACCTTCGCGCCGGTCTTGAGCTTCTTCTTTCGGCTCGACAGGTGCTGCACCCGCACTGACAGCCGCAGGGTAGGGCGGCTCACCCCGCGGCCCATGAGGTTTTGGCCGATGCGCACTTGCTCCAGGTCCACACCCTGCAGGTTCACGGCGGTGCGCTGACCGCCGTAGGCCACATCGACGGGCTCCGAGAAGACCTGCAGGCCTCGCACCTTGGCGCCCTTGTCCAGCCCTCGGCCTGTGATGGGCGGGGAGATCTCCACCGTATCGCCCACCCGCAACTGACCTTGCACGAGGGTGCCGGTGATGACGCTGCCGAAGCCCTTGACGCTGAAGAGGCGGTCGATGGGCAGCAGCATGGGGCGGTCCACACGCCGCTCAGCCACGCCCTGCACGGCCTGGGTCATCGCCTCCCGAAGGTCCTCGATGCCTTCGCCGGTCAGGTTCGAGCAGGGGATGATCGGCGCGCCCTCCAAGAAGGTGCCCGCCACCTCGGATTGCACGTCATCGACGGCCAGCTCCACCAGGTCCTCGGCTTTGTCGATCTTCGTCAGCGCGATGACCCCGCGCTGCACGCCCAGCAGCTGGCAGATCTCCAGGTGCTCTCGGGTCTGAGGCATCACACCCTCGTCGGCGGCGACCACCACCACCACCACATCGATGCCGCCCGCGCCGGCCACCATGTTTTTCACGAAGCGCTCGTGTCCCGGCACGTCGACCACGCCGACCGTGCGTCCGTCGCTGAGCTTGAGCGGCGCAAAACCCAGCACGATCGTGATGCCGCGCTTCTTCTCTTCGGGTAGCCGATCCGTTTGTACGCCCGTCAGGCGCTGGATCAGCGAGGTTTTCCCGTGGTCGATATGGCCCGCGGTGCCGACGATGACCCGTGACTGCTGCCCACTCACGGGGGGACTACTAGCACCTCCGGAATCCTTTCGAGAACGGGGGTTTATCGCCTAGGTCACTCGCGGGGCGTGCTGTTGAGGCCATCTGTGGGTATGCTCCGCCACCATGCCTCAGTGCACCCACTGCGGGCACGAGTTCGCGGTCAGCGAGGGATTTCGCTGTCCGTCTTGCGGAGACGACTGGAGGGGGCCGGCTACACAGGCCTCTGATGGTCCGTCTGGTGGCGCCCCGGCGCACCTCGCGGTGCTCGGCGGCGCAGCGCCCGCCGAACGCGAGCCCAAGAAGCGAATCGTGTCGACGGCCGGTCCTTCCGTGCCCGTGCTTCAAAAACAAGATGACAGCGTGCCCAGCGGCTGGATGGCTCGGTTGGAAGCCGCGCGCATGGTGGCTCGGGGCGACAGCGGCGTGACGGAGGCCGCCAACCCGAGCGCCCAGCCTGTGGTCCCCGCCACCGCACCGGCGCCGCCGAGTGCGCCCCCACCCTTGAAGGCGGCCTTGCAGAAGAAGCAGGCCAGCGCCAAGCCCGCTCACTTGCTCGTAGCCCAGCTAGAGGCTGACGAGAGCCGCCGCCAGACCCAGGGCCAGGCCAGCGACGTCTTCGCCGAGGAGGCGCCCAAGGAGACCATCTCCAACGTGCAGGTCGACTTGCCGGAGGCCCTCAAGAAGAAGCGAAGGCTGCCCGACTGGGTGGTGATGGCGGTGCTGGGGGTGCTTGTCCTGGGCGGGATCGGCTACGCCTATACGAACGCACAGAAGGAGCCTGCGCCCGAGGCCAAGATCGACCCCGAGTTGGCCAAAAAAGCCGCGCTGCGTAAGAAGGCCATCGCTGCGCTGGAGCAGGGCCATAGCCTTGCGTTGGAAGGCAAGGGCTCCGCAGATAAGGCGATCGCGGCCTACCAAGAGGCGCTCAGGCTGGAGCCTACGCTGGCGAGCGCCGAGCGTGGACTGGCCATCGTCTACGCGTCCAAAGACGACGACGCGGCGGCCGTTTCACACTACCGCCGCTACCTCTCCTTGTCCCCCGAGGCGCGAGATGCCCCGCAGGTGCGGGCCATTATCTCGCGTTGGGAGAAGACTCAGGGTGGGAAGAGACCCTAGGGCCGAGGATCTTTGGGGTACCAAAACCAGACAGATTACAGGTGCTTGTCGATTGGGTGGGGGCTCGTTTGCGTCCCCCCCCGGACGATGTTAGGCACCGACCGCGAGGTGAACCTTGGGCGCAGCAGATATCATCGTTGAGAAGATCAAGAACCGCGAAGCCAGCATCGGCATCTGCGGACTCGGCTATGTCGGCCTGCCGTTGGTCGGCGCGTTTAAACGCGTTGGATTCAAGATCTACGGCTTCGACATTGACGACAAGAAGGTCGACGCGCTCACCGCGGGCGAGTCCTACATCGAGCACATCGACTTCGGCGAGCTGAAGTCGGCTTGCGAAGATGGCTCCTTCGTTCCCACCACCGACTTCGGTCGCATCGGTGAGCCGGACGTCATCCTCATCGCGGTGCCTACGCCGCTGAACCAGACCCGCGAGCCGGACCTGTCTGCGGTGCGTGGCACCTGCGAGCAGATCGCCAAGGGCCTGCGCAAGGGCCAGCTGATCGTGCTGGAGTCCACGACCTACCCCTTCACGACCGAAGAGGTGTGCATCCCGATTCTCGAGACCAGCGGTCTGAAGGTTGGCGAGGACTTCTACGTCGCCTACTCCCCGGAGCGCGAGGACCCGGGCAACCCGAACTTCGATACCAGCACCATTCCAAAGGTGGTGGGTGCGCCCGACGAGGCGTCTATGGCCATCGCCATGGCGACCTATGAGGCGATCATCAACAAGGTGGTTCCCGTCACGTCGATGGCCGCCGCCGAGCTGTGCAAGATCTTCGAGAATACCTTCCGCGCTGTGAACATCGCGCTGGTTAATGAACTCAAGCTCATGTGCCTGCGCATGGGTATCGACGTGTGGGAAGTGATCGACGCCGCGAAGACCAAACCCTTTGGGTTCATGGCCTTCTATCCGGGGCCGGGCCTCGGTGGGCACTGCATTCCGATCGACCCCTTCTATCTCACCTGGAAGGCACGTCAGTATGACTTCACCACCCGCTTCATTGAGCTGGCCGGTGAGATCAATACAAACATGCCCTATGAGGTCGTCGACGGCCTGATGCACGCGCTCAATGACCGCACGAAGGCGCTTCGCGGCGCCAAGATCTTGGTCTTGGGCGTGGCCTATAAGAAGAACGTGGATGACCTGCGTGAGTCGCCCTCACTGAAGATCATCGACATCCTTCTGAAGAAGGGCGCGGACATCAGCTATAACGATCCCCACATCCCGGTGATGAAGCGCTCGCGCCACTTCCCGGATATGCCGGAGTTCAACAGCGTTGAGCTGACGGAGGAGACCCTCAAGGCCTCTGACGCGGTCTTCATCCTGACGGATCATGATGCCTACGATCATGAGTTCATCACCAAGCACGCCAGCCTGGTGGTCGATACCCGCAACGCCACCAAGGCGGTGCAGGCCTCCCGCAGCAATATCGTCAAGATCTGAGGCGATACGGCGGCGCTGCCAAGGCTGCGCCGCCGCTCCCCCAACTCCAAACTAGCTACTTCGGGCAAGCTGCAGCGCTTGACCCGTGGTGGTCTCCACCTCGGTCCAAAACGCCTGTGCGGCCTGCAGCTGCGCGGAGAAGAAGCCGGCCCGCGGTGGCACGTCCACCAAGGCCAGTCCTTCGAAGCCGCGCCTCAGGCTCGCATAGGCCTGCAGAAGGTCCGCCACGGACTTTGTGACCGCTTCTAAGTTCTCGGCGTAAATCTCGGCGTGGGTCGCGATGGTCAGCAGCACAGCCATCTGTTGTTCATCACCCAATAGCGCGCCGATCAATCCGCGGTACTGCTCGATCTTACCGCGTAGGGCCTCGTTCTTCGCCTTGACCTCTTTCGAAAAGGCGTTGGCCTTTTCGATCTCGTCATAGATGGCGAAGGCCACGCCCACCACCAACTTACCCGTGGCCGTGCTGGTCGCGATGGTCTTACCCACCGCGAAACCAAAGGCCAGGGCCTGAGGGATCTGGCTCGTGGCCCCCGAGGCGATGTCCTGATTGAGGTCGTTCATCTCCCCCAGCAGGTTGGCGATCTGAGACTTAAGCGTATCGATCTGCCCCGAGTACTTCGCCTCCTTCACGCCCGTCTTGAAGCGCACCACATCGTCCTCGATCTGGCTGTTTCTAAAGGCGGTCAGGTCGTGCTGCACCTTCGCAACCTGAGCTGCAATGGAGTCATCGTTGGGGTTCAGCGACGTGGTGACCCGGCTCAGCTCCTCCATCGCGGCCTGAAAGCGCTCAAGGTCCGCGGCATAGGTCCGGTTGAGATCCGGCCCTTTGTCGAGGCGGGCCGTGACCGGTTCAAGCACCCGCGCCATGTTCAGCACATGACTGGCCGTAGAGCGCACCCCCTGAAAGCAATTCAGCACGCCCGAGGCCAGACCCACCTTGGACTCATAGTCCGCGACGTGCTGCCTCAGCAGCGCTTGGTCCTCAGGCAGCGTGGGCAGCAGACTGAGTGAAAAGTCGGGCTGCTGCTCAATAATAGGGCCATGTAGGGCCATCATCTCGAACCCGGTGAGCATGGACTGCAGGGCCGGCTGCACATCCTTGACCACCAGCGCGAGGGCCGGAGCCTGCGCGGGCGTCAAGAGAGCACCTGCTTTGCGATTGCGCTCGCCGAGGCCAGGTCCTGCATCGCCGCTTCGAGCTCCGCCTCGATGATCGGCGCCGCGGGCTTTTCAGAGATGATACCTGTGAGTTTATTCGATAGCTGAACCATGGCGGTCTGCATGTTGCTCAGGCCACCGCCCAGGCCCATGAGGGCCGTCGTGAGTTGCAACAACGGTCCCCGAGCGTTGGATAAGGCCGCAATCTTGGGCTCGATGCGCTGCAGCTCGCTCAGGGCGTGCTGGGCGCGGTTCTGCCCATTAATGAGGTTCTTTAGGTCATCGATGAGTCCGACGATGGTGAGCCCATCCAGGACCAGCTTCCATGGGTGCGTTTTATAGTACTCGATGCGCTTTTGCTGGTTGCGCACCTGCTGCGCCAAACTGTTGGCCAGCGCTTGCTCGTTCGCGAGTTGCTGCTGCACGGCCTGCAGGTCCGTATTCAGGTGGCTCACCGAGGCGTCCGCGCTGGTTCTAAACTTCGCCATGTCGCCATTGAGGGCCGTGATGCTGCCGGCATCCGTCTTGAGTTCAGACCTCAGGGTCTCGGCGAAGCCAAGCATTGCTGTGGCGCTGGACTTATCGACCGCCTTCCATGCGGTGGCGAGTTGGGTGTCGTCGGTGACGACCTCCCCCAGGGTCTTTTGCGCCTGGGCTCGCAGAGTCGTAGGCCAATCGTTGATAAGGCCCTGCAGACTTTGTACGTCCGCGGCGAGCGCGGGAGAGACGGAAGTATTGATTGAGATGGCGCGCACCGCGCCCACCTCGGCGTCGATGGCGCTGATACTATCACCGGCCATCTGAGCAGATCGTGCAATGAATCCTGTCATGGTGAGTTCCTTTCTCAGGCAGCCTGGCTGGCGGCGGCGATCGCCTGCTGCGTGGGCAGGCCCTTGGTCTTGAGGTAGCGGACGTTGCGGCCCTTACCGAGCAGGGACTCGGCCATAGTCTTGGACCTCAGCCAATCCTGGTTGGCGGTTTGAAGCTCGGCGGAGACGATGAGGGAGACGGTCGCCGGGGTGGCGTTGGGGTTGGTGCGCTTGAGGTTGGCCAGATAGGTCTCCGGCGCCTGCAGATCGCTCACGACGGCCCCGATGGCGTTATCCATCTGCTGCCAGCTCGTGACTAAGTTACCCAGCGCGGACTCAGCGCTGCCCAAGGTCCCAGAGATGCCCGTGATCTGCTTCTTAAGGTTGGTGATGGCGCTCAGCTCTTGTTTGTCCTTAGCGAGCTGCTTTTGGTCGGCGGCCATCTCTTTCATCATGTCGTCATAGTTCTTGGCGCCAATTCCGGTGACCGCGGCGCCGCCGGCCACGACGGCCAGCCCACCGATGACCAGCGCGGTGGACGCGCCGGCCGTCTCGATCTCGGCCAAGACGCCGACCGCGATCATGAGTCCGCCCACCACCATCATAGTGGCGCCGCCGCCGATCATCGCCAGGTCCTTATTCATGGCGTCCGAGTCGCTGGAGATCTTCTTTTCGAGCTGGGCGATCGCGCCCTTGGTGCCGCCCAACTCTTGGAGCGCAGTCTGATAGTCTGTGCTGAAGACGGACTGGTCTGAGGAGACATTCTTTCGGTAGCCCACGATCTCCTCGTAGGTGCTCTGGCTCTGGGTGTGCTGGGCCTTCACTAGGGACTGCAGCGCCGTCAGGGACCCGGTCAGCTTGGAGATCTGGTCGGGATTGAAGGAGCTTTGGTTGCCCATGCCCTGTGCGGCCGCGTACAGGGGCTTGTACATATTGGTGAAGACCTCGCTGAAGGAGATCAGGCCCTGCAGCCGGTTCCAGGCGTCGCCGCTATAGGTATTGAGCCAGGCGTTTCCGTGGGTGCGGGCGGTGGCGAGGTGGGTATTGACGTCCTTTAGGCCCTTGAGATCGATGGCGGGCAGGGAAGGTTGGTCCACAATGGTGCGTGCCGCCGCGTTGAGCTGAATGATGCCTGAGCCCGTCTCGTGCCCTGAAACTGCGACCCCGTTGGGTCCCAAGATGCTGCCGTCGCCTTTTTTGATGGTTGCCATGATGCGCTCCTCCGTTAGGGCCTCGTTCAGTCGAGGCGAGGAACGTCAATGCAGGCGGTGTGCCGACCCAATGAGGGTGGCGAGTGGGGGGCCACAGGCCCTGGGGCGTCCTGGCTGAACGCCCCTCGCGTTTTGTAGGACGCGGGCTCAGGATTGTTGGCGCAGTAGGTCTATCTGGGCCATCAGACTCACGCAGGCCGTCTCTACGCGCAGGATATTGTCACCCATCGTGATCGCGGAAAATCCCGCGTCACAGAGTTGCTGCACTTCCTTGTCGATGAAGCCTCCCTCTGGTCCGACGGCCAGCAGCACGGGCTTTTTGCGTGGCAATCGAACTTGCGCCAACGGCGCCGTGGCTTCGGGGTGGGCCACCAGCTTGATGTGGTCGTCGAAGCGCTCCGGCAGCTGCTTGAGCACCTGCCACAGCTTGCGCTGTACGGTGACTTCGGGGAGATGCGTCAATTTGGCCTGCATCATGCCTTCGTAGAGCAGCGGCCGGTGGTTCTCAGGCCGCAGCAGGGTCGCGCCAAAGAAGGCCTTTTCGACCCGGTAGGTCTCAGTGAGCATGATGCGCCCCACTCCCAGGGCGGTGACCTCAGGCAGCAGCTTTTTCAAGGAGCGCGGTCGCGGCAGGGCGAGCAGCAGGTCGATGTTGGGCCGGGCCGGGGCCTGGGGCTCCAAGCTCATGCTGAGCGTGATGCGTGCCTCCTCAATGCCCAGCACCGTCGCCGTGCCGCGCGGTCCATCGAGCACGCCGGCCCTCACGTGATCGCCGGGGGTCACCCCAAGGACCTCGAGCATGTGTTGGGCCCTCGTGTCGCAGATGGCGTAGCTGCCGTCTTCCTGGCGGTCCTCTGGCCTCAGCAGTAGTAGATTCACAGGGTCTCCCACGGGCACATTGCCAGGCGCGCAGGTCGGACCCCAGACAATCTTGAGGCGACGCGGAGTGTGATGAGGCGGGCGCCGAAACCTGGAGCCCTCGCCCCCGTAGGGATGTTGTACACTGCATGGAGGTTCTCATGACGCAGCCTGTCGACCCGCCCCATCCCTCGGCCCCCCACGTGGACCCGGACACCTTCGCGGCCCGCGAGGGCCAAAGGACCCGCGCAGACCGCCTCTCTGGGCTCATCATCGCCCTCATCATGCTCGCCGCCCTCGGGCTGGCCGGTCAGCGGATCTGGATGGTGGCGACCGGCCCGTTGCCTCCGGGCCCCGGGGTGCCCTCACCAACTTTCACCGCGCTCACGCCTCAGGGGGCTTCGATCGGCCTTCAGGATCGGCGTGGCGAGGTCGTCTTGGTCGACTTTTGGGCCACGTGGTGCCCGCCCTGCGTCGCGTCGATGCCCGGTTTGGACCGGCTGCATCGAGAGTTTAAGAATCAAGGTTTCACCGTCCTGGGCGTGAACCAGGAGCCCGGCCAGGACGCCACGGTCGCCGCCTTCATGCGCCGCAAGAACCTCAGCTTCGAGACGGTGATGGATCCGGGCACCATCGCCCGCGCCTGGGGAGTCTACAGCTTCCCGACCTCCTTCCTCATTGGCCGGGATGGCAAGATTCGGCAGCTCTACCGGGGCCCGGCGTCGGAAGCCCGTTTGCGCCACGACATCGAGGACGCCCTCAAGGACACCACACAGCCATCATGAGCGCCGAGCGCATCCGCTTGTCCTGGGCCCAGGTGGCCCCCACCGATAGCCCCGGCCAGCCTCTGTGGCGCGGACTCCTGCAGCTGGGGGCGCGGCTGCCCGGCGGCCTCGTGCATGCG